>OLNP01001218.1_pt1 | contig 22679 bp, 18 predicted proteins | sample 1671951 | NCBI WGS metagenome assembly OLNP01 (sample SAMEA3136629, study PRJEB25190) | human gut metagenome | biome: human gut; feature: human-associated habitat; material: faeces | place: Austria | collected 2013
TGGATGATGCCCAAATCCGACAGCATCGGCTGGCCTGTCGGAGGGGAAATTGACATCATGGAACACCTGAATTACGAAGGCCGTGTTTACCAGACAATCCACTGGTCGCAAAACGGCGTTCCCAATCAGGATAAATCCCAGGGGGTCACCCCCGGTTGGAACGATGGTGCTGAAAAAGCAAACTGGCATACCTACGGGATGGAATGGACGGAAGAAGGCATCACCTTTTATGTGGATGGAAAAGCAACCGGTTCATTCAAAAAGCCCAATAACGCAAACTGGCCCTTTGACAAGGACGGAAACGAATTCTACCTGATCATCGACCAGCAGATTGGAGGCAACTGGGTGGAAAATGCAGGAGTTAATAAGGGAATCGACCAGAATACGCTGGCCAATTCCGGAGCCGCATTCGACATCGATTATGTCAAAGTCTATTCCTCAAGCATCTACAACCACCTCGTTCCGGAACCCGCCGCGGCTTCCCTGGGCCTGTTTGGAGCAGCCTTGCTGGCGGCTCGCCGCAAAAGAAGCTGATCAGCCAGCACTCTTTTTATTCCCCCTGCCGCGGAAATAAATCTTCCGGGACATTCCCGGCATATTCTCAGGCAAAAACCGTCATTGGCACCTGCCTCAATATTTCTGGACTGGGGATGAAGGCAGCTTTTCTCCTCCGTCCTCTTCCAGGCGGCACAGAGCCTCCGCACGGCGGAGGCAGGAATCCCACAGGGAAGCCTTTTCCGGAAACGGGAAACACAGGGAGTCGCTCAGCTTTTCCACCCGTTTGAAAGAATCCTCCCGGTCATAGGCGTTCAAACCTTCCAGACGTGAAGCCAGCCCATCCAGCCAGGGAAGAGGGTCATGGCAAATCAGGGGAAGATCGCATCCGGCCCGCAGGGACAGGAAAGCGGCGTCATCCGGTGAATACTGCGCCGTAATCGCCCCCATGCACAAATCATCCGTAAACACCACGCCCCGGAAACCGAGGCGGTCGCGCAGAAGCCCCCTGATCACCCGTTCGGACAAGGTGGCGGGATAATCGGGATCAATCTGAGGCAGCATGATATGGGCGGACATGATGGAGGACAATGCCGGGCACAGAGCCAGAAAAGGCAGCAAATCCGTCTTGAACAGCTCCCGTTCATCCAGGTCAACCACGGGAAGGCTGAAATGGGGATCCGCCAGGGCACGGCCCATGCCGGGAAAATGTTTGCCGCAGCTCTGCACGCCGCCCCGGCGCAGGTTGGAGGCATAAACGCCGCCGCGTGAAATGACGTCCTGGGCATTATCTCCCCAGCAGCGGCCGGGAAGCGCGTTGGCCGCGGACGGATCATGGCAGATATCCAGCACCGGGGCAAAATTCAGGTTCACCCCCAGGTAGCGGAGAGCCAGAGCCGTCACCGCGCCCAGTTCCACTATGCCGCCAACCGAACCGAGCCGGGCCAGCGAAGCCGGGGAGGGCAAATTCAGGCCCAGGGAAGCGGTGCGCACCACACGGCCCCCCTCCTGGTCCACGGCAATGACAGGATGGTGGAGGCAAAGTTTCCGCAGCGACTCCGTCAGCCCGCGCACCTGCTCCACGGAATCAATATTCCTGGAAAACAGAATGAAACCCGCCGGCTGCCAACGCCGGATGGCAGCCTCTTCCTCCGCGCCCACTTCATGGCCGCTTATGCCGATCAGGGCCGGGAGCATGAACGGAAAAGGATTAACGGCCCAACAGGGAAGTCCTGGTGTACAGCGGGTAAACGGGAATGCCGCGTTCCTCAATCGCCTGGCGGCCGCCTTCCTCGCGGTCCAGCAGCACCAGGGCGGCGGCAACCCTGCCCCCTTCCGCCTCAATGGCGTCAATAGCCTTCAGCGTGGAGCCTCCCGTCGTGATGACGTCATCCACCACGACCACGGTATCCCCGGCCTGGAAATTGCCTTCAATGCGGCGGCCGCGTCCATGGTCCTTCGGCTCCTTGCGCACGGTGAACACCTGAAGCTTCTTTTCCGCTCCTTCCAGAGCGCTGGTCATGCCGACGGCCAGGGAAATAGGGTCCGCCCCCATGGTCATGCCGCCGATGGCCGCCACCTCCGGGAAACGGGGCAAAATATCCTCTTTCACCAGCTTCCAGCCCAGAGCGCCCACCAGGGTGGCTCCTACGGGGTCCAGGGCTGTCATGCGGCAATCCACATACAAGTCGGACACCTTGCCGGAAGCCAGTGTAAAAGTTCCCGTGCGCACGGATTTTTCCAGAAGAATGCTTTTAAGAAGATCGTATTGTTCGCTCATGAAAAATAGGGATGAATGAAATGGTTCGCCGTATATAACAGATACCCCCGGAATAAGCAACGGATAACAGCATGCAAATCTTGACAAAAAGGAGGACAGGCCCCATAACCTGCCTGTCATTTTCCCGTTCCCATGAAATCCGGCATACTGGCGTTAGTTTCTATCAGTTCCGCTCTTGTTTCCTGCACATCGTACGAGAGGCCCCCGCTGTTTGACCAAATCACCGGAAAAATTCAGGGAATGTCCGGACGGGACGATTATCTGTCCGGAGTGGGCGCCACCTCAGGCGTCAACACGGACCTGCCTCCGGAAGCCCGTCTGGGCCAGGGATATTGGGACCTGCCGGCGGGCACCCAGGGGGAAAAGCACATCATCATTGACCTCAAGCAGCAGAAAGTCTTCTACTACGTGGGAACCACGCTCGTGGGCGTTTCCCCCATGTCTTCCGGCAAGGAAGGTTACGGCACTCCCAGGGGAACATACAAAATCATCCAGAAAGACGCCAACTACAAATCCGGCACATACGGCGTTCTGCGCAGCAAATCCACCGGAGCCGTCGTCAACGGGGATTACAACGCCAGGGCTGGCGGAGCGCCGGCAGGAACCTACTTCGACCCCGCCCCCATGCCCTACTGGATGCGGATTACGGGAGGCTACGGCATGCATGTGGGTTTTGTCACCGGATATCCGGTCAGCCACGGCTGCGTGCGCCTGCCGGAGGACATGGCCAAGACATTCTTTGAACACACTCCCATCGGCACCAAGGTCACCATCCGTTAGCCGTTTCCTGCGCGGCATCGCGCCGCAGAAATGCCACACTTTCCGGAAACCGGCGTGTTTCGTATTCCCGCCGTCCGGAAGCGTTCCGTGCTGATAACTGCTCCCGTTTCATGGCGCAGCTTCCTCACTCCGGCATTGACAAACGGCTCCGAACCTTTTAGAATATACGGGATCTTTGACCTCTTGATTCGTCATGACAATCCCTCTTCCCCCTGCCTTGCCGCCCCATTTCAACATAGGCGGCTATAAAATCACGGCGCTTGTAGAAAGCGGTCCGGACTATCATCTGTACCAGGCTCTTTCCCCGGAAGGCCATGCCGTCCTGATACGCGAATTCTGCCCCCGGGGCCTCGTTACGCGTGACCTGGCCAGCGGAGAACTGGCTGTCTTTCCGGAAAATGAATCCCAATTCGCCCAGGCCCGGGAAGCTTTTGAAACCCAATACGCAGCAAATGCAGAAAGCAAGCTGAGGGGATTCGGCACCGTGCTCTTCCTTTACCCGCTTTCTCCGGCGCAGCCCCAGCCGGCTGTAGCGCATGCCCAGGCTCTCCGCCCCGCAAAAAAACCGCAGCAACCGCAACTGCGGAAGCCTGTAGTCGGCGCCGCCATCCCCGGAACGCCGCTGCCGCGGGTAAAGCACTCCGGAGGGTTTCCGGTCATCACGGTCATTGTGACCGGGATGCTCGCCCTCTTCGGATTTCTGGGCTACCAGATACTCAAGGATAAAGAAGAACCCGTCGCTAAAGCCGTTACCGTGCCCGTACCGGCTCCGCCCAAGCCCAAATCCAAGCCCGCTCCGCCAAAACCGGAACCCGTGGTGGTCGCTCCCGAACCGGAACCCGTGGTGGTCGCTCCCGAACCGGAACCGGAGCCTGAACCGGAACCGCCTGCTCCCGACCTTTCCCCCTCCCCGGAAGTCATTGCCATGGAAAAGGCTTTACGGGAGGAAGCTATCGCGTCCAAGGGGAAATTTTCTGAAAAACTGCTGAACAAATATCCCTATTACGCGGAAGCCTACGTGCGCGACTACGTAAAAAAACGCGGAGGCAGTTTTTCTCCGGATTTTGAAAAATGGCTGAAAAACACGAAAAACAATCGTGAGGTCTTCGCCATGTTTTTCCCGCCGGACCCCAGCGTCGCCACCAATGTGGCTTTCATGATTGATGAACTGGGGCTGGAAACGACGGAAAAATATGACCAGCTCGTTCTGGCGTTCGCAGTAGGACGCCGCGAATTCGGCATGGGGGCCTTCGACCTTACCCAGCAGGGCCGCTACATTGATGCCCAGGGCAAGCTGAATGACCTGAGATCCTCCGGAGTCATGCCTCCGCCAGCGGACCTGTATTGCGCCGGAAAACCGCCCGTCAACTGGTATGGGAACGCCCCCCGCACCGTGGATGAGGAATGCTACAAAAAGGTGGAAGCCTATCTGGACCGCAAAAAAATCACCCCAAAGCAGGCCTGGCTCAGGAAATACCCCACCGTCTCGGAAATCGGGGACTCCGCCATTACGGAAGACAACCTGGCCGGCTTTCTGCACGAATACATGTACCGCCACGGCCAGCTGAGGCGCAAAAGGGACCCCTTCCCCACTCCGGTGGAATTCTTTTCCTACCTTGTGGATAAATATGAACATTGCGGTGATTTGCGCGACGTGGACCGCAAGCGTGTGGAATGGACCGGCGTTTCCCTGGAAGGAACGCCCTGGCCGGCCATGATGGCCCTTTCGGAAACGCGACCTCTGCGTGAGTGCGACAGCGTGTGGGAACGCTACATGGGCCAGCGGGGCCCGACCCGCCTGTGGCTGTACGGCCCCTACCGGGCGGATGACGACAAGGAACCGCCCATCCTGTTCAGCTTTGACCCGGATCCGGAATGGTCCAGGGAATCCAACGAACGCAAGCTTCATGAAGGCGGTGTGTGCGGCACCATGTCCCTTATCTCCCGCAATTCCCAGATTGCGCGCGGCATTCCCGCCGCCCCCGCCGGGCAGCCCGGCCACGGCAATCTGATGACCACCCATTTCAACGGTAACGGCTGCTGGCTGAGCGTGGGGCAAAGCGTGGACACCCTGAAAGCCACCACGGGATTCTGGTACTTCCGGGATTCCAACGCACCGCGCACCGGCAATGCGGAATACCAGTCCGGACTGGCCCTGTCCATGAACATCGACTATGAAAAGTTCATCGACAGCCGCTTCGCCATGAACATTTACAAACTGGCGGCCATCGGCTCCACCACGGAAGAGACGGCCGCCCCTTCCGTCACGCTCCCCAAGGAATTCACGCAGACCGCCATGAGGACCGTGCTCAAAGCCAACCCGTTTTATACGGAAGCCTGGTACACGCTCTTCAAGCAGGAACCTCAGGACCTCATGGGAGCCACCAAGATGGTGGATGAAGTAAGGGAGGCCCTGCCGGACGGCATGGGCATCAGAAAACTCTGGAAAACGCGCAAATACGTTCCCTCTGTAGGCCGTGGCGACAAGAACGGCAAGGAAATGCTTGCCAGCCACGCCAAGGAATACGTCAATGTGCTCTGCTCCGTAATTCTGGAAAATGCCTTGAAACAGGAATATGACTATAAGACCTTCCAGTGGGCCGAACTCATGTCCTGGCTCAAGTCTGAATCCAAGCGCAACTCCTACCCGGAGCCTCAGGCCGCGTATCAGATAGCGTATGCCAAGGCCCAAGGCACAGACAGGCTCAAAAGAACCGTAGACAGGGGATTCAAGAAAGCCCTCAACTTCTACCGGGACGACAACAACGCCCTGAAGGAGCCTAAGGATGTGGATCAGGAGGAAATGTCCTTTTCTCTGGACGCCCTGTGCCAGGCCCTGCCCAAGGAAGAACTGGTCCCCTGGATGAAAAACATGCTGGACACCTGTCCGGACGGGTTCAAATACAAGCCAAAAAACAAGAAGGAAACGAAAATCCACCCATTCTACAGCGCCCTGACGAAAAACTACATGTCTCTGGCTGACGATTCGGAGAAATCCCGCGTCAAGACGGAAATGAAAGACGCTTCCGACAGGATTCTGGAACTCTCCCAGAAAAAGAAGGAAGACGGGGAATCATCCTCCGGACGCCGCCGGAGACGCTGATTCCCCGCTTCCGTGCACCTCTACGTCCACATTCCCTTCTGCCACCGTATTTGCCCGTACTGCGCTTTCTTCAAGCACACGCCGGCCTCCACGGACATGAAACTCTTTATCCGCGCGCTGGGGAGGGAAGCGGAATCCCGCGCCGCGGCCCTGTCCGCGGGCCGCGGGGGGGAAACGGACACGCTCTACTTCGGAGGGGGCACGCCCTCCATGCTCTCGGATACGCACCTGGGGCGCCTCATGGAAACCCTGGACCGTCTCGTGCCCGTGGACAAACTGGATGAATTCTCCTTTGAGGCCAACCCCGCCACCTTTACGGAAAAAAAAGTGCGCTTCTGGCGCAGCCTGGGCATGACCCGCGTCTCCCTGGGCGTGCAGTCCCTGGATTCCGGCATCCTGCGTCTGCTGGGGCGCGAGCACACGCCGGACCAGGCCCTGCGCTCCGTGGAAATGCTGAAAAATGCGGGAATGCCCCATATCAACATGGACCTCATGTTCGCCATACCGGGCCAACCCCTCTCCATATGGGAAGCCACCCTGAAGGAAGCTGTCCGCGCCGGGACGGACCACATCTCCGCCTACAACCTCACCTATGAAGAAGACACGGAATTCTTCCGGAGCCTGCTGCGGGGAGAAAAAAGGCAGGATCCGGACGAAGACGCCGCCTACTTTGAACTGGCGGAGCACATGCTGGAGGCGGCAGGCATGCGCCACTATGAAACCTCCAACTACGCGCGGGAGGGCTGCCGCTCCCCCCACAATATGGCCTACTGGAAGGGAGAGGACTATGTGGGCATAGGCCCCGGAGCGGTCAGCACCATCAACGGCATACGGTACTCCAACACGCGGGATACGGACGCCTACATACGCAGCACGCTGGAAAACGGCCTCCCCCTTTCCGAACAGGAACCCGTCACCGAGGAAGACTACCGTCTGGAACGCATTGCCCTGATGCTCCGGACGGATGAAGGGCTGCCGCTGAAATACATCCTGCCGGAATCCCGCCCCCTGCTGGGACAATACCGGGAACTGGGCCTGGCGGACATTTCACCGGAACAAAGACTCATCCTGAAAGGGCGCGGCCGCCTGCTCGTGGACGCCATCGCGGCGGAACTGTGCTGAATGGCATTATTTTCCTAACTTAATATCAATAAGTTGGAAATAAATTAGAAAAACGATTAAAATTAATTTCTTGACATTTTTCAATTTTTATCTCCCATTATTCCATAAATAGACAGATATGTTCCATGCATCCGCTGTTCAACATTTCCTCTGTTTCTTTGCTGGCAGGACTTCTTTTCCTGTTGCAGGCCTCCTTTAACCACGCATGGGGAAGTAGTAAGCCGCCGGCATCACCACAGGAGCCCCAAACGTTCATCCTGCCCCTTTACCTGAAATCCACGCCTCTTTCTGAAAAAAGGCAGGTCTTCCGGAAATCCCTATCCGCCTTTCCTTTTGCTAAAAAGAATCCGAGAATCCATCAATTTGTCCGGGAATATCCGGCTTTGACCTTTGACGAAGGCGTATCTCTTTTCGTTCAACGGACCGCCATGGGACAAACACCTGGTGATGTTTGTGCCCGCCTCAATGAATTGACAGCCCTGATGCAGCATAAAAATATGCAATCAGGGCAACGCCGCTCCTGCCTTACCGGATTTTTGGAAAATGCCTTTCTCCGGACGTACTCCGCCCGGTACTCCCCCTTGGATATGGAAGCTTTATCGCTTTGCGCCCTGATGGAACTGGAAATGGAGGAAGGATGCCCATTGATCCTTCGGTCTCGCATTTTAAAAATTTGGGAAAGCGCAGCTATATCCATGGAAAAAGGAACCGGCATGCAAAGAAAACTGGCAGCTCTTTTATTTATAAGGACACTGCGGCATGGAAAAGAAGATCCTTATTTAATGGCCCGTTGCGGATACCGGTTAGCCAATCTTTATATACGCATGAATGAACCGCAAAAAGCCCAGTGGGCAGCATCCTTTATTCCGCCTATTCGGGGCATGGAAGGCGCCCGTGCTTTAATCCGGAAATGGACAACAAATTTATGAAGGGAAGACAACATTGGAATATTCCCTGTCTCCGGTTGAAGTGGTAGCCAATCTTTCCCAGCTTGCAGATAAATTGAAACAATGCTGCGCCGGAGAAGTGAAAATCCCAAATACAACGAAAGTCACTGACCCAAAATCTCCCTCTACTATTCCTTATAATGGAAAAATTTCCCTCAAGGATTTTAAGGATGAACGTATTAGCCAACCTACTACTGTTGCGTGGCTTTCATTGGTTTCCGACGATGGGTGCGACATTTCTTATACCACAGGGAACGGAGAAAAAACAGACTGGTTAAAAGAATACGGAAAAGGGCATGACATTTCCAAAGGGCGCCGGGATTGCCCGCATGTCCTGAAAGCAGGTTCTTACAATTTCCAAATCAAATATTCGCAAACCTATTACAATCCCAAGCCGGGCACAAGTGATTTGGACGGCATCAGCCTTGTAGTCGCTCCCATTGTCGTGGACATTTGCATTGGAGAAAAATCGATCCCATATAGTAAAAGCCACCTTTTCTTGGAGAAAAAAACAGAACTCCGGCTCGCTATCAACAAAATTTACCTGGCAAAAGGGCCTTCCGAAAACTCCGAAGACATATCCATCACATGGGAAGCTCAAACTTACTCCAAATGCCCGCAACGATTTAATGGAGTTATTCTGGCGTGCAACCATACGTTCCAACCAAACAACGGCGCCTGGAAACCCATCGGCAAAGGCCCATGCATCACCTATACTCCAACGGAAGCAGAACTAATTCGTGTGACCATCGGTGATAAAAGCTTTTATTACGAAGGCATTCCCAATCGTTTAGGAGAAATTTACTGGGCCATCCGCCCCTGCCAGGGACTGCCCATGGCAAACCATCACTTTCTGCTCTTTGTCCCTGACGACCCGGTAAAATTAAATCTTCCGAACCCTGGGCTTGCTAACTGCACCGCTATCCCCGGAATGAAAATCATCACTATCGGAGGGGATGCAGGGCCAGAAATCAAATACCGAAAAAAACTCAAAATCATCCCAGCTGCCGGAACCGTTTATTATAAGTGGATTTATGAATCCCTATCTCCTCCATTTGCTCAAGCAGGTGTAGCCAGCAAATATATTGATTGCTTAACTAACATGGTTTACCATAAAAATGACAATCCTGATATAGTAGCTGTTGAAAACTGGTTCAAAAACAACCATGATAAAAAATTTACAAATTTTACAAATATCATAGCCATTCAAAACAAGGAACTATTTCAAAAAGTTCTTCATTTTTCACAAAGTTATAATGAGCAGGAACGATATCTAACCAATCCATCAACTAACCGAAATCCAGAAAGTACAGAAAATGGATCAAATTGTGCTTCCTTAGTTTCTTCTATTTTACAGTATAGCGGAGCCACTTGGGAACAGATACTTGAATCAGCTGACACAAACGGCATTGATGTTGGAGAACGCCATCTTATCCCTATTAAACGTTTTAATCCCTAATTTTCATGATACAATCAACCACCATAGCATTCTTATCGTCGGCTTTTATATATTTCTCAGTTTGCCAAGGAGATATTTGTCAAATCAATGGTCTGAGTCCAGAAGATTTGAAAAATCTCTCTTATGACCCTCCAAGGAATGAATTGCTTTCTGAGGCACAAGATAAAAAGGCATGGCAGACATTCGTTGAAACCTATGAAGTGCCTGTAGGTAAAGTACAGGATTGGTATAATTCCATCAGGGATAAAGATTCCGCTGATGCTGCAGCCGATGCGTTCAAGAGAGATGTCCTGCCCATTCTTAAAAAGCTGACGGGACGTTCTGCTGATATAAAGAAACAAGTCCTTGCTATTCCAGCTTCTTCTGAAATGCAAAAACTGATTCTTTCACGTATCCTCACATTGCAGAGCCGCTTGCTAATAATTTTTCTTCCTATGCAAGACAGTAAAAAGTCAAGTTCCGATGCTTATTATCATGGCAGTGAAAAACTCTTTGACATATTTCTAGGTCTAACGTCAACAACAGCCATGGATATTTCAAAATTTATTGAAACTCAAAATGAAGACCAGGAAAGCATTGAAGCAGCTTTCAAAGAACCATGGACAGAGACATCATCTTCTTAAAAAGCAGGTTACATAGAAATTGCGTTGATCTCTATTGAATTTCCATCCTTCTTTTATTCCCCTTCATTCAGGAACCCTGTCATGCTTCCATAATCTGATGATCTTGAAATACTCAATCTTCCTCACCGGTTGCATCTTCCATTTTTATTTATGTTCAGCATCCTATGGGGATACCTGCCAAATCAATGGACTGGAGCCGGAAGTACTGAAAAGCCTTTCTTACGAACCGCCCAACAAGGAATTGCTCTCCACCGGACAAAATCAAAAAGCATGGCAGACTTTCATTGAAAACTATGAAATCCCTATCCGTAAGGTTCAAGATTGGTATAATTCCATTGTCGATAAACAATCTGCCGATGCCGCAGCCGATTCTTTCAACAAGGATGTTCTGCCTATTCTTAAAAAACTAACGGGACGGGCTGCAGACATGAAAAAACAGGCTCTTGCTATTCCAGTTTCTTCTGAAATGCAGAAATTCATATTCTTACGCATTTCTCAGCTGCAGGGACGACTGCTAATTATCTTCCTGCCTATGCAAAATGAAGAAAAGGCGAGTCCAGAAACATGCTACCGTGGAAGCACAAAACTTTTTGAAATTATTCTGGGATTAACATCCCCATCAATGATTGACATTTCAAAATTTATTGAATCTCAGAACGAATCACAGGAAAGTTTTGAAACCGTTTTCAAGGAATCATGGCCTGAAACTCCATCTGCTTAAAAAGCAGTTTACAGCAGAATTGTGCTGATTACCATTTCCTCCCCTTTCCGTTCCATCATGATTCAATACCTGATAATCATGAAATATTCCATCATCCTCACATTTGCATCTTCCCTCCTTATTTATGATTCAACATGCTATGGAGACGCCTGCCAAATTAACGGTCTGAGCCAGGAAGAGTTGAAAAATCTCTCTTATGACCCTCCAAGGAATGAATTGCTTTCTGAGGCACAAGATAAAAAGGCATGGCAGACATTCGTTGAAACCTATGAAATACCTGTAGGCAAGGTACAGAATTGGTATAATTCCATCGTGGATAAAAATTCCGCAGACGCAGCGGCAAAATCTTTTTCTACGGAAGTTTCACCTATCCTTAAAAAACTTACAGGATCCGCTGCCGACATGAAAAAGCAGGTTCTATCTATCCCAGCATCACCGGAAATGCAGAAATTTATTCTTTTGCGCATTCTCCAGCTTCAAAGCCGTCTTCTGGTTATTTTCCTTCCCATGCAGAATGAAAGGAAAATGGACGACAACACCTGTTACCGAGGCAGTGAGCTTCTTTTCGATACTATTCTGGAACCTACAGCTCAATCAGCCCAGGACGTTGCCAAATTCATTGATTCCCGGAATGAATCCCAAGAGCATATAGAGGCTTCATTTAAAGAGTCCTGGTCCACATCTGCCGAATAAATTTATTAACAGAGCAACTATTCTCACCTTTATTTGGCACAGGATGTGAAAAGCACCTTTCCGGAGTTCCGTCCTCTGCTGGAACAATACCGGGAACTGGGCCTGGCGGACATTTCCCCGGAACAGAGGCTCATCCTGAAAGGCCGCGGGCGCCTGCTCGTGGACGCCATTGCAGCGGAACTGTGCTGACGGATAGTTTTTCCGCCTCAGAGATCAGCAGTCTGCGGAATCCGATGCGAACCGAACACTGAAATAAGCTGGCATGGTCTACTTTGTTCCCTGATTTTCAATATCCAAGGAGCATCCCGCAAAAAAAGATACCGGTATCTGCGTATTCGGATTTTGTTTTTTTATCCCGGCTCTTTGGGAAAGGAATTTCTTTTTGTGACCGTTCGGCTCTCTGCAAAAAGATTCCATGCAACGGGAATTTCAGCAAGGGGCGTTTCACAAAAACAATCCTTCACGCCGGCAACACCCACGTATTTAATCAATCTGGAACTGGCGTGCCATTTTTTTCAACCACCAGTCCCGGTGCCTCATCTCGTCCCGGCTGCGTTCCAGTTCCCGAAGCTCGCTGCCCCGCATCCCTCCCTTCATGTAGCGTTCATCCAGCTTGCGAGCCTCCGCACGGGTATCTTTCCGCAGAGCTTTGTAAAACTGGGCTCCCGTCACCAGTCCGCCGGCTGCACCGCTCCGGCCCACCAGGTTCATGTAAAGTTTCCTCAACCTGTTGTAATCCTCCACCACCCGGTTGTATTGCAAAGCGGCGTACTGGTAGCGTTCCTTCCAGTCCTCCGCCCCCGGATTGATCAGCCGGTCCTCTACGGAGCCGGGTTCCGGAGTGGGTTCGGGAGGAACCTGGCCGCCGGAAGGCAGCGGCGTAAGCGGCGGAGGCTGGGGAACGGGCCTGCGGCTTGTCCTGGGGACACCGCCAACCGTCACGGAAAGGGGGGACCGTTCCTTCAGCAGGGCATCCACGCGCGCCTGCTCCAGCGTTTCCAGCAGATGGGCGCGCTCTTTCTGCAGGGAGGCATTAGAATCACGCTCTTCAGAAAGGGATTGTTTCAGCGACCGCATGCCGCCGGACATTTCCGAGTAAACCAGCGCATACGCCCCGATGCACCCCAGCAGAAAGCCCAGGCCCAGCATGATTCCCCTTTCCCGCCACGGTCCAGGACTGCGTTCCGGAGCCGGTTCCGGAATGTCCGGTTCCGGCTCATGGGAAACAGTCAGGTAGTGTTCCAGGGGGCCCTCGTCAGGCATGGGCTGATTCAGGGTTGGGACGGGAGAAACGTCGGTTCAGGCCTGTTCCGGGCGGATGCAGTCCGCGCCGAAATACGGCACAAGCGCCTCCGGAATCCGGATGGAGCCGTCCGGCTGCTGGTAAGTTTCCAGAAGAGCCACATACAGCCGCGGCAGAGCCGTGCCGGAACCGTTCAGGGTGTGGCAGAACTGGTTCCTGCCGTCGGCATCCTTGTAACGCAGGCGCATGCGGCGCGCCTGGTAGTCCGTAAAGCAGGAACAGGAGGAAACTTCCAGATACTGCCTCTGTCCCGGAGCCCATACTTCAATATCATACGTCTTGGCGGAGGAAAAACCGAGGTCTCCCGTGCAGAGCTCAATCACCCGGTAGTGCAGCCCCAGTTTTTGAAGGATGGATTCCGCATGGCTGCGGAGCACTTCCAGCTCCCGGAAGGAGTCTTCCGGCTTTAAAATCTGCACCAGTTCCACCTTGTCAAACTGGTGGACGCGGATCATGCCGCGGTTGATGCGGCCGGCGCTTCCGGCTTCCCGGCGGAAGCAGGGCGTGTACGCGGCCATCTTGATGGGCAGGTCGCTTTCCTGTAAAATGGTATCCCGGTACAGGTTGGTGACCGGAACTTCCGCCGTGGGGATCAGGAACATCTGCTGGTCTTCCGTGCCGTACATGTCTTCCTCAAATTTAGGAAGCTGGCCGGTGCCTTCCATGCACTCCCTCTTCACCACAAACGGAACGCCCACTTCCTGATAACCGTTTTCCACGGTCTGCGTATTCAGCAGGAAGTTGATCAGGGCGCGTTCCAGACGGGCGCCCGCCCCACGGTACACCACAAAACCGGAGCCCGTAATCCGCGCTCCGTCTTCAAAGGAAATCATGCCCAGATTCGCGGCCAGTTCCACATGGTCCTTCGGGTTTTCAATGGCGGGCTTTTCTCCCCACAGCTTGATTTCCGGGTTGGCCGTTTCATCCGCGCCCACGGGACATTCCAGGTGCGGCAGATTGGGAATGTTCATCAGCAGGGAGGTGAGCTGGGCTGCATTTTCCTCCGCGACACGGTCCAGTTCCCGGATGCGGTCCCCGATTTCGCGCACGCGCGCTTCAATAGAGGACGTGTCTTCCCCCTTCTTTTTGAGCATGCCGATCTGCTTGGAGGTGGCATTGCGCTCGGACTGCAAGGCCTGCTTTTCCGTTTCGGCATTGCGGCGCGCCTCATCGCAGGCCAGAACGTCATCAACAAGCTTCCACGCGTCGCCGCTGCGGGGCTTTAACCGCGCTTTCACTTCTTCCGGATTTTCTCGTATTACACGGATGTCGAGCATAACGCGCACAGCTTGCACTCCATCCCCCCGCCACGCAAGCCAAATGAACGGCCTTCCATGGAAAAACGTTACCCTTTCACGGAAAAACGCTGCGCGCAGAGGCATGCTTTCCCGAATGCCGCCCCTTTCCGGAAACTACCGTTTTTCCCGTGTCAGACAATGATTTTTTTCCTTCTCAGGAAAACCGTACAGCAGGAGGACCGGACTCTCCATGTTTCCGGGAATCATGGACATCCGGCGCCAGGGTGTATTGCAGGAAGGACCGGGAAGGAAATTCCTCCCGTTTTCAACAGGCGGAGTTCCTTTCATCACTATTTGTTCTTGAAGAATCCGGGCGGCTAAGGATAGTGTAAGGACATCATGCAACAAACCGCACGCGCCGCTGTCCTGACAGCACCAAAGACATTTGAAATCCGTGAATATCCCATTCCCGCCATCGGAGACGATGAAATGCTGATCAAGGTGGAAGCCTGCGGCGTTTGCGGAACGGACGGCCACGAATACAACCGGGACCCCTTCGGCCTCTGCCCCGTGGTTCTGGGCCATGAAGGCACCGGGGAAATCGTCGCCATGGGCAGGAATATCACTAAAGACACCGCCGGAAATCCCGTAGCGCTGGGGGACAAGATCGTCACCTGCATCATTCCCTGCGGCACCTGTGACGCCTGCCTGAATACTCCGGCCCGCACCAACCTGTGCGAAAATGTGGGCGTGTATGGCCTGATGCCTGACGACGACGTGCATCTGAACGGCTACTTCGGGGAGTACCTCGTCATCCGCAAGGGCTCCACATTTTTCAATGTTTCCGGCATGACGCTGGACCAGCGCATTCTGGTGGAACCCGCCGCAGTGGTGGTCCATTCCCTGGAACGCGCCAAGTCCACCGGGCTCCTCAAGTTCAATTCCGTGGTGCTCGTGCAGGGCTGCGGCCCCATCGGCCTTCTTCAAATCGCCACGCTGCGCACGCTGGGCATTGAAACCATCATCGCTGTGGACGGCAATGACTCCCGCCTGGAACTGGCCAGGGAAATGGGAGCCTCCCGCACGTATAATTTCACCCGGTACGCGGATCTGAACGAACTGCTGGATGCCGTGAAAAAGGACAACGGCGGCCGCCTGGCGGACTTCGTCTTTCAGTGCACGGGCGTAGGCAAGGCCGGGGCCAACGCCTGGAAGTTCGTGAAGCGCGGCGGCGGCCTGTGCGAAGTGGGCTTTTTCATGGATGGAGGGGAAAGCGTTATCAACCACCATTACGACCTCTGCAACAAGGAGGTGACCGCTGTAGGCTCCTGGGTGTACTCCCCGCAGGACTACCCAACTACATTCGACTTTCTGAAGCGAGCCTACGGCATCGGCCTGCCGCTGACCAAGCTGATCTCCCACCGCTTCAAGCTGGATGAAATCGCGGAAGCCCTGGAAACCAACGTCCAGATGAAAGGCATCAAGATTGCCGTCATCTGCGGCTAGCCGGAAAACTCTTCATTTCTTCCCATGCCGCCGTTTTTCAAAAACGGCGGCTTTTTTACGCCATCTTTCCCCGTAAAAAACACTCAGCCTCCCAAAGATTAATCATCATCCCAATCCAGAAAACGGCCCGTATTGGGAGGACAGGCCATAACGGAAACGATTTTTTCCTTCAACCGCTCCAGTGCATCAGGGTCAAGAACCATGGGTTCGCTCGCTTTAAGGCACAAACCTTTCCGGTACACCTGCCTTTCCAACGTCAGATATTTATTGACGATGCCATTGGAATTCAGGGCGGCGTCAACGACGAAATGCAGCAGATAATCAGCATCTCCAAGGTAGAAATCAAACTCATAAATCCAGGAAAAACAGTATTCTTCGTCCTCTTCGCAAATCATTTCCCTGGCAGGAATTCCGCAATCATACAGATGATTGAGTTCCCTCAACAGGGTCAGAATATGCTCACGCCTCCGCACGGTTACCTGGCATCCCAGCTCCCCAACCATGCCCTGAAGGCAGTCGATGACCAAATCATCACACTGTTCTTCCATGTCAAGGAGAACTTCCCGGACCTGCGCCCACTGCCGCTCCAATGGTTCCTCGGAATACATAAACCGGGCAAAGGGGGAAGGTTCACCTGCCCCAGCGTTCCGTAATGCCGCCGTAGGAGTCAATGCGGCGGTCACGGAAAAAGGGCCAGATGCGGCGGTGGTCTTCCAATGCGTCCAGGTCAAGGTCCGCGTACAGGATGGCTTCATCGCTGACGGGAGCCTTCGCCACAATCTGGCCATAGTAGTCCGCCACAAAGGACTGCCCCCAGAATTCGCTTTCCCCTTCCGTCCCCACCCGGTTGACGGCGCAGACATAGCAGCCGTTGGCTACGGCATGGCCGCGCTGTACGGTTTCCCACGCGCAGTGCTGCTGTTCCCCCAGCAGGGGCTTTTCCTCCGGCAGCCAGCCGATGGCCGTGGGGTAAAAAATGATTTCCGCCCCCTGCATGGCCGTCAGGCGCGCGGCTTCCGGGTACCACTGGTCCCAGCAGATGAGCACGCCGATGCGGCCGAATTTGGTGTCGAACGCCTTATAGCCCAGGTCGCCGGGGGTGAAGTAGAATTTTTCTTCAAACCCGGGATCCTGCGGAATATGCATCTTGCGGTACATGCCCAGGAACGAACCGTCCGCATCCACCACCCAGGCGGTATTGTGGTAAAGCCCGGTGGCGCGCTTTTCAAAGCCGGAGGCAACAATCACCACGCCCAGTTCCGCCGCCAGTTTCCTGTGGGCTTCCGTCAATTCCCCGGGAACAGGTTCCGCCAGGTCGAATAAATCGCATTCCTCCGTCCTGCAAAAGTATTCCGTGGTAAAAAGTTCCTGGGTGCAGACAATCTGCGCGCCGTTGGCGGCGGCTTCACGGATGGCGGATTCCGTCTTTTCCTTGTTCACGGAAGGCCGGGCATCTACGGACAGTTGAATGAGTGCAATTTTCGGCATGCCCCTTCCTTACCCCGTTTCCCTTCCCATTCCAAGCAGGGAAAATGAACGTGGCGCGATTATTTGGTGGAAAACGGCCCGGAAAGTGCTATGAAATTGCAATATGGAACCCGTCACCCCCACTCTGCCCGACGACGACGTAGCCGCCATTGACCGGCTCGGCGCCATTTACAAGGAGCTTTCCTCGGAATTGAGCAAAATGATCATTGGCCAGCAGCGCGTCGTGGAACTGCTGAGCATCGCCCTGTTTTCCCGCGGGCATGCCCTCCTGATGGGAGTTCCGGGCCTGGCGAAGACGCTGCTGGTCAGTTCCGTGGCAAAAACGCTGGACCTTAGTTTCAACCGCATCCAGTTCACGCCGGACCTGATGCCCGCGGACATTACCGGCACGGACATCATCCAGGATGATTCCGCCGGCGGCAAGCGCCAGTTCGAGTTCATCAAGGGGCCCGTGTTCGCCAACATCGTGCTGGCGGACGAAATCAACCGCGCCCCCGCCAAAACCCAGTCCGCCCTGCTGGAGGCCATGCAGGAGCGCCGCGTCACCGTCATGGGCCGCACCTTCACCCTGCTCCTCCCCTTTTTCGTGCTTGCCACCCAAAACCCCATTGAACAGGAAGGCACCTACCCCCTGCCGGAAGCCCAGCTGGACCGCTTCATGTTCCTGATTGAAGTGGACTACCCCACGGAGGAGGAGGAAATGCGCATCGCCCGGGAAACCACCGGAACCCGGAGCGAGGAACTCAAGCACATCCTCTCCGGGGAGGAAATCATCTTTTACCAGGATCTGGTGCGCCGCGTTCCCGTTCCGGAACATATTTACGAGTATGCCGTGAAACTGGTGCGCGCCACCCGCCCCACCCTGGAAACTTCCCCGGAATGGGTAAAGCAGTATGTAGCCTGGGGCGCAGGCCCCCGCGCCGTCCAGTTCCTGATTCTTGGGGCCAAGACCCGCGCCGCTCTCCAGGGCAGCTACATCGTCCGCAGGGAAGACATAGACGCCATTGTGGAACCTGTGCTGATGCACCGCGTGGTCACCAACTTCGCCGCGGAATCCCAGGGCATCACGCCCCGTAAGGCCGTGGCGCGCCTGGCGGCGGAAATCTGACCGCCGTCCCGGCATCATCAATCCCCTTTCCCTGCCCCATGAAATACCTGAATCACAACCTGCTCAGCCGCCTGGGGAACCTTCCCCTGGAAGCGCGCCACAGCATGACGGGGAACGTATCCGGCCGCCACAGAAGCGCCAGCCGCGGCTCCTCCGTGGAGTTTGCGGAATACCGCAAATACGTGGCCGGAGACGATACGCGCCGTCTGGACTGGAAAGCGTATGCACGGTCGGACAGGTATTACATCAAGGAGTTTGAAGCGGATACCAACCTGCGCGCCTACATCGTCATGGATCTTTCCGGCTCCATGAATTATCATCCGGAGCAGGTGGAGACCAAGTATATGCGCGCGTGCAGGCTGGCGGCCAACCTGGCTTACATTGCCATCCGGCAGGGAGACGCGGTGGGACTGAGTTTTGCCCGGCAGACGAAGGACGGCACCGCGCTGCACATCCCCGCCTCCCGCCGCCCCGCCCACCTGAACGTGCTCATCAGCCAGATGGACACGCATTCTCCGCAGGGGGAGACCGTCCTTCCCGATACCCTGCATGAACTGGCGGAACGCGTCGGCCGCCGCGCCCTGGTGTTGATTTTCTCAGACCTGTTCACAGATACGGCGGAGCTTAAAAACGCCCTCCGCCACCTCCATTTCCGCAAGCATGACGTAGCCGTATTCCATCTGGTGGACCAGCTGGAAATAGATTTTGACTTTGACCGCCCCATCCGCTTCGTGGACATGGAAGGCGGCGGCTCCCTGATTACGGAGCCGGACCTTATCGCGGACGAGTACCGGGCTATCGTGGCCAGCTATCTGGAAGAAACGCGCCGGATCTGCACGGATATCAATGCGGACTACCGCCTGGTCGGAACCGGAGATTCCCTGGAAGACGTGCTGACCGGCTTCCTGATGGGACGTCAGAAAAAGAAGGCGGCCGGATAAATGCCCGGCTGTCTCACGGAACGGTTGATTGCTCCGCGGAACGGATGCAGGATGCACCCAGACGCTCCCCGGATTGCAGGAAGCGTCTGTTTTTCATCTCTTTCCCTTTTTTCCATTGTGGATGCACCCGTTAAAATGATCGTGGGCCTGGGCAACCCGGGCAGAACCTATGAAGACACCCGCCATAACGCGGGGTTCATGGTGCTTGACCGCCTGGCCGCCCGGTGGGGGGCCGTATTCAAGGCGGACAGGCAGCGCAAGTGCGAGGTGGCCGCCGGCCCCGGCGTCCTGCTGGTGAAACCCTCCACGTTCATGAATGAATCCGGTCTGTGCGTGGGCCCCATGATGCGGTTTTTCAAACTGGATCCCCGCAGCGTGTTCGTCATTCATGATGAAGTGGATTTCCCCCTGGGCGTGATCAAGCTGCGGGAAAAAGGCTCCGCAGGCGGCCACAACGGCATGAAATCCCTCATCGCCCACATGGGCACCCAGGAATTCCCGCGCCTCCGTTTCGGCATCGGCCAGCCCCGTGGCAAGGGGGAAATGATAGGGCACGTGCTGGGCAAATTCCGCCCGGAGGAACGCGAGCTTCTGGACGTGATGCTTGGCAAGGCGGAGGACGCCGTGCTGTACACCATGGAACACGGCATTACCAGGGCAGGCAATATTTTCAACGCTGTTCCAGGCTGACAGCCGCATGAAAGGCCGCCCCATTTGCGCCATGACGCATCCCTGGACGGGCCGGAGAGCGTTTTTTCCTGAAGACGGAGCAGCCCGGGCTGCAGGATGATACGGCTGCCTCAGGCGCCCGGCGGCGTCCAGGAATACTCAGGGGGCGCGCATGCCTTCTTTTTTCGCCCGCCCGCCATGTACGGTATTGCTAAACAAACGGGAATCCGTTAGGATTTTTGCACCTTTTCCCCTCTCCTCAGGACCAATCCTGCTTCATCTTCATGGCTGAATTAAGTTCACAAGCTCCCCGCAGGCACATGCAGGCCAACAAAAGGCGGCATCCCAAGGCAAAGCCCAGGAAACGATTCTGGAGCTTTATCCGAAAGCTTGTCCTGTGGTGCCTGGTGATGGCGGCTATCGGCGCGGCCGTGGGATACTTCGGATTCATGATGGCCTGGAAACGTTATGACAACTGGGCGGCGGAATTTGATCTGGAACGCATCAATGACCTGGAAAAACCCAGCATTATTTATGACCGGAACGGGGAGGAAATAGGCCGTATTTATGTGGAGAACCGCAGCTACGTCACGCTGGACAAAATCTCCCCCGCCATGATTAATGCGCTGATTGCCCAGGAAGATTCCCGCTTCCGGGAACATCCGGGCTATGACTTCCTGGGGATTCTGCGGGCAGGCCGGGAGTATATCCACAACAGCGGGGACGCCAACCAGGGCGCCTCCTCCATCACCCAGCAGCTTGCCAGAAATGCGTATGACCTGAAAAACCGTGCCAAAGCCAGGAATGAGGGCAGCTTTGGCCGCAAATTCGTGGAAATAGCGCTGGCGCGCCGCATTACGGAACGGTACAGCAAGGACCAGGTTCTGGAATTTTACCTGAACCGCGTTTACTTCGGCAGTGGGTTTTACGGCATCCGGGCCGCTTCCCTGGGCTACTTCGGCAAAGAGCCGGCGGATCTGACCACCCGGGAGGCCGCCTCCATCGCCGCCCTGATCAAAAACCCGAACGGACTTTCCCCTCTGAATAATCCGGCTAGCAATCTGAAATGGCGCAACCACGTTCTCAACCGCATGGCCAAGGAGAAATACATTACGCCGGATGAAGCGGAACGCCTCTCCGCCATGGAGCTGGGGCTGAATCCCAAGCCGCTGAAACGCGGCGTCTCCCACATTTACGACCGCATTTCCTCAGAAATCACCGCATACCTGGGGGAGGAGCGCGTCAATGCCGCCGGGCTTAAAATTTACACCACCATTGACAGGCAGCTCCAGGAAGTTACCGGAAAAGCCCTGGAACAGGCTCTGGAAAACATTGAAAAACAACCCGGTTACCGTCATCAGAAGGCCGCAGACTACCACAGCGGTTCCGCGAACAAGCCGCGCTATCTGGAAGGAGCGCTGCTGGTGGTGGACAACAAATCAGGCGCCGTCCTGGCCTACCACGGAGGCAGGGATTACACCAAGCGCCAGTATGACGCCATCAGGGACGGAGCCCGCCCCACCGGCACCTCCATCCTCCCTTTCCTGTACGCTACAGCCTTTGACACGGGAAAAAGCCCTGTCACCCGCATTCTGGACGATGCCATCGACAACCGCCTGACGGGCATCGGCGGTTCGGAAGGAATCCTGGGGGAATGGGGGGCGGAAAACTCCAAAAACCGTTATGAAGGCATGATTACCGCCCACCGCGGCCTGTCCGCCTCCAAAATCGCCGCATCCCTGCGCATGGGGATGGAGATGGGCACGGCCCCGTTCGTCAAGAAGCTGACGGATTTCGGCATCCGCAAGCCCGTGAGGGAAGCGGGCAGCACGGAAGTAAATCCCGTTTACCGCCCCAAAATTTTCGTGGGCACGGAGCCTGCCTCCCTGAAGGAAATGACGCTGGCCTACACTGCCATCCCGAACGGGGGTTCCCGCCCTCAGGATATTTACTATCTGGACAGGATAGAAGATGAAGACGGCCAGCTGATCTGGGAATCCACCCAGGCGATTGAAACCCGGAACAATGCCCAGATACGGAAGGGGGCCACATCCACAGCCACGGCTTTCCAGCTTCACAACATCCTGAATTCCTCCCTGAAAAACGGTTCAGCCCAGCGCGTTGCCCCGTATCTGCCGAAAAACTTCAAGGGCGGCGTGAAAACAGGCACCACGTACGACTTCGCGGACAACTGGCTGTTTGGGTATGACAGCCGCATTACCTGCGGCATCTGGGTAGGGTTCCTGGAAGGCAAAAAGCCCATTTATCACGGAGCCTTCTCGTCAGACACCTGCGCTTCCGTGCTGGGCGCCGCCATCACGGAAGCGGAACGGCAGTTCCCTGCCGGAGAACTGGCCCCTCCCCCCAGCGTAGAACGGGTGGAAATCTGCCTGACCACCGGGAAGAGGGCCACGCACAGCTGTTATGACATTGACCCGTCGGATAAAAAATACCGCCGACACACCATATTCGAATACCTCCGCAAGGGGGATTCCAGCCTGCCTTTCTGCGACCTCCACGGGGAGGACGTCTCCGCACCCGTCTCCACCTTCACGGCCCAGAACCGCATTCTTCCCCTGCCGCCCATCCTGCCCACCAGGCCCATCCTCCAGGGGGACGATCCCTACCATACGGAGCTGAACCAGGTCCCGGCCAACCGCAACTTTGAACTGCTGGGGGCTGGCGAAAACGTGCCGGAAGCGC
>OLNP01001219.1_pt1 | contig 22667 bp, 20 predicted proteins | sample 1671951 | NCBI WGS metagenome assembly OLNP01 (sample SAMEA3136629, study PRJEB25190) | human gut metagenome | biome: human gut; feature: human-associated habitat; material: faeces | place: Austria | collected 2013
TTTGACCGTCATTTCCCCGGACAGGACCACCTTTGCCGCCGAGACCTTGAACTGCTTGTCATATCGCTTTCTTCTTTGGGTCATCCTGAACACCTTTCACTCTTAACTTGGTGTCCAATTCATCATACCCACTCCACATGCGAAAACTACCAGCACAACAAGCAAAGCATCCACCCGGAAAGCGAGCTTGCTACAATACAGCAAACCCCTATCCTCGCACCGCAAGCACTAGCGCGCGAGCATCACATCAACGGCACCCATATCCCCCAACCACACACACCGTAATCGAATCGAACGGAGTTTGCCAATGGCAGATTTAACGCACTATATTCCCCATAGCAAAGTCAGCAAGTCAGGCAACGCTGCAATATCCGACGTTACGCAGCTCAAGGATGACTATATCGAAATCGCAAAGTCCTATAATCGCACTATGCGATCGTATCTTGAAACCGATCAATTATTTGATCAGTTTTGCTGGAGCTACCGGGAACTGATTCGCTTGGCGCCATGCGATCGAAACGATTGGCTTTCCGATGACTTCCAACCTGGCAAGTTTAGCGCGAGGACGGTGGTAAACGGCGCATTCGGCAATTTCATCTCAGCAGCGCGAAACGTCATAGATAAAATGCAGGCCGTTATGGAAGATTACTACGGCGGGAGAAAATCCAAAGGGTATTTGGAATACTGGAAACTGCCTTCAAGCTGGTTTGACCAAGGCGGCGTTTACGTTTTTATGTACGAGCTCAGAAACCCCGTGCAGCATGGGCAGACGGTCGTGTCGGTTGTGCCGGAACCTCGGGGAACCCGTCTGCGTTTTGACTTGAATCAAATCGCCGATCCGCATTTGTTCAACAAGTCAAAGCATCTAACCTCCTTTATCGAGCATACGTCAGATGCCATAAGGGGAATCAATCCGAACGACCCTCCTTATCTGTGTTTCTGGTGCACAAACATGCTCTTTTACAAGCTGGTTATAGAGCTGTACGCTCACTTCCTGAAATGCGCCGAGCCGCATATACGATCGGCTCGCTCTGAACTAAATGCGATGCTCGGCAAGCACGAAGAGTTCGTTGGATGGAACAAGCAAGTCAAGTTCGTCGTCTATACCGAGGGAGATGAAACCCACGTCCTCGAGGGGCTCGAGGACGACCCCGCAAAAGAAATTCGAAAGAGGCGCAGAGAAGTTGAACATCTGCTCTTCGATGCAGAGAAAACGCTGACGTCCGAAAAGAGACGCAGGCCTTAGGAAGACGGGGATGCGGGCAAACAGCCTACCCGCATCCCCGCGTGTCGAGCTTTATCGTTGCGAACACATTCGAGTCGGTGGCAAATCCATCCAACACCATCACACCGCAGACTTTAATCCCCAACCAGCACTATCCCGCTGCACCAACCAAAACGTAAACCCTTCACGAGCCCCGCCAATGCAAACCAAGGTTAACGGCCACCGCCGCCTCGTATATCCATAAAGCCACAGACAATCATAACGAACGCTTGTGCGATAATACCAGCAATGAGACGAGCGCCTCCTCCAGCAACGTCACGGAAAAGAGAGCACACATGAAACGACTAGACGAAGAGCCAACATGCGAGCTTGCCAGGGAATCGCTAGAGCACGACCGACTCGGTCGCCGCGAAGTTGTTGCCCAATTCATTCAGCTGCTTTGCAACGTGAATGGAGCCTATTCTGTTTTCATAGACGCCCCTTGGGGAACGGGCAAAACCTTCTTCGTCAAGCAAATCATCGAAACCTTGCGCTTCGGAAACCCGAACATCGACGCGAGTGCCCCATCGGACACATCGATCTTCGACAGCAATCTCATGGCCAAGCTGAGCGAAGATCCTTTTCTGCCAATATACTTCAATGCCTGGGAAAACGACCATTTCAACGACCCGATTGCCCCACTATTGGCAACCATAGCAACCATGGCTGACAAGACAAAGGTCAATCAGGAGAGAAGCATTTCCGATATCGCAGCAGGGGCAATAGACTGCGCTTTGTCTTTAACGGGCCTGAATACAGGAAAGCTCCTCGACGCAATCAGCGGAAACGATTTCCTTAACGCGTTCAGAAAGCGGCAGGAGCTAAGAGCGAAAACCGAGGAGCTCGTGTCGGCGCTTCTGCCGGAAGTCGCCAACAGGGCTGTGCTCTTCATAGACGAGCTCGACAGGTGCCGGCCGGAATTCGCTATGCAGCTACTCGAGCAAACAAAGTCTCTTTTCCTTCAAGATAACATCGTGGTCGTTTATTCAACGGACAGAACGCAGCTTGCCTACTCGCTCCAAGGGGTCTATGGCCAGAATTACGACTGCCAGCGATACCTTCAACGCTTCTGCGACCACCGATTCGATTTGCCCAAAATCGATCCAATAAAGTACCTCGAAGCGAAGCAAGCCAACATCCACAGCAGATGCTATTTCACGAAAATATCCCAACGGTTTATCGAGCAATACAGCGGAAGCCTTCGCGATTGCAACCGATTCATCGACAAGCTCAACCAAGGTGCCACCTACATAAGGAACGCCCCCGATTGGCAAGGAGACTGGTCGATCTCGTTCTCAAGGAATGCGCTTTTACCGACCTTCCTGACAATGGCGGAATACGCGCCCGAACAATGGGAACTAGTCAAAACCGGAAAACGCTTCGATCATGTATTTGAGTTCGCAAAAGAGAACGACAAATTCATGGAATATCTAGACCGCGCCATACAGGGAGAGCGCAAATACATCGAGAAAGGCGACGAGCCGACTGATGATGTTCGAACAGCATACATCGAAGACTTATGCGCAGAGATCTTCCTCGACAGCTATGATGACCCGAGGCTCAAACGAAGCAGAGAGGTGCTTCATACATGGGACTCGCTCGACAAGAAGACGCTACGAACCTTGACGTTCCCCGAGAGCGTTATCGCGGAAATTGACGATTGAACGGTGCTTCGCACGAATAATCTGAATTCCAACGCGCATGTCCTGGGGCCTCTTTGATCTGCATATGGCGTCGGGCGTGGCGAAGGCGCTCGCAGCGACGCCGCCCGCATTGCTACATCTAGCAAATAGCAGATGGCCCTTCTAACGTGATGGCAGAAGGGCGCCATCTCGATTGCTAACACCAAGCGGTGCTTTGATTTCAGAGAGAATGGTAGCGAACAGCTTGCACCACGCTAGCGGAATTCCACCCGACTATTACGTTAGCATTCTCGGAAACTTTCGCAGGGATTCTCTCTTGGCCCCAAGGCTTCACTCCGATGATAGGCTTACCCATTTCAATGGCGGTATCGATTTCGTAATTGATCCATTTGCTATAGCTGACGTACATCCCCGAGAGAATCACGACGCAGCTGCAGGACGCGATTTGCTGCCTGATTTCCGTTTTAAGCTTCCTATCCGTATTGGCGTCAAGCGGATCGTAAAAAGGGACCGAATAATCGCTCCAGATAAAATAGTTCGCTTCATTTAACCAACGCTTTACGGTTTCGTACGGACTCGGGTATCTCCATGAATGGCTGATAAAAACGTGGTGATTCTTCATTGCCGGTCTCCTTCCTAGATTTTGTTTTCCTTAACAAGCCGCCAATATTGCTTACCCATAGGGGTCAAGCGACAGCCTTTCGATCGCATGGCGGCATAGTACATGTGCTCCTCATCCGTCGGGACAACCAAACCGATGCCCTCGAGCTTCTGAAGGTCAGCGAATTTTGCCGTATTGGCAGGAACCGCATATGGCTCGATCACCTCATGCTTGTCATCGGGGCTATTGGTCGGCTCAAACGACGGATCGAGTTCCATCCTGGCGTTCTGGCTCGGAAAGTACTCATACAGTTTCCGAATCGTCCCGATACTAACCTGGGGATTGACATCGCGGATAGATGTGAACCTTGCGACATTGGTCTTGAAAATAGGGCGCTGGTCCCAAGGGCCGAGGGCTTTGTCGACATATGAATAAATGCCGCCGGCAGTGATTCTGCCAGTGATATCGGCAGCGCCCCCCTTCAACGCTTCTATAAGCAAGGACGTGAAAACTCCGTGTCCGTCTATCTCCATAGAGGGTTCCGTGCTGCGACTGGCGGTGAGTATCGTCACGCCCTGGCGTATCGTCGCCGTATCCTGCCCTGCAGTGTTGACGCCGCCCATGAAACCCGAATAGCAGCTGTCGAGTATGATTATCCTCTCACCGCATTTCGAGTTGTTCGCGATGGTCAAGACGTCCGCAAGAGAAACACCGGGGTCGCCCGGCGAGCAATCCGGCGTGACGAGGTAGCCGCCGATCGCGTCGATATGGCCATGGCCTGAATAGTAGAAAAGCGCAACATCCGCATCCCCACTGAAGCATTCCTGAATATGGGTCCTGAGTTCAGCCTTGCTCCCAACGTTGTTCACCTGACGGACGTCAAAATTCGGATCTCCGTTACCATTTCTCTCCAACAAGCTTCTCAAAGCTTCTGAATCGTTGCAGCATCCGTTGAGCGAATTGCCCGGATAGTCATCTATTCCGACAACGAGCGCCTTGCGTACCGTCATCCTTATCTCCCTTCCAGTTCCGTTATTAACTTGAAAGTAACCTATTGATACATCGCGCAATCTACTACTAAGTAATTATTGCCGTCAAGTCTCTTATATGTAATACTATCTTACATCGGAAAGGAGCACAATTATGAAATTGCTGAGCATCGCGGTGTCGGGTTTCCGTAACGTTGCGCAAACCATCCTCGAGCTCGGAGGAATAAGCGCCATCGTCTCGCCGAACAACTATGGCAAGTCAAATTTGTTACAGGCCATCGACTTCGGCTTCGAGTTCATGAAGTCGAGCAGCCGTCAACGCGAGTCGATGATGCGCGCACTAAACTGCATGCCACTGAACCCCAAGCTCGCCAACGACGACTATTGCTTTTCCATTACGTTCGACAACCCGTCCCTCGGAGAGTACCGCTTCGTCCGCTACGGCTTCTCGTTCGCCTGGGTGCGCGACGATGGAGAAGGTTGCAGAATAACCGACGAGACCATAGAAATCAGTTCCAAAGAGCGCGGTCCTTGGACCAACTACCTCAAGCGCTCCGAAGGAAAATACAAAAAGAGCCATGACACACGCTCGTTCCGCTCGATAAGCCTCGATGACACGAAACTCGCCATCGACGTACTCACCGCGATCGAGGACATCGACATCAATGGGGCCATCAGGTCTATCCTGTCGGCATCCTTTGACATATGCGACTCCCTTGACACCGACAGTCGCTTCCGCTCCACGCCCCTGGAACTCAAGATTCAGCATCCCGACGACTCCTTCATCATGTTCGACGACGAGGATCTCTCCCGCTCGCTCTTTCATCTAAGCAAGGCGAGTCCAGAGAGGTACGAGGACTTCCAGGCAGCCATATACACGCTATTCCCGGAATTCGAGGATATTTCAGCAGTCTCCTATGCTATCAAGCCCGAAGAGCACAGCAAGCTTATCGAGATTCTCGGTGCAGCGGACGCCGACGCCGATATCCCCTTCAGAATCAAGGACGAGCTCTACCGTCTTATGATAAAGAGCTCGCACGTCAACCAGCCAGTCGACGTTTCCTACATGTCCACGGGAACAAAGCGCATCATCTGGCTCATCGCCAACGTGATGATTGCCGGAGCCAAGGGCGCAGGTGGCATCGGCATCGAAGAAATCGAGACGAGCATCCACCCCCGCATGACACAAGAACTTCTTGAGATTCTCAACGAAAGCGTAGCTGACACCTCTCTGCTACTTACGAGCCACTCGCCCTATCTCATCCAGTACCTTAAACCAGAGAAAGTCTATATCGGCGTGCCGAATGAGGACGGCATTGCATCTTTCAGAAGAATGCGTCCATCGAAGGTCAAATCGGCTGTCACCGCAGCATACAACCACGGCTTCGGCCTCGGGGAATACCTCTTCTCCTTGATGTCTGACGACGGAGACGGCACAAGAGTGCTCTTCGACCTTCTGGAGGGCTAGCATGGAAGAAAACGAAGCCTGTCACGGTCTGGCGTTTATCGTCGAAGGCGCAACAGAGAAGGTTTTCTACCACGAGTACCTTTCTCAGCTGTGCGAAGCCAAGGGCCTCATACTTAGAAAGGACCTTGATACGCAAGAGGACCGTTATGTAATAAGATCGGCAAATTGCAGAAGGATCGTAATGATGGCCAGCGTGAACTCTGTTTCGCAAATGACAAACTCGGCCACGTGGTTCGACAGGGCATGCGTTGGCGAAAATCCAGGAATCACCTGGACGGTCTTCCTATGCTACGACACCGATGAATACAACAGCGACATTACGAAGTTCCACGAGGGCGACTGGGAGATGCTGCGCAAGAGCATCGCACCTTTCGCGCAGAAGGTCATCGACATGGCAGCCGAAGCCGACATCGAAGACGTGATACTGTGCGATTTGCCAGGAGTCCTTTCCTTTCTTGGACTGTCGCCTGACACCAAAGTGCCACCAGGCAACAAGGGGAAAACGAGGCTCAAAAAGCTCTACCGAAAGGTCGCACCGAACAAAGCGTACCATTCAGGCGAACGAGCCAAGGATTTGATTTCGCACCTTGATATGGCGAAAATCAGAGCATTGGCACCTGTTCCGCTCAAAGAGATAGACCGTGCGGTCGAAAATGGCTGATGTAAGTTTTGACACCCTGAAATTTACATCTCAATCTGTTTTCGCGTAAATATCGGAGTATTTTACGCTCGTATGTAAGTCGAATGACGCATCCAGCGAACGGCGACAAGCACAATCATGCCAACTCCCACAAGCGAAACCGCAGTAACCGTCAACGCGATGCGAGCACGCCGTCGCAGGGCACGCGGAGCGAGCATCCCCCGTCCCCTGTTCAGCCGTCCATCTCTCGCCACGCGACCACAACCAAGACATCGCTCGCACCTACGCCAAACCCAACATGCACGTGAAAGCCCTACCCGCTAGTGGAGAGGACAAGCTGCCAAGGGCGTTGTAATCAATATGCAATAATGGAAATGTGAATTTGGATGAATGCCACCAAGCAACTTACGACTGGTTTTAGTTCAAATCCGATAGATACCAAGCTACGTTAGGAGAAAGATTGTCAAAAGATCAATGGAGTAGCCCTACGCCCAAAAGTAACAAGCCAGGAAAAAGACTCCCATCCGAGTTTTCCTACTCAGACAAAGGATCAAAACGTTCTTTCGAGCGAGCGCCCAAACCGCCAAGCAGCCAGCCTACCAAGAACGTTCATAAGGAAAAGTAGGTATTTCATGTGCGAAAACATGGATAAAGCTGGACAATCATTAAGCGGCGAAAAACTATCAGCAGAACAACATGGGGAAGCATCCCTTGCCGAAAAGGACTCGATTGCTGCAGAAGCTGGGTATAAACTCGGTATGCTAAGTTATGAAGCAGAAATGTCTCGATACGACTCGCTCATCTCAGCAACATCCCACTTGATGACTTTTGTCTCTATAGAGTCAATTGCTCTCGTGACCCTTCTTGCAACGTTATTAGAGCACACATCTCTATCTCCTTGCCATGTCGCAATATGCTATCTCATCATTTTTGCGCTGCTCATCACCACTCTCGCAGTCGCCCTAGCCGCTCGCTTCAGGTTTAGTTATATGGCGCCAGCTGCTCCTGCAGAGTATGGGACCCGTGTGAAAGAGCATTTTTCCGAGTTTGCATCAAAGGCGGATGGCGCATCGTTCTTCTGTGATTGCATTCACGAATCCTATACTTCCGTTCGAAACCGAAATGATAAGATTAGTAAGTTGGTTGGCTTCGCAAACGCACTCGCGCTTTTGAACCTTGTTGCAGTTGCGCTATCAGCTATTTCGCTTCTTTCCACCATACCCTTCTTAACCTGAAATCACTTTTGCCGTGTCACAACGGTTGATTGATTTGCGAGCGTCAAAACAAGCACGCTGAATGACAAACCTCTCGGAGCTTTCCCGTTTCGATCGAGAAAGCTTCAAGAGGTTTCTGCTATTCCCCGTCGTCGCGGAGGGCCGAGGAACCTATGTCGACGATCGGGTCGTCGACCATCCTGGCGGCATCCTTCACCGTTTCCTGCGTGCAGCCAGACAAACGTAGGCATTTGGAAAGGCGCGATGAAAACACTTTGCACGCCCCCTAAAGCCAATCGCATCCAGACAGCAAGAAATACATAACGCATACCGTCAACATGCTCTGAACGCCCAGATTAACCACGCCAAGAGGCAGGCCATATCCAAGCCAATCGCATCATTCGACGAGCAAGCCGCGATAGACGATTTGCGCGAGCTGGTCAGGAAACAATTGAGGAGGCCATCATCGAGATGTACCTGGCCGGCGTGTCGACGCGGCGCATCGAGGACGTCGGCGAGATCCTCTGGGGTGCCGGCGTTTCCGCCGGCACGGTCTCCAATCTCAACGACAAGGCTTTCAAGGCGGTCGACGAGCGGCGATGCAGGCCGCTGACCCGCGAATACCCGTACGTCTACGTCGGCGGCATCTGCCTGAAGCGCAGCTGGGGCGGCTCCTGCGAGAACGTCGCCGTCATGGTCGCCATCGGCGTGAACGAGGACGGCTATCGCGAGGCGATCGGGTGCGCCGAGGGCTTCACCGAGTCGGCCGGGTGCTGGCGCGATTTCCCGTCGTGGCCGAAATCGCGCGGACTGCGCGACGTTCGCATGTTCACCGGCGACAAGGCCGCCGGCATGGTCGGCTCGATCGCCGAGGTGTTCCCGAAGGCAAAATACCGGCGCTGCACCGTGCACTTCTACCGCAACGTCCACGCCAAGGTTCCGAAATCGAAGAGGCCGCAGGCGGCGGTCATGCTCAAGGCAATCCACGCGATGGAGTCTCGCAAGGCGGCCGCCGCCAAGGCCGAGGCCGTGGCCGACGACCCGGAATCGATGCGGCTCAAGGAGGCCGCAAAGGTCGTGCGCGGCGGGTATGCCGAGACGCTGGCGTACTGCGGGATGCCGCGCGAGCATTGGCGGCGCATCCGCACGAACAACGCGATCGAGCGCCTGAACAGGGAGATACGCCGGCGCACCCGCGTGGTCGGCACCTTTCCCGACGGCAAGTCCGCCCTGATGCTTGTGGCCGCTCGCCTGAAGTACGTCGCCGACAGCGAATGGAGATTGCGCCGCTACCTGGACGTGTCGCTTCTCAAGGAGCAGTCATGCTGACGGCTGGCGAATTTGCGCAAAACTGTCACGACGCCCCACAGCCTTACTGCTCGTTTAGACGATGCTTGATTTCACTTGCTATTTCCGGAAAACCTGCCTGGACGAGAACATGCGCGAAAGCACGGTCTTTCGCCAAACTGCTCTCTATCATGCTGACAAAATCAGTTAGAAAATCAAGAAACTCGGATTTCGCCAAATAACGCTCAAGCATCCATACCATCTTTGCGTAGTTGACGGCCTTCCTTCCGCCAACTCGCGCGCAATACAAACGCTCGTCATGAGCGCAAATGTTCCGAAATTTGACAAGCACCTCAAGAGACACTCGCGCCCTCCGCACATCGAAATAACCGATCTTGCCGTCCCCTAGCCTTCCCGTCGAGCGCACAATCGTCTTGCAAAAATCTCTTTGCTCAGCCGGCTTCATCAAGTTGAAGAAATGCTCTAAATTGCCAAACGTCAAATCATTCGTCAACACCCACAGTGGAACCGCACCATAAGACTCCCGATAATGGGTGATAAAACTTGCTCCGCTTCGATTCGCCCTCAAAGATAATATTCCTATCAGCCCGGTAATCTCTGACGCATATCTGTTTGAATCGTTTCCAGATGCAGCGAATTCTTCCTTGGAGCAATAGTTAGCCTGAAACAGATACGCATCCTCCTCACGATGAGCATCGGAGAAACAGTAGGATATCGCCGTCCTGACCGCAGCTTCCGCCTTTATGAGATAGTGGAACGTCAAGCCTCTCAATTTTCGATCAAAAGAAAATAGGTCGTAAATATCAGTAAGAGTTGTCCCTTCCCTATACCGATCATCTCCGGCCGCAGCCGTTGCCTCCCGGTCGATGAAGGGATCCTTGTAGCCATTCACGACAGAGTAATACCCTTCGCGCAGCAATATAGATCCTGATGCATCGTCAGTTTTCACGCCACGAGACTCAAGTAGCTCAATCTGCTGCTGAATCGTAAGGAAAGGTTTGCCCATAAAACTCCTTATAACGAAAGGCGGCCATCAACCGATGGCCGCCCCGCGTGGATGCGGGCCCCGTAGGGTTACCGCATCAATACCGCTAAGCAGACATTGTAGCTAACAAACAAAATAGCTGTCAACGGATCTGGGGCAGATTCCCTCGGGGGAATGAATCCGCTGCAGTACAGGCGGTCGCTCAATCTAGCGGTATGAGCGCTTTCGAACGGAAAAACGTCAGCATCCCCATCCAACCTCCCTGTCCTCTTTTTGTCCAGGATTTCCACCGCAGTCCCGATCCCGCAGAATCACTTCAATCTTTCGATTATCCTGCTGACATATAAAGAAATCTCAGCCTCCTGTAGCGCTATCCGATTTCCCTCGTCAACAACAAATGAAAGCGCAGCATTCAGCCAAGCATCTTTATTGGCTGAATAGGGAACGAGATTGCCGAGGCATGACTCCAGTTCCCCATCCGGCAGCACCCAAAATCCTAAATCAGAAAGCTGGGTAAGCAGAGCATTAACCTGAGAAGCCAAATCGGAATCCCTTTGTTTAAGAGAAAAGCTGATGTTCTTTTTGAAGTCAATCCCCAAGTCACGCATCTTGCCGATCACCACATTCGATGTTTGAACTATTGTGCGAACATCGTCATCTGAACCGCCGAGGCATTTAATGACTTTCGAGTAGTGGCTTTTGTCCTTCAGGACATCAAAATCGGCCAATACGGCAAACGGAACTCCAGCACTTTGAAGAAATTCGGCAGCCATCGGGAAATTAGTTTTTCCCATAACGCCGATACAAATAGGCGCATCCGTCAGACCGAGCGTATCGAACAATGCGTCGACAAGAACCGCATCGTCCTTGCCCTCCACAAGTAAAGCACCTTTTGAAAACAGAGCATCAACGATATTCGAAAAATGCAGCGACGAAGAGAAAAGCCCGACGATTGACAACGGATCAACTATCGAATAGTAGCGCTTGCCATCCAAAAGGCCAATTTTTACTATAGTCAATTCATCCGGACATACCGTAATAAGGCCTTTAAGAACCTCCTCGCTGTGCGTAGCAACAAAAACCTGAGATCCAGAAACCTCACCTATTATCTGTGCAAGGCGACGAGCTTGCGGTGGATGGAGAAAAGCCTCGGGTTCATCTAGAAGCAGAAGAGGGCGAGACCCGCCCGCCAAAGCAAGATAAGTTGCCACGAAGCTTCTGAATCCATCACCTTCATCTTTCAAGAATGGGTCAGCCTTACTCCTTGCCCTGCATGACGACCTCAACGACACGATGCCGCCGCGCGATTCGATATCCGGATAGACCCCCTTTCCGAATTGGGCACTCGTTTCCTTTGACAAGCTTTCGTATAAATCTGCATTAAGAACCGTCGTAGACAAAAAATTAGAATCCGAATCAAGGTAGCCCCGATATTGCGCCCCTATCGAAAACAGTAACCTTTCTTCTGTGCCCATATAGTTAACGAGGGAAGGCCCGACAAAGGAATAGAAACCACCCTTGTCCCATTTCGCAACACCATCGCCATAGTCACGCGGCTCGATCATTGCCTGAAGAGAAGATTTCCAATCGATTCCTTGAGTAGGCTGGCGAGGGCGAAAGGTGTTCCGATGGTAACTACCCATCGGATTAATCTCTAACCCAAAATCGCAGCAATCCGAATTGCGCCAAGAGCCATCCACGCTTCTATGCACCTTTGAGTCAAGACCGAGACTTGAAATAACCTCCTCTGCCGATTTTGGAGTCGGCAAATCTATCGATGAAAAAACGCAGTTGCTCAAGCGCATTTCCGTATCGGAATTAGAGTAAACACTTCCGTAATAATCATCTTCGTTTAGCACTGCCCTTCGTATTTCTTTGAGAGCAGTGCTCTTCCCTGCATTATTCGGCCCGACAAAAACTACGATTTTCTTAGGAACAATAGAGACATCTTCGCCATCGACAACATGAAATTTAAGAGCGTTGATCTTGAATTCGTATGACACCGATACCATCCCTCCAATAAATAAATTCGAACAGAGCGAGGCAGCATGCACTCTATGCTCACGTTTTCGCAGCCCGAAACGCAACCGGAGCGTTTTATTCGCTGCAGGCTGTTCGCAATGTCCCCATAATTAGATATTTCCCTCCGCGATAACGTTCTTCGATTCACAAACAAGGTATTCTTCCGGGCGGCCAATAACAGAGAACAGCCAATCCCTTATTTCGACGATATTTTTGTCGGAGTAGATTGCAACAGCATTAATAAAAATTCTTCTGTATTCTTCGGAAGCCACTGCCAATGCCTCTATCAAAGTGGCAGATTGCTCGTTCTCTGGATTCAGCAATACAATATATTCATTCATCTCTTCCTTCGCCCTTCCATTGCAACTAATAACAGGCCCAAACCAAAGGCGGAGCCAAGCAAGTGGCACCGCCTTTGTAAATCGGTATCCAGTTCGGCAACATGGGATATCAACCCCTGACGAATCTTGCTAAACACCTGCTCCTTGACGAGGCCTTATGCGGGCCTTCAAGCACAACAAGAGATACGCTATAATATCGATAGCGTTTACCGCCAGGGGGAAGCGCCTTCATATCAAGCGCCATGATCAACGATCAACTGCAGCAAGGTTAGACCACTGACCAGAAATCCCCAACATCGCCCCTATCGCTTGTCCCGAGGCGGACAAGGATCATTACCGTACGATTGTTTCTGACGAATTTGGCCATTCATCCCCATAACCGTGACCTCAGAACGCTGATTACGGCCAATTTCATTTGCGCGAGCAATCGCTTCTCGCTGAGTATCGAAGACTTGCGTCGCGCGCGACGCGCCCTCAGCTCTAACTTGCCATCGCCCATCTTCGCGATGAGTTACGTATTGGTTGGCCATGCTGGCTCACCTTCCTGTTGCCCAATTCCAGGCCGGGTGCTAGAGTTGACAACGGTTCTTTGAAAGAGACCCGGCATGAAACGGGCTTTGCTGCAACAAAGCCCGTTTCTTTTTAAACGCAATTTTCGTCAAATCGCATATTTAAAATACCGCAACATACGCATGTTCGCAACGGTTATTTGAGTTTTATCGAAATTTTCGTTTTGCTTGTTATATTATCTTTGCGCAACCAATCATCCGTTTTTACTTAGACAAGGCAAAAAAATGCTTCTGGATTTCAAAGTCAAGAATTGGCAATGCTTCAGAGACGAAATCGAACTGTCTATGCGAGCATCAAAAGAAAGGCGCTGCTCAAACAGCGTAACTCGTCTACCTAAAATGTACGGAACAACAAAAGTCTTACCTCTCGCTGCCCTCTATGGAGCCAACGCTTCAGGAAAAACATCATTGTTCGAAGCGATCTCCTTCTTGCGAGACCTTATCGTTTGGGGCACCGAAATCGATGAGTCTATACCGCTTAGTCCCTTTGCCCTTAATTCCGATTCGCCATACCAGCCAACCGAATTCGCTATTGAATTTCTTATAGAAAACCGCATCTACCGCTATTACATTGCCCTGAGTCGCAGCTCCGTTCTAGCCGAAAGCCTCGTAAAAATACGCACCAAAGACGAGGAAATCCTGTTCGACAGAACCATCGGCCAGCCGATAACGATAGGCGATGGCATCAAGAACGATAGTCTCTTTTTCATCGCAAGCAACACCAGAGCTAATCAGCTGTTCCTGCATAATGCCGTAGAACAAAATTCCGAAGAAATCAAGCCTTTTTATGATTGGTTTCGCTACTCGCTAAAAACCATCAGTATCGGTGGGCGCCATGGAAACTATCCCAAAATGCTCGTTGACGATCGATTCAATGATTTCGCAAGTAGGTATTTATCCAGATACAATACAGGAGCATGCAAACTCGTTTCAAAAAAGATTGAGGACGAAGACCTGATTTCAAAATACGAACGAGAAGTGCTTAAGCACTTCCCCAAGGAAATGGAAGATTTCACTGGGGGAATGCAGTTTTTATCATTATCGCCAAACGGCAATCGGCAAATACTCTTCATTAAATTTGAAAACGGACAATTCTCCAGCCTCGAGAAACTCTCACTAGAGCACAAGGGCGAGAACGACTTCACGACGACCTTCGACCTGATGGAAGAATCGACGGGAACGCAGAGATTCGTCGAGCTGTTGCCGGCATATTTTGATTTGCTCGAGCCGCCTAAAAGCGACGAGAAAAGCGCTGTATATATAATCGACGAAATTGACCGCAGCGCCCACTCAGGATTAATAAACGACTTGCTTTCGCAGTATATCAATAATTACATGCCCGAATCTGGCAGACAGCTTATCTTTACAGCACACGACACCTCGCTTATGGATGCGAGCTTCATGCGCAAAGACGAAGTATGGCTGCTCTCCAAACAACGAGAAAGCGGCTCCTCGACATTAAGCAGAATAGGTTGCAGCAACGGCGCCAGAAGTGACAACAATCTCGAAAAACTTTACCGTAAAGGCAACTATGGCGGATTACCAGTATAAGTAGCAACAAGATCAAAACGGTAACGTAAAATCGTCTGCACGCCCTGAAAGCCAAACGCGTCCAGAAAAGAGAAAAGACATGGCGCGTGCCGCCGGTATGATTTGAGTGTCGAATTCAATCATGCTAGGAGGCAGGCCATGTCCAAGCCAATCGTATCATTCGACGAGGAGGCCGTGAAAGACGAATTGCGCGAGCTGGTCAGGAAAGCCATCGAGGAGGCCATCATCGAGATGTACCTGGCCGGGGTGTCCACGCGCCGCATCGAGGACGTCGGCGAGATCCCGTGGGGCGCCGGCGTTTCCGCCGGCACGGTCTCCAACCTGAACGACAGGGCGTTCAAGGCCGTGGACGAATGGAGATGCCGTCCTCTGGCCCGCGAATACCCGTACGCCTGCATCGACGGCATCTACCTGAAGCGCAGCTGGGGCGGCTCCTACGAGAACGTGGCGGCGATGGTGGCGATCGGCGTGAACGGGGACGGATACCGCGAGGTCGTCGGCTGCGCCGAGGGCTTCACGGAATCCAAGGAGTGCTGGCGCGACTTCCCGTCGTGGCTGAAGTCGCGCGGCCTTCGCGGCGTGCGCATGTCCACCGGCGACAAGGCCGCCGGCATGGTGGGCTCGATCGCCAAAGTGTTCCCCGGGGCCAGATACCAGCGCTGCACGGCGCGCTTCTACCGCAATGCGCCGGCCAGGGCTCCCAAATCGAAGCGCTCCCAGGTCGCGGCCATGCTCAAGGCCATCCACGCCATGGAGTCGCGCGAGGCCTCGGCGGCCAAGGCCGAGTCGGTGGCCGCCGAGCTCGAGTCGATGAGGCTGAAGGAGGCCGCCAAGGTCGTGCGCGAGGGCTTCGCCGAGACGCTGACGTACTGCGAGATGCCCCGCGAGCATTGGCGGCGCATACGCACGAACAACGCCATCGAGCGGCTCAGCAGGGAGATAAGGCGCAGGACCCGCGTGGTCGGCACGTTCCCCGACGGCAAGTCCGCGCTGATGCTGGTGACCGCCCGCCTGAAATACGTCGCGGACGGCGAATGGGACTCCCGCCGCTACCTAGACGCGTCCTTGCTTAACCAGTAGCCGTACCGGCGACTATCTAAAAGTGCGCAAAACCATTGTGGTCCCCCCCCCCGCCGACATAAGACTGAAGCCGGAAGCGGCCGAGGAGGCCGCCAGGATGGCAAACGACCCGATCATCGACATAGACCCCCAGCCTTCTCAGAGGACGAGAAACAGCGGAAACCTCTCAGAGTTATCTCGACCGAAACGGGAAAACTCCGAGAGGTTTAGCGTTCTATGCGATTGCACTCGTATGGCATGCACGCGCAACGTCAGCGAACCGAGATGGAACAAACGTTAAGGTCTCAGTTTCCAGCATCTCCAACTGATGTTGTTGCATTACCGTCCTGGGAATTTCCAAATGACGCAATCTTCTGTGCGCAAAGATTCGTTAACGGCTCACCGATAGCAGCCTTATAGTTAAAGCCTAGTAGTTGCATTGTTCTTAGCGTATCCGCTGATACTAGTTGGCGAAACTGTTGCAAACTCTCACGTCTTGCCCTCGCCGCTACAACCTCGTTTGAATCCCCTTGCCCAGGATCAGGTGCGATTAAATCCAAGACTCGACCGATAGTTGCATCCAAACTTGCTATATCATCATCGCTAATTTGCACACGGTCGAGTTCTGCTTTATACCCCTGGGCAATCATGATTGCATTAGCACGCTCTTCAAGCAACTCGCTTATTAGTTCGTCGTAGGCCGTACGTATGATATCCGCGTTCTTCTCTGCTTTGAGCGCCTTCACTTTTGCCGTAACAGCAGAAGCAGTTCCTTTAGCACTAAGAGTTGCTAGAGATACACCCAAGCTTGCAACCCCTTCTGCAATGATCGGATCCATTGTCTGGTCTCCTATCCTCAGCGACCCTCTAAGCTGCTATTCTTTTGTATCCGCCCACGAACAACTTCTAGCAACAGATCTTTTTTACTCGGATAATCTACCGTATCGAAAACATAGCGATACGATCCGTCAGTCGGACCTTCTTCGATGTAGCCCGTTCGTAAAAATGCTTTTCGAGATGCCGGGTTGGTCTCCTTCACCCATCCGAATAAGGTCTGCACATCGGCCAGATTCTCTGCTGCTTCGATAGTTACAAGGGCAACAATCGTCTTAGCAAGGCCACGACCTCGCCAGTCAGGACCTATACAGTAGCCGATTTCTGCCTTCCCGTCCTCAATATAGAGCTTAATGTGGCCAACGTCCTCGCCGTCAACTTCCATCATATACAGATAGATATTCGGATCAGCAAGAGACCGTTTCATCCAAGACAGATGTTCCTCCAGCGTTATGAGATCGGAGGAATACGAATTCGCCCTATCAAGCGGATCATTCACCCACTCAAGTATTAGCTCAGCGTCCTGCATTTCGACAGGCCTCAATCTTGCTTTTTGATTCGTCGTCATTCACGCACCCCACAATCACAACCACACAGGCCCAGAAGAGCCTCTGCCAGCCTCTCGGCGCCGCACCCATCGACCACAGAACGAGCCGCATCCGACAAGCGCAGCATCTCTTTCTCGTCATCGAGCAATTCAGCTAGCGCACGCAAAGCCGTTTCAACGGAACCACTGCCACGAAGGTCCCCTCCTTTAGCCATGGCGCCACTTGCAACAAAGGCCGCAAGGGGCTTTGCCTGATCATCCGATAAACAATAGGCAACAGTGGGTAAGCCGCAAGCGCACAACTCGTAGAGCGTCGTGCCCGACGCCGACAGCGCCACCTCAAACCCGCACATAAGGCCTGCCACGTCTTCGACGCCCTCTCGAAGTTCAAGCCAGCCGTGCATTGCTTCCATGCGACGCAGCTCGATTAAATCAGGCTCGGAAGAACCAAGCATGAAAGTAAAGCGTCGTCCGCATCTCAGCTTGGAATCCGCCGCAAGAGCGCGCGCAAACCGAAGCGCTATGCGTTCAGGATCAGAGCCGCCCACGCAAACGAGCACACCGGACTTCTCCGCACGCTTGCCATAAGGGACAAGAGCCCGAAACTGATCACGCAGAGGCGCGTAAGACGGCCCTAGTAAAAACTCCGTGCCTGAGCATCCCTTATAGAGTCGCCCATACTCCGCCTTATCGGCGGATATGTTGTAGTTCACCACAACATCCGCAGGACGCACCGCATCTCCAAAGTCATCAAAATAAGCCAAGTGCGCAATGCGCCTTGAGGCTTCAAGAAATTCATCGTCAGCATAGTAGCTATCTACAATGAGCGCACAACGACCCTGACTGCAAACAAACTCGTGAAGTCGCTCAAGCTCTGGAATCAGATTCCTATAATCCCCATTCAGCCCTAGTGCATCATAGCCTCTACGCCTAGCAAGGGCCACAGCCTCGGCGTCGGCGCATGCAAATACGCACCGAGCGCCTATGCGTGTAGCAGCATCAGCAACTGACAAGCACCGCATAAGGTGCCCCAATCCCACCAACGGGTTTGCGTCCACCCTAAACAGCAGCGTCTTTTCGTGCATGGAGGCCATTTCGCTAAAAAACCTCACGCAAAAGCATAAAAGCCTCAGCATAGGTGCAGCCCACATTAGAACCGCGGTAAGCAGCAAGCGCCCTCAGCGCCTCAGGACTACGGGGATGTGGCGCCACGGCACCTTCGCTACGATATTTCCCCATACCGGCAATCTTAGCCTCAACCGTATCACTTACGTCCACGAAGACGTTGGGACGAAACGGTTCAGCATACATATAGTTCCACTCAGTCGAGGAAGGAGTCTCAAACGCGTAGATTCGCTTCACACAGTACTGACCCACCGGCCTACATGCCGTAAGTACCGCCTCACATGTCTTGCGGTGATCTATATTCAGATCACCATGATGATGAGTGAAAATCGTATCAGGACGATAGAGTTCCACATAGTGGCTGACCTTTTTGATAATGTCAAGCAAGTCAACCTCATCCATGCGGTTGTCGGGAAAACCGCAGAAATCAATGCTTTCAAAACCCACAACGGCTGCCGCCGCGCGAGCATCCGCCTGCAACTCCGCGAGTTCACCGAGGTCGGACTCTTCACGCGTTTCGGCACGAGACGTCAGACCTTCGGCCAAAATAACCGCCCTTACGGTCACCCCCGCGTTTGCCAGGCGCCTTACAGTTCCGCCCTCACCCAAAAGCTCATCGTCGGGGTGGGCTGCTACCACAAGAACGTTTTTCAACTCATCCATTCCAGCCATTATCCAAGCAACTCCCAATTCTCGACCATTACCTCGTAAGGCTTCGGGTCGTCTTCGTCCATATAGTAGAGGCAATCAGCCCCCTTGAAATCGGCAAGCCACCTTGCCGCACTCGTTTCACCCTCTACCACACGTTTTTTGTAATCGATGGGCTCCACCATAGCTTGGTAGCCCTCCGGCACAGAACGGTAATAGCTCGCCGGCACTGAACCAGTCTCCATAGACTCAGCCCACAGGCATGGCAATGGCATGCCTAGCTTCGTAGCAGCATAACTCCAAGTAGAGTTACGAAAATTGATTTCACTAAAGTAAGGAGCCCCGTCAGCATCTACGAGAAACTCTACCTCAAAAATCCCCTCGAAGCCGATTTCGGCAAGCATGTTGCGCACACCCCGATCAAGCCCAGGCAAGTCATAGGAATGCAATGTCATGTAGGGGCTATAGTAGCCCTCAATGTTGTAATTATATGTAGTGTAAAACGGCATAAACGTCAACCTGCCGCCATCAGCGGAAAAACCTTCGATACAAATCTCGTTGCTTTTCTCCACAAAGCGCTGAATCAGTACGCGTTCACTTTGAATCGTCTTGAACGCCTCGTCGAGCTCCTTGGCGCTAGCGCAAATGTGCACATCGCTCTTCCAACCACCATCGTTAGGCGAGATTGCCTTTGTAATAACGGGATACTCCATACCCTGAGGAACAATTCCCCTGTCAACCACTACTGTTTTAAGCACAGGCAGGCCATTGCGCTCAGCGCAATCCAAAATCTCTTTCTTGTCCATGAACTTAGTCGTGCGCCCATCCTTACCAGAGTTGAACAGCACAAAGCGATCTTTAAGCGAGCTCCAGTTCAGATCAATGAGGCTTTGGATATCGTCATCAGTCGTGATTACAAAAGGTTTCTTGACGGGATCGCCGTAGTTTTCGATAAGAATCCTGTAGCCTTCATCTACATTATCGGCATATCGCACCTCGCCACAGTACTTGCTTAGCGAAGCAAGCGGACAACGATGTTTAATTGCAATATAAACCGGCATTATGCCACACTGGCCCAAGCTCCTGATTACACCCAGCGGATTATAATGCTCCATACCAATTACGATGAACTGTCGATCCTTGATGGTTTCGAGCAAAGTCGTTCTCCTATTCTTCGACATAGTCCTGGGGACAGATGAGGGCCTCCGCGGCGATTGCACGTGCTGCAACACAGCCCAGAACCTCGGGCAGCCGCGCCGGACTCATGCCGGTACCAGGCCGTCTGAGCCCCACATTTTCCTCAGTAAGCGTCTCGCCTTCTGCGATATCCCTCAAGGCAACGATGCTTCGCCTTGCCAAGTCACGCATTTTGCGCTCTTCCAAGGTCGGGCTAAGCTCGCTACTACCTACCATTTTGCTAGCCTCTCTGATGCCAGCAGCCCATGCTTTAAGTTCATCAGGCTCGGAAGCGAACCAGTGATCGGGACCCGGCAGCCCGTGGTCAAGCGTAAAGTGCTTCTCGAACACCTTCGCTCCATAAGCGGTAGCAACGATAGCACCCGTGCATCCGCGGGTATGATCGGAGAAACCCAGCACCACATCAGGGAAGCGTTCGCTCATCGAAAGCAACTTCGCAGCGTTCACATCCTCGGAAGGCGTAGGATATTGAGACGTGCACAAAAACAGGCAGATGTCTGGATTCACGGCTTTAGCAGCATCTAACGTCATCTCCATTTCCTCGCCATCAGCCATACCACATGAGAGAAGCATGGGAAGACCTCGGCGAGCGAAGCTCGTAATGAGAGGGATGTTAGTGAAATCATCCGAGCCGACCTTGACCGCCCCGATGCCCAAACCAACCAGCAGGTCAAGATCATGCTCGCTAACCGGGGTGGAAAGAAACGTGATTCCGCACTCGTCGCAACACGCCTTAATTTCACGCCACTCATCGTCGGTGAACTCAGTTCGCTTGAACATATCGAACATCGACTCCGTAACCTCGATGCCCTGAGATTTGTATGTGTACTCCACCGACCTGTCGGCTATGAAATCCTCAGTGCGAAACGTCTGGAATTTGACGGCGTCCACGCCCGACTCCGAGGCCACCCTCACCATCTGCTTAGCAAGCGTAATATTTCCATTATGATTAATACCCGCTTCGGCAATAATGAACGGATTGCAGCCATCGCCAACAGCTACGCTACCAATATTGAACCTAGCGCCCATAGTGCCTCCTCATATGCTCGTATTTCATCTCCGCCATTTCCCAATCGCTCAAGTTATCGATATCCTGAACTTCGGTCTCAGGCACCACATATGCCACAGTCGAAGCTGGCACCATATCACCTGTCTCCAGGAAACTGCTTACTCTTCCCCAGTAGAACTGACCGCAGTCGTGGTACATTGGCCTCAAATCCTGGGAGCGCATCTCAAACGATTCGGGGTCGACAAGCGCAACCCTCCCCTCTTCGAGAAAGAAGCCCCTCTGTGGCGGAAACGAGAATGGCGTCACGGGGACAACGGCCTCCGCTCCGCCAGAAAGCAAAGCTCCAGACTCCCGCAGTTTCACAGCGGTCACGAAGGGGGCGGTCGGGTAGACGCAGCAGAACGACTCGTAACGCCGCCCGCGGGCGGCGTACTCGCGTAGCACCTCCCCGAGCACGTCCGCGGTGTCAGCGAAGTCGTCGCTCGTCTCGGCGCTGCGCATGAACGGAACCTCAGCGCCGTAGCCGCGCGCCACCTCGGCGATGCCCTCGTCGTCGGTTGAGACCATCACCTCATCGAAAAGATCGCTCTCGAGTGCCGCCTCGATAGAGTAGGCGATGATGGGCTTGCCGCAGAACTCGCGCACGTTCTTGCGCGGAATCCGCTTCGAGCCGCCGCGAGCGGTGATGACGCAGACGCTGCCGGACACTACTCGGCCCCCCTGTTGGCGCGGCACCACTCCACGACCTTGATGACGGCATCAACCACGCACTGGGCGTCCTCGTCAGTGAGACCGCAGTGCAAAGGAAGGGTCACGCAGCGGTCGTAGTAGTCCTCGGCATTGGGACAGTCGCCCCGGCCGTGGCCCAGGTCCTTGTAGTAGGGCAGCAGATAAACAGGCAGGTAATGCACGTTCACGCCGATGTTCTCCGCACGCAACACATCGAAAATGAAGCGGCGCGTCACGCCCAGGGCTTCGGTGTCGAACTTCAAGCAATACAGATGACGCACAGTGTCTTCGGGCGTAGCGTCCTGTTGGAACTGCACCTCGGGAATCTTGGCAAACTGCTCGTTGTAGAAGGCAACGAGCTGCTTGCGTCGATTGCCAAACTGGCCCAAGCGCTTCATCTGGCTCACGCCGAGCGAGGCCTCGATGTCGCTAATGCGATAGTTGTAACCCAGCACCAGCTGCTCGTAGTACCAGCCACCCTGATCCTTCTCTCGCATCAGACCGTGATCGCGCGTGATGCCATGCTTAGCGTACAGCTCGATCATCTTGCCCAACTCGGAGTCGCTCGTGGCAACGGCGCCGCCCTCGCCGGTAGTAACGGTCTTCACCGGATGGAAGCTGAACGTCGTGATGTCGGCGATGGAGCCCACCGCGCGGCCGTTGTGGCGCGTGCCCATGGCATGGGCCGCGTCCTCGATAAAGGTCAGGCCACGCTCGTCGCAGATCTTACGAATCGCGTCGGAATCCACGTGCACGCCGCCGAAGTCCACGGCCACGATGGCGCGGGTCTTCTCGGTCAGCTTTTCGCGGATCGAGGCCGGGTCTATGTTCCAGGTCTCGGGGTCGATGTCGGCGAACACCGGTGTGGCACCGCAGTAGCGCACGCAGTTAGCCGACGCCGCGAAGGTGATGGGCGACACGATC
>OLNP01001235.1_pt1 | contig 22440 bp, 28 predicted proteins | sample 1671951 | NCBI WGS metagenome assembly OLNP01 (sample SAMEA3136629, study PRJEB25190) | human gut metagenome | biome: human gut; feature: human-associated habitat; material: faeces | place: Austria | collected 2013
AGGCAATCCTCGGTGAAGCAAGAATCCCCTTTCTTTAGATATGGGGAGTGTCAAAAATCGCAGTGGGCTAAGCGTGCGTTTGTAGAATTACCAAGCGACGTTCCTACAGCTCAAGTATGCAATCATTGTGGCTATAAGCATGTGATGCTGATTAAAGATTTAAGGGCGGAATGGACTTGCCCTAACTGCGGGTTGGTTCACGATAGAAAATATAATGGTGCAAAAAACGTTTTAGAAGCAGGAATGGACGTTTTACATAACGAAGAAGAGTCGTTTGTAATGCAAGCAAGAAAACAAAAGAAAGTTTTAGAATCGAAAATAACTCTTCGTGCTAAGCTCTAAACATACCGTAGTTGATACGGGAATTTACGCCTCTGGAGATCAAGTAAGACTTCAAAAAAATGAAGCAGGGTCGTTGAACGAGGAAACTCATGACAAATTTTGTAGGTCTTTGACATGAATATTGCCTGGTCAAGCAATACACATGACCGTATCGGTTTGAGACCTAGGTGATTTGCCGTGGGTGTCATACTTCTGTGGTAAGGATGTTGCGGCTTCGCTTGTTTGAGACCTAGGTGATTTGCCGTGGGTGTCATACATGGATATGGTTGATAGGGATGTTTCTCAGGTTTGAGACCTAGGTGATTTGCCGTGGGTGTCATACTTAGGAGATGGTACAGACCCGTTTACTGAAGTTTGAGACCTAGGTGATTTGCCGTGGGTGTCATACTTCTAAACATTTTTTTGCGATGTTTGTTTAACCTTCCAAGCCCTCTACGGAGGGCTTTTTCATGCGCTCGCTTCCGTCCAAGCATTCCGATAGCTCGCGGCTTTGCCGCGCCTCGCAAAGCGTTTACACACACTACGAGTTTCAATCAGTACTCTACGCGATGGAAAACGCCTTAGCTTGTCGCGGCAATTGGAGGGACGCTCCGCGCCACTCCCTCCAAACCTCCCAGGGCGAATAGACGCTCAAACGCCGGGTGGCTTTGAGTGTCACTCAGGCTCATTTGCGTTCAAGATGCCATCACAAAATCTGACACAAAACTTTTTGTAAAACAAAAACTTGTTGTGCAGATTACGCTCACAAGCTCGCTTCGTGATGCCAACCTTGACGCACTCGCTTTCGTGACGCTTGGCTACTCAAGCCAAGTAAGGCACACGCCTTACTTGGCAGTATGCGATTTGATTGTGGGAGGTAATCGAAATGGAGCAAGTATTTAATGTGAAACTGATCAGCAAGGATCTATTAAGCAAAGACGAAGCGCTTGCGTTGTTTGAAAAGATCGAACTACCCGAAGGCTTTCAGCGAAAAGAATTATTAGCTTACGAGGGTGACGAATTTCTTGATGAAGTTGCCTGGAAAGAAAAAGAGTAAAGGTATTGGATTAGGGAGGGTTAAATTACCCTCCCTAAAGAAAGGTTAGAAGCAAAATGGATATGTTGAAGTTATCGAACTCGCTTCGATTCATTCGACAAATGCCTAGAAGAACACACAGCGCGAGCGACCCCATATCGCTTGCGCATCTATCTATCAATCATTTAAGGAGATCGGAAATGATGTACAAGGTGTTGCAGTACAGCGAGACGCGCAAGAATGATGGTTATGTTGACCAAAGCGCTTATGCGGTTGAAGAAACTTTTGCAACTTATGAGGAAGCGAAACGCTTCTGGGATTCACTTAACGTAAGCAGAGATTGGCTCACCGAATGGGGCGTGCGCAACGCCCCTTGGCTTTCTATGAAGAACGTTTGGGAATGCAAGTCGCTTGATGAGTATGCGGGCAACGAGTATGTCCAGACGCTTGATTTTGAAGAATTTGGCTATCCAAATTTTAAGGCGTATGAAGAATTGAGTGAAGCAACTATGGGGATATAAAGCATCTCTATTCTTTGTAAACATTATACTGCTTTACGCGGTATAATGTTTACATGATGTACAAGAGCAATAAAAATATCGTTTACAGTTGTAAGTATCATGTGGTCTGGTGCACTAAATATCGTCGCAAAGTATTGATCAATGGTGCTGATAAAGCACTTAAAAAGACTGCATATCAGGTTGCCCAAGAATTGCAATTTGAAATTCTTGAAGTAGAAGTAATGCCGGATCATGTTCATATGCTGATAGAAGTAGATCCACAACTGGGTATACATAGGGCAGTAAAGCGTATTAAGGGGCGAACCAGCCACGAATTACGGGATAGCTTTGAATGGTTAAGGACAAAACTACCTACCCTTTGGACAAATAGCTATTTTGTCTCAACGGTTGGCGGTGCACCACTTTCAGCTATTAAAACCTATATCGAAAATCAGAAAAACGTATAGCCATGGAAAAGACGTTTGAATACCGTATATATCCTAACAACGCTCAAAAGGTTCTTCTTCAAAAGACCTTTGGTTGTTGTAGGTATGTATTCAATAAAGTCTTAACAATGCGTCAAAAAGAATATAAACAAGGCAAGAAAAGCAAAGGGATTAACCACTACATAACTCAAATTCCAACTTGGAAGAAAACTGATTCACCTTGGCTTGCTGAGGTTGATTCTATGGCGCTGCAGCAGTCTTTACGTGATTTAGATAAAGCATATAAGAACTTTTTTCGATCACCTGGCAAGGTTGGCTTTCCGCGGTTTAAGTCAAAACACAATCATCGCCAGTCATACCGAACCAACGTCATCTCAGTCCTTGATACCAAGCATATAAAGCTTCCAAAAATTGGTGTAGTTAAAGCTCGCATAAGCCGTCCTATTGAGGGGCGAATACTATCTGCAACCGTAAAACAAGTTCCAACAGGTAAGTATTTTGTGACCATTTGTTGTGCTGATGTTCCCAGTCCTAGTATTTCTGAAGGTTCAATAGAAATACTAGGCATTGATGCAGGTATTCACGATATAGCAACCTGTTCTAATGGCACTAGACTTGCTAATCCTAAAAACCTTACAAAGAGCGAAGCAAAGCTCAAACGTGAGCAGCGAAAACTTTCTCGGAAACAGAAAGGATCACATAACAGAGAAAGGCAACGCATAAAGGTTGCTCGCGTGCATGAGAATATAGCAAATCAACGTAAAGACACCTTACATAAGTTCACAACTTCAGCGATACGTGAAAGTCAAGCTATCGCAGTTGAGGACTTACATGTAAAGGGCATGGTTCGTAATCATCACTTAGCAAAAGCAATAGCTGATGCAAGTATGTCAGAGATGATTCGTCAGCTTGAATACAAGTGCGCTTGGTATGGGCGAAACTTCGTAAAAGTAGATCGCTTCTATCCTTCAAGCAAAACCTGCCGTGTTTGTGGCTATCACTACAAGGAACTCACCCTTGCTCAAAGATCGTGGATATGTCCTGAATGCAAGACTTACCTTGATAGAGACTTAAATGCCGCAATTAACATCGCACGCGAGGGCGAACGTATACTAAACGATACCGTAGGACATACGGGAATCGAGGCTGTAGCCTAAACGCTTGCGGAGAGGGCGTAAGACCTTAGCTACTTTAGTGGGTAAGGCAATCCTCGGTGAAGCAAGAATCCCCTTTCTTTAGATATGGGGAGTGTCAAATCATCTTTGTGCATGATCTATCCTTCGGTTTAGGTGGCTTTAGTGAAATCAAAACCGCCACGAATTTGCTCAACGAACTCGCTTCGATTCATTCGACAAATGCCTAAAAGAACACACAGCGCGAGCGACCCCATATCGCTCGCGCATTCTTCAGGGATTTACAAGGTTCGTTCAAATATTTATCGCTATAATTGTAGCTATAATTATAGCGCTTTGAAGGAGGTGCCATATGAGCGAAATGAGTGTGTCGGTAGCAGACGCAAGAGCGCAGTTCTCAAAAATTGCAGCAATGGTTAATGAAACTGGGGAAAGCGTGACGGTTTTTCGCAATTCGAAACCTTGGGTAAAAATTACTCCTGTTGTAGATAGTTACGTTGATGCAATAGATCATGGGCTAGAAAAGGGTTTCGCCGACTTCAAATCAGGACGTTATATAAAAGGTGAAGAAATCACCGCTTTATTTGAAGAGTTAAGGAAGGCGAATGACTGAGCTGATCTTAACTCATAATTTTAGAGACGATCTTAAAACCATATATTCAAATGGATTACTCGATAGAATCGAAAAAGCACTGAACCGCATTCAAACAATTCCTGACATCAGTTCGAGCAATGTACCAAAATCGATAAAGCAAAAATGGGGCGATACGGTTCGCATATTACCCGTTAATCCTTTCGATATTGTTTATACCTTTCATGTCGAAGATAATCTTGTAATTGTTCATGCTTTAATACATCAACGCACAGCATATTAAGTCCCAGCCCTCCTAAATGGAGGGCTTTTTTGTGCGTCGTTTGACTCTAAAAAATAAGGTTCTGACGCATGAAATTTTAATAGCAGGATAAGAGTAGGTACCAAAAGGTACCTCACACGCAGTTTTGGCAAGCCAAAACCCCAGTTCATATATAATTTACTTATGGTGTTAACAGAGGTACCATAACCACTATAAATATGCGTATTTGTTAACAGTTTTTATATATATTTGTTAACAGTTTTTATGGGAAATAGAGCGATTTTCTCGTTGTTAACAAAAAACGGATAGAGGGGTTATGTCGGAATTAATAGCTTTTAGAGCCAATGATGAAGAGTTGGAATTACTCGAAAAATATCGAAAGAAAAACGGTTACAAATCTCTTTCTTTAGCTGCGCGTGAGATTGTTATTAAAGCCCTCCATGAAGAGTCAAATCTCTCAGCCATCGAGCCATACCTCAAAGAAATAGAAGAACGAGTAGCAAGAACAAGTGCTCGAGGAACAAAAGCTGCGCTTGCCGTAATGTGCTTACAGGCTGCGCAATACGACAAACAAATGATGGATCATCTTGCGCAGCTAAACGCTGGGGAAGTCTTTAACTTTGCATGGGACATGGCAGGGTCTATGGTGGCTGCAGGACAAAGACCTGGATACTATAAAGCAGCGAAAAGTGCAGATTTTTCTACCTCTAAAAACCTAAAGAAAACAGAAGCAATAGTTGAACTTGCTGCTGAATCTGACACTTTATATATTCTCAAATCTCTTGACGAAAAAGACATTCCGCAATGGTTTACAGCAATGAAAACCTACCGCGAATGCAAACCTTACCTAGCGATAAATGAAGCAGATACGAGTGATGAATGGATAAATACATTCTTGAATTACCGACAAGCTCTTTCTGATTTGTCTGAAATACTTGCAAAAATGGATATCTACTCACCTGAAGAGTTCACTAGCCATTTCCTTACAAATGAGTGGGTTTACAGCAATACCCAAGGATGGATTGAAGCTGATGAAGACACGCGGATAAAACGATTTTCAAGAGTGGTTAGTGATTATTGTGACGTGCTAGACACAAACGATTCTGATTTCTCCTGCTACACACATATTGGTTGGGCAGAAAGCTGGGATGAATTATTACGAGAACTTGGTGAGCAAAATGCAAATTAAATTTGATGCCCCTGAAGAAATTAAAAAGATGATCGAGGGCTACGCCGCCGAAGAGGGGAGTAGCCAGAAACAAGCAATATGTGACCTTATAAAAACAGGCTGGATCACAAAACACCAAGATATTCTCTCTCAAGATCTGATGACCAATTTACGCACAGTCATGGATAGTGTTTCGCAAGCCGACATGAGAGCGCGCGAAGATTCTCTTGATGCGGTAACACAAGATATTTCCGATCAAATGATTGCAGTAAAAGCGGTATTAGTCACTTGTATGCTAATGATGGGGCAGGGTGATATAGAGCTTATAAAAGCCAAGTACGAGCAAGCATTAAAGATCGTGTTGGATATGGACTAGATTATGAGTATTTCCTCGATTGTAATAAATCATGAAGTAAGACCTGCAGGCAGCGCTACGCCAAAGGCTCTAAACAATATGATTGATTACTATGATCGCAGAGGTGAGCACGATAAAGGCGGATGCGATAGGTCTATCACCAACGATGATAGAAACCTTGCTTACATGCAAGAAATCAAGAGCACCAATGAGCTTGTCAATTATGCAAATCGCACAGGGCGTTTTACCGAGCGAAACCCAGAACTACCGATGGTACCAGGTGAGACATCGGGTGGTTGTTGGGGTCAAAACGGAATAATAGATCCCGATAAGCTCATATCGGAATTATTAAAATCAAATTCTCATATCATTACTTCAGTAGTAACGGTAAGAAGAAGTGAAGCAGTAGATCTAGGTCTAACTACAAAACAAGATTTCCAAAGGTTATTAAGAAGCCAATGGTCTGCTCAGGTGGAAAAGTGGGGAATAATAGCACCCCAAAATATAAAATGGGCTGCATTTTTTCACACAGACAATCCCGAAAATATCCATTGTCATGTAATTACCTGGGATAAATCTGGCGAGTTTGGTGGGAATTCACGTCCGATAATTCCACATAAGAATATATGGAACTCGCAAGAGGACCTACGCAAAGAAGCGCTTTCTAATTTGCTAAAGCCACTAAACCACGAACGTTATTATTTACGAGACTACATCTGCTCACGTATTCGCTTTAACTGCGGCGAAGCAATTCCAATAGAGCGCCAATACAAACTCGAAAGCCTCCGCCAAAAATGTAATAGTGAAATACCAGCCAAGCTCGATCCTCGCTCAAAAAGTATCTCTACTAAAGAGGTTGCTTCTTTAATGGATAGAGTCACGGCAACTATGCCTAAAGGCGCAATCAAGGCTCTATCTTATGCACGATGCAGCAAGGAAGTTAGAGCAGAAGTTCGTAATGCAGTAAGCGAGATGCGTAAATACGATCCATTACTAGATGCTGCTTATAAACGATACGAAGAGGTTATACGCAAGACAGCAGAAAATATTGGAAAGCGTAACGCAATTGAAAGAGTAGGGGGCAATAATAAAAACCAGGAGCAGGAATACATAAGGGATGCTCAATACGATCTAATGCGTAGGTGCGCTAATAGCTTATTGCGCAACTGCAAGATTGGTTTTTCTTATCAAGAAATATCTCACTTGCAAACCGTTAATCACGCACGAGAATCGGTAAAAACAAATCTCAAAGATGGACAGCCTTACAGTATCGTCGCAAAGCAGTATGCGAATAATCTATTTCAACAAGCATTAATGAAAACCAATTCAGAAAATAGACGCTTAACCGAAGTACAAAAACAGCGCATCTATGATCGTTTGTCTCTTATTGCCACACGTTACACAACACGACAAGCGTTAAATGTCACTCGCGCTAATAACTACTCCTTGCAAAGATCGATGCTTCACGATGTCTTAATCGCATCCGGCAAACACCGGCGACGGGCTCTAGCTAATCGACTGTGCCAAGCGATCAATCCCAAAGCAATAAAAGAATGCTCTGAGGATTTCCGAGCAACGAAAGAGTTATACAGAAAAGGCGATTTTGACAGCGCTAAATATAATTGTTCAAAAATTGCTGAAAAACTTCTAAATCAGGAACCAATACAAACTCAAGTATCAAGAGAAATCCATTACCGAATCAATCTTGAACCAAGCATAGAGATAAATCATTTAACCAAAGACATTAATAACACCTATCAGGCAAACATGGCTGAACAGCTATATTCATGCCTTAACAATCAAGAGAATCATGACAGTAATGTATTAGGAGTCATCCTATCTTGTTTTGGAGCTGGATCCGATACTGACGAACACGCGAATTTATATCGCAGCATTTGCCGAGATACGAAAAGGTCACACGATGCCTTCAGAATGCGCGAGCATTCAACAACACATACACACTAAAGCTGTGTATATATATTGTGTATAAATTATACACAACAATTTTTGATAATAAAGATTATGTAAACCTAGATTTATTTAACGCGGGTTTTAGTGATACTTTGTCATTTACCAATAGATACAAAGGTCCCCTTCTTCAATTAAATAAACCTCGAAGCCGCCATCTCTACAAAGCTCAACTACGTCTTTTTTGAAGCGTTCTTCGACACTGAAGCTCAAATTAAAGCAACCATTATTTGCTGCTAACTTAATTTGCTCATTAAGTACTGCAACTAAAGAATCAAGTTGTTTGGAATAGCTAGGCGTTCGTGACAATTCTCTCGCCTTTTTAGCATCAATCAAATTCACGCTCATGATAAAACTTTCGCGATCAGATTTAACGAAAGCACCTCTGATAAATCAGAGGTGCTGAGGTAGCTCGTAAGCTACCAGGCTTAGCTTCCGCTAAGCAAAACGTACTGTGTAATGCGTGGCGTGCTCTAGGGATTGCGCCTTTACAACCACTACAATGCCACGCATTGTATGTGATTATTCAGGTGCGTTTACGGCTGTATCAGCTTTGTGTTTAAAGTTGATAAAGGAATGCAGATTTAAGTCAGACACAGCAATCTGGTAGTTGCAAAAAATGCGTCCATCGTTTCCAAGCTTACCTTCAGGCTCAGTCATGCGACCCTGAGCAACAACATAGTCACCTTTTTTAATTTGGGATGCCTTTTCGGTGTTGAAGTCACCAAAAATGTCGATAGCTTTAAAGGATGTAAGTTCGGTTCCATTGGAAGATTTGTAGTTATCTGCGATCGTAAGACTAACCACTTTTACTCCCTTTTTTGTTGCTCGAATCTCTGCATCTTTTACCGCATTGCCACTAACTAATAATTGATTCATCGCATGTCCTTTCTGTTAGACGTTATGAAGAAAATATTGCATGAATAAACAGCAGTAGTAATCAAAGCTGAGATATTTGTACTAAATAAGTATCTATCGCCTTTTGTCCTACCTTTTGAACAGGCATAACAAAAACGCCTCTGAATAATCAGAGGCGTTTGAGACAGCTCGTAAGCTGCCAGGCTTAGATAAACTAAGCTACGTTAGAAGCAGATGTATTGCCTTTATAAGACTGGTAATCATCTAAAAGATAATCAGAAATCTTTTCCGCATCACTAATTGCGCTAAAAAGAACATTCTTATCTTTCTTTATAGCTCCTAACCAGCTTTGCAGATATGCCGCATGATTTTCAACATGCTGAGCTTCAAGATTAATTCCTAATGACGCCTGAACGAATACGCTCGAAAACTCAGCTCTCAATTCTTCAAGAGCATAAGATTCACTACCGAAATAATTAATGTCACCTAAACGATTAAGACGAGAAACATGACCCGTAGAGTGAGCCATTTCATGAATAAGAGTTGCGATGAACTGATCAGGTCCATCAAACACTTGTCTTAAAGGCAACACTATTCGGTCAAGCGTAGGTTGATAACAAGCTCTACCAGAAGCAACTTCACAAACCGAACACCTCGACATAGCGATCAGTTCATCAGCCAATTCAAACCCTTGTTTACATTCCGAGTTATCAATGTAAGGCTCAGGACCAATAAGCTGATCGAAGTTAAAAACATGATAGATGCGTTGGAGTCGCGGAACCATAACGACTTCTTTATTGTTGTTATCTAAATCTTGGTTATCCTTTGTCTGTTTTTCGAATGTGATCATTCCCCATTTTTCGACAATTGCAGCTCTTTCTCCCTTTTTAATTTTCCATCCTTTTTGAAACGCTTGATGAGCCGTCACCCATCGCGGATCGCTATACTCTCGCATCATCGCAGTCATCGCCAAATTCATACGATTAACGCCGTGGTATAGATTGCCAGATGAACCATTAGTGGGAAGAAAAGCAACAGGATTCCAAGTGCGCTTCCAATTTAAACCTTCAGACTCAATAAGCTTAATCAAGTTATCAGCAAGTTCTTCACGCATTTGTTCTGATTTTTCTTTATGAGTAGTCATATTTCCCTCTCCTTTTCGAGTGGGAATACGCAGCTTAGGCTACGTATTCCAATTTACGTAACCTAATGCGCAAGTCGATCAGACTCACCACTACTTCAACCAACACCTCCTTTGGCGCCAGTTAAAGAAACAAATAAAGTCTGATCTCCCAAAGAGAGAAATGGCTTTATCTGCTTGTCAAAGTGCTTCAGCAATAAGCTGATAAATAAAATTTACTAGCAGAATTACTATTTCTACTGCTAATAACCTATTCCGCCTGTTTTTAGTTGTTATCGCCTTTTATCCTACCTTTTGACCAGGTATAACAAGAAACGCCCCTGAATAATCAGAGGCGTTTGAGACAGCTCGTAAGCTGTCAGGTTGCATAAAGCAACAAACACTTAAAACCAAAAGTTATCGAGCATTAAACATATCTACAAATCAAAAAACTTATTCAGAACCATAAACTGCATTAGTTGCAGGTCTTATATTGGATTCAATCAGTTCTCCTAACCTCCTAGCAACATTAATTGCAATATCATCTGCTTCAAAATAGTCACTTAGTGATTTGTCGTCATACATGTCATTCATTAATTGGATACTTTCAAGAAATTCTTGAACAACTTCAGGCTCTAAAAAGACTCCATAGTTAGTCATTTCTCTCATCCTTTCTAATAATTAATATTCAGAAAGGACTCCCAGATAACGGGAGTCCTTAAAAGACTCCCGTTTATACTCTGGGCATGAGTTAAAGCTCATAAATAGAACGAGTAATACGTTCTATTTGTTCATTGATGCTGTCTGCATCAGCCAACAAGACACGAAGAGAGTCCGGTTCTCCCTTGTTTGCGCCATACCATCCAACAGCGTGTTCTTCTGAATCGAAGCTCCAGTAGTAATCAGCTAAGTTTTGTTTAAACTCATCAAAGCTATTACCACATATACTGAATACAAAGTTTTCACCAGCTTCCGAGTAAAACTCGCATTCTGCATATAGTTCTTGATTTTGCTTATACCAAGATACATATACTCCCAAATCTTCCAGTGCTGATTCGACCTTATCTTGCCAAGATTGGTTAGAAGACATCATCCTTGTCTCCTTAATACCAGCCGTTTTCTTCAGCTTCGCGATGATGCTGAATAACTGCTTCACGATATACATCATGAATTTTAGGGTCGGTGTATCCTAGCTCATTGAGATATGCGTGATAGTCCTTACTTTCGCCATACCTAACAGAACCAAAGCAAGAACAAACATCATAATCTGCTTGCCAGTTGATCATGTATTCATGGTTTCCGATTTCATAAAGGAAAGCTCCACCAGCAAACTTAGGGTCTACCATTTGCGCCCTTAACACGACATCAAAATTATCAATTAGATCAGTGAGCCCCTGATGTTTACTTTTAAGTATGAAACCACTGCCAGCGAATTGAACAAGTTTGTCGCCAGCATCAAGTTCCTCTTTAAAGCGCTCCAATCCCTTTTGAAGCTGTTCGTTGCTAAAAGCAAAGAATGCGTACTTATCAAGGTACTCATCAACTGCTTTTTGACGATTCTCTTTAAAGACTCGATAATCACGACAATTCAAAGTGTTCATCTTCTCTCCCTTTCTAAAATACTTTTCATATAAAGAAAGGACTCCCAGATAACGGGAGTCCTTAAAAGACTCCCGTTTTAACTCTGGGTGAGAGTGATTAATTAGTAATACCAGGGCTCTCGATGACCAACCGCTAGCACATCCCACTCATCGCTAATAGAAAGCTCTCCCGATGATGCAAGAAGCTCTTCGCGTGTAACACCGCAAAAGAAAATTTGATCATCCATTAGAAGATCTTCTGTACTTGTTTCAGAAAAATATACAGTTTGCACTTCACCTGTATCACGCCACTTAATGGAAGCTGGAATTACATATACTCGCGGATGCTTTTCTTGACTGATTTGCTTCTCGCGCTCTGCAATATATTCGAGACTTTCATCGTCTAACTCATTAATTAAGGTCGATGGGTAAGTCCAATCTAGCAGGTCAAAAACGTATTCCGCCATCACTTCGCTACCGTCGCATTCATTAAGAATGTCCCGATACGTAAAACATCCAGTTGCTTCAACACCAGCCGCGATTACCTCTTTAACAGTAGCTTTGTCTCGCTCGTCCCAAAATTCTTCTAAGTAGGCATTTTCAGGAATGTAACAGATTCCACTTTTAGCTCTAAAGGCTTCTTCGTCTTTTAAGAAAGTTACGCCTCTATAAATAGTTCCCAGCATTTTTTCCCTTTCCAATGTTTAATTGGACAAAAGACTCCCAATGATTGAGAGCCTTAAACCCTCAATCAAAGGAACAACTCAAAGCCCTTCGATTAAACCCGTTAGAAACAACATTAAAAGTAAGCCACTAATACAGAAGAAAATCTGTTTAGCTTCAGCCATTTTCTTTTCAAATACAGGATTCCGCCTCATTGTTGGTCTATATGAATTACTACAAGATTTCATTATTCACTCCCTTAAACAAGTCTTTTTGTTTAAAAGAGAACCCCCGCTTTTTACAGGGGTTCCCAATAACCCCTGTAAACAGGTACTTAATTTGCAATAGCCTTCTTGTCTTTAATAGCTTGCAGCTCAAACACGGCTTGCAAACTATATTCTCCTGTTTTCACAAGATCAAAAGCTGCTTGTATTTCTTCAGATGTCATATCCCTTAAAAGGCCATCTTCGTCATAAGACGCAACAACAAAGTCACCAAAAACGACAAGATACAATTCCCCTTCTTCGACAACGCGTGAATAAGTTAATTGATCAAGATAACCTGCATCATGCATATATTTAGTTGCATAAAGAGGACGATTCGGAATAGATCCGTTTAGTAAAAACTCATCATTAACAATGACAGTGGGACCGTTCGGAAAAAAGACATCTACATGTTCAAGCAAGCCACCAACGAGACGTTTTAGTTCACTGTAGTACGATCCATCTTCATCTGGAACAATTTCCACTACCTTAGGATCTTCAAACGGTTTCACATGTACAACTTTCATAGCACTTTCCTTTCACTAGACGTTCTAGTAGCTCCCAGTGCAAGGAGCTACATTTCCCTGCACTGAAAACAAAAAAGGAAGCGCTATAAATGCGCTCGAATTTTTGGTTTTCAAGGTGCAACTCTAAACTACCCTTAAAACCAAAAAACGAATTGTCGGATAACTAAATGATGAGAATAATGTTTTAATCGCCTTTTGTCCTACCTTTTGAACAGGCATAACAGACCAGTCCATAAAAAGGGATGGGCTCCCCGAAGGGAGCCCGAACGTCTAACGTAAGTGCGATGAACCGCAGTACGTTACCCCAGATTATACTTGTTTAACTTCCGATAATGTCTGTCAATTAGCCTAATTCACCGCTTTAATAAAACACCTGATGAGCGACTTACGGAGAGCCGTTCTAAGACGGGGTTTTAATATTGAACGACTAGTTAGTCATGGTATTAGCAGATAATTAATCAAAATTTCCGTAGATATTTATGATTAGCTCATTACTTTTTGAGCTGCGTCTGGCTGACTAGATAGCCAATCATTATGCAGCGCTTGAAGTTCCTTAGAGTAGTTCGCTCTGACTTCGCGCCAAGCGTCAATGTTGCCCATACGCCTTAGTGGATCGGCTTGCTCAACAAATCGGCTCGTTAAAATATCCCTACGTGCTTGGTATTCTTTAAAATCCATTCTTACCTCTATCTTTAACTAATGCGTTTTGCGCAATCTTTGTAGTCATAAGCGTCTACCCACCAGCGAGTATAGCTTAGCTCACCTCGTGCTTGGTTGTCCTCGTAATATTCCATTGTTAACTTGGTGGTATGGTCTGCTAGACGAATTTCGTATTCTCTCGCCCACGTCCATGTGCCATAGCGAACCTTTGGTATTTGTGTGACGTTAAGTATTTCGTCAATGAAATAGGTCCTGCCATCTACCCAACACACCGCATATGGTACCGCCTCACCGCTTGCGGTATTACGCAGCAAAACATCAACGTATTGTTTGTGCCTACGTCGTTTACGACCGTCGTATGTGTCAAATACTCCTGCAACCATGAACATAATAATAGAACATATGTTCGTAGTTTAATACCGTGATTTATTACTGCGACGGGAAAACTAGATCATGTATTTAAGGGTTTCTTGGTAACTAAAATGCAAAAATAGGTCGTTGAAAATAACTATATAGCTAATTATTTTTCCTTTTCCAAATTTGACACTTCTAAAAGTAGTTCCATTTTTGTCAATTTTTATATTCTTTGGACAACCTGAAAAATAAGGAAGCTTTGCTAACATGTTGCTTTCACCATTACCATAAGCTATCTCAAATCCAATAACTCTTCCTACTCCAAAAACTGGATGATTAATTGTTGCCCCAGGTGAAACAACAATGTTCTTTTCTTCTATATCATCTTCCTTGTTTGTCAATTTGAGAATCTCTTTTTTTACCGTACTTTCTATATGCCTTTTCCATTCTGGAGCTTCTAGCACATCTTTAGGTAAAACACATAGTTGCATTACTCTTAATAGTCGTTCTGGATAAGCTGTGTTGTTCTCAAACAAACAGATAAATAATTTATGAAATTGTTTAATTGTCATAGGGGTAATGTTTAAGTGCAGCTGTTCTTCTTTTTTTGTGTACCATACCCCATGTTTAAACGTTTCAGCTGTATTAGTGTCTATAGTTCTAGCAACAAAAAGCCCATACACCGGTTTTGAGCTATTAATAATTTTATCTGCCACGTGTCTTCTAACAGGCTCCCCTTCCATTGCTTCTTGTCTTGACGAAGTTGAAAGCGTCACCTCTACAACTATTGAATAATTTTCGAATTCACAAAATAAATCGGGTTGCCCACCGCTGGCAGTTGAAATAGGTAAGAAATCTGCGTCCATGCTGAATCCATGAGATTCATATGGCTTGTTAACCATATGATCTATTGCCAGCATAGCCCGCCACATTGCCCATTCTAAATATACAGGCGCTTCCGCTCTTGGTACTTTGATAGCCTCATCGGCACTATATTCTTTTTCCCCTCCACCTTTTGATAGCAGTTCTAAATAATCAGCAATTTCTTGCCACTTATCTCTTTGTTGATCTGCGTATTTGGTTTCATCATCTAGCGCTAATAATGATTCTAATCGTTGTCTTGCGATATTAATTTCGGTTATATTTTCTAGGTTCAAGTCGTCTATTTTGTATTTAATTCTTCTTTTTTTTAGTCTAATTTCATTTTCGCGTAAAAGTTTTAATGCAGTATCTTTATCGTCTGTTGGTAGCTTTACTCCTATGCATAACTGTTTTATTTCGCCAAGATAATCATTTGTTACAGCCTCTTCTTTTGCAAGTTTTTCTGCTATTACTTTTTTTGTTGGAACGATTCTTATTCCTCTGCCTTTTTTCTGAAATATCCCTGTTAGTCGCAAATACCTCATATTTGCATCAGAGTATTCTCTAAAGTTGTCTCTTTTTTTAGGATAATTGACAGCAAACTTATCTATTTCGTTATTATCAAATTTTCTTTTGCTTTGAGCAGATTCTCTTCTGCCGCGTAAGTCAAGAATAGTGTTTATTACATTAGTAATGTTCATATTTGGATATGACGTTTGTACGCAAAGAGCAAATTCAATCCATGTCAAACTTGCTTCTCCGGTAATTTTTTCTACTTCTAGTAAAAGCTTTAACGTCCATCTTAAGGGAGAAAAGTACAGATCCGTTTCTGGTATTTTCTCTTTACGCGCTGCTAAAGACCTCAAAAAACATTCTTGAACTGCCGAAAACGTATCTGCCTTTAAAAAGGTTTTGCCAAAAGGGGTGATTTCATCAATCCTACCTAATTCGGCTTGTTTTTCAGAATTTACCTTAAGTTTTGGGTATATAAATCCATTATCTGCAAATGCATACCGCCATTTTCTTCCAGTTGAACCATCATTCTTTGGATCTGACTTTACGATTCCTTGTTTTGTCAAATAGTTAGTAAATGCTATTTCGTTTATTTTTGTATGTGCATTTCCTACATATGGCGATCCAGCGAATGCTTCGAATCCTTCATGGATACGATTAGGATTTCGAACTCCTGTGTTTGCCAATTGCCAGATAGAAATTGCACTAGCCATTTAAGCCCCTAATCGTATCCAAGAAATAAATATTCACTCACAATGTTCCTGTGGGTTTTTGCATTCCTCTGATTGCCAAATGAATACGAATAATCCACGGGAATCACTTTTACATTTTTCTTATATTTTTTCATTAAGTCTGTCAAATATTCCTTGGTAGGTAGACAGTTTGATGAGTAAGAAACAAGCAGATTGCTCTTCTTGTATTTCTTAAATAAATTATCGAATGCCTTTTCTGCTCCTCTTTCAGTTGAAAATGGAGTTGGGTATGACTTGAATTTTTTTGTTTTAGTTTCTTCTTGAATTTCTACGCCTTCCCAATTTCTAGCAAGTCCTTCTAAAAAATGATAGCGCCTTATGTATTCGTTGTCTGAATAACGGGAATAATATGGCGGATCTATATACACTAAATCTACTTTTGTCGTAGTCCTGAAATTCATCGCATCTGCATTTTTAGCCATATTTCTTTTGCCGTTATCGAATACGGCACTATTAATAGCATTTACCGCTTCTTCGAATTGCTCTTTTAAGCTTATTCTAATATCACGTCTTCCATCATCATATCTAAAACCTGTATATGTGAAGATTCCTCTTGGTCTTTTCTTGGTGCAAGCCCTAATCAGCGCCGCCATAGCTATTGCCCTCTTATATTGATTAGGTAAATGAGGTATATTCGCTCTCAACAAATCTATAAATTCGTTATCTTCTTCTTTAAAATATAGATTTTTAAAAGTCTCTTTTACGAAGTTATCTTTATTAGTATTTTCCGTATACAACATTTTCATATCGGAATTTGTCAAAGTAGTATGGTTGTTTTCTATCATGGCTTTTGCATATACACTTGCCATGACCATATAATCATTACTTATTACTCTCTTGCCTTGAGCCTTAAACATATAGCCCACAACACCAGAGCCAGAAAACAAATCTAAAACTGTTTCAAATTTAAGTTTTTCTACTGAGTCCCATATTTCTTGAAGTAATTTTTGTTTTGAACCCATATATCTTGTTGATGGGAATTTTTTTACTTGTTTTGTCAGCGCCATTTTTATTCCTACTTTTTAAACGGTTACTATAAGGTCTTTTCCTCTGCGCGAGTCGCCTTTGCAGGAAATATGACGCTTTGTCTCAATAGATTTTACGTTGAAATGTTTGTACAGCTCCCGAACAATCGGAGTATCCGAATTAGTAATAAGAACCTTACACCCAATTCCATTTAAATAATCGACAATATCAACTAAATCTCTATGGTCTCCGATGCTAAATTGTTCTTTTGTGTAGCGCTTAAAATCGCTGTTTTTAGAAACAGGGACATATGGAGGATCCAGGTATACAAAATCACCTGTTTGAGCATATTTACGTAGGATTGTCCTATAGTCTCCGCAAATTATTTTTGCTTCTTTTAAAGCTTCTGATGCTTTATAAATATTTTCTTGATTACAAATTAAAGGGTTTTTATAGTTCCCATAAGGAACATTAAAACCACCTTTTTTATTGACTCTATACAGTCCATTAAAGCAAGTTCTATTTAAAAAAATGGTTCTTGCAGCTGCTTCATAAGGCTGCATATTTTCCCACTTTTGTGCCCTCACTTCGTAGAATAATTCCTTTTCGTTTTTGTATTCTTGCAGCGCTTCAATAACCTTACTTGGATTTGCTGCTATCTCCCTATATAAATTAATAAGTTCTGGGTTGTTATCTGAAATTATTGCCTGCTTAGGTTGAATCGCAAAAAATAAAGCTCCCCCTCCAAAGAAGGGTTCAATATAATTTCCAAATGACTGTGGAACCTCTTCTAACAATTTGTCTAATAATTGGGTTTTGCCTCCCGCCCATTTTAATATCGGTTTTACTCTATTCTTTCGCATTATCTGCCTCATCATTCAACAAAGGGCTTTTAAGCTCAAAAGGAATCATTTTTTCTCTTACAACGGTACGAAGGTATATTTCTATGCCTGAATTAAAGCTCAAACCTATCGACTTGAATATTTTTGTTGCTTCTTCTTTAATTTCTTTATCTACTCGTACAGTTATCGTTGATTGATCTTCCATAACAACTCCAAAATAGCATCAAATTGCATTCTTTATGATAGCAGAATAATGTTATATAATCTTAAAACAATAAATAATGAAAGGCTTATCAGATGCTTTATTCATCAATAGATTGCTATAAAAACACAACTATAGAGGTTTGCATATTACCCGAAGACTCAAATGGCCTTCAACTTACTACTCCCCTTTTTGCCGATCCCGCAAAAGATGAGAGACTTGCTTCTCGAATATATTGGTGCGTTAAGTGCGCAATTTTGCAAAGAGGTTATGAGTTTCCTTCTGGCAGAATCATCGTTAATATTCTTAATATTGATTTAACCAACATAGAAGACATTAAAGATAGACTTGATGTGCCTGTTTTGTGTGGGATTCTAGTAGCTACAAACCAGGCAAAACAACCAGAAAAACCTCTTTATGGAAAACTTTCTTTAAGTGGAGAGGTCCTTCCATTTGTCTCAAATACCGATTTAGCAGATTTTGTTTTTTAGAATAGCTAATCGCTAAGGAACCCCTATGCCACTCTTCAACCGAAATAAAACCAACTCAGGAAGGCATGCAGCTCCCAATCCTAAACAGCAACAACAATGTACTGTCCCCGTTCGAAGTTCTTCTGCTTATATCGATTCAAGCACTGAGGTCAATCTTGACGGTCTCCCTTATCAACGGGACATTTTAGGCAGTATCAAAGAAGCTTTTAGTTTGATTCCTCAAGTTCGAAAACTTATACCAAGTTTTCGTCCAAGTTCTCGCGCTGGCTATTTAGATGTAAATAAGGTTTATCAAAATAAAGGGAAAACTAATCCTTACCAAGAGTATGTGATCATTGCTTCGTAATACGATGTTTTTCATTTTTGGTATTATCCGTCAGGTGTTATTTGGAAGATAGAGTGCTGGTTCTGGCCTGAAGACGATGACAAGGGTTATTCGTATACAGCAAAACGCCTAAACAACCTAGAGACCGATCCGCTTGTCATTACCGACTTACACATAACAGTAAAGAACGCATAAGAAAGGAGCCGAAAGGCTCCTTTTATTTGGACATATATGAACCATTTAATCTTTGTCCATATATCTTTTACTGTTGCCTTAACCTCGATCAAATCTTCACGAAAGAACGGATATAGGGTCTTGTAAATTACCCACGATTACCTCCCATTACACGCCATTACCCTCCTATCCCAAGTAATGATTTATGATCGAGCGTAAACTTTTCTCCCTATTTCCCCCAGCTTCCCTTGGCTTCTCCTACTTTCCCTCGTTAAAGCAGCTTCTTGTGATAAGTGGACTTTGTGGCATATAGGACAAAATTTGTGTCTGGGCTAGTCAATCGCAAAAGGATATTCTGTCTTGTGATGTAGTTCATTCCAGACAACTCCCTCACCCCATTCAACCGGCTCTCTACCACTGGATGGGGTGTTTTTATAGGTTTCATAAAGCAGATCGATATCTTCATCTGTTGGCATAGTTTTAAGTATCTGCGCGTAACTTAAAGGGCACTCTGTGTGCATATAGCACCACCAATAGACCGCCTTAATCCTTCTTAGTAAGCTCAGCCCCCTGTGGTCTCTCAGAACACATCTGATCCGTCCATTAATGTTTTCGATTCGATTGTTAGTTGAAGGCATAGGCTCTTCTGTGTTGAGCTGAGGATCGAGATAAGCAAATAATAGGTTCTTATTTATAAGACCCGTAAGAGCTCTTCTAGCTTGCCTTAAGCGCTCATGGGTGTATTCTTTGCGACCATCGACATAGGTATACTCTGATAAAAATTCACTCCAGAATTCGCACCATTGCAAGTATTGCTCTGTCCACCATTGAGCTTGTTTGAGGGTTTTGATATGCAAAAGCTCTTTAGAAAGTTGATAGATTTCTTTTCCAGCTAATAGCTTAGGACGCGTTGTTGTGCAACGTTTTACCTGATTAAAAGCATGAAAGACGCAGCGTTGTACAACAGTGTCAGGCCAAACCTTCTTAACAGCTTTAGCAAACCCAGCTCCACCATCTGTAACAACCATATCTGGAGGAGCAATACGAGAAAGCAGGGCTTCCCAGGCATGAGAGTTTTCTGAACGAGCAAGATACCAAGACAAAACATAATCATCACTTGCTGCAATTAAGATGACAACGTTTCTTGAAAGGTAGAGTCCATCAACATAAATCACTCTATGAATCTCGTCTACAACATCAGGCAGAGGCCAGAAAGCCCAGAACCTTGACGTGTGTCTTCTAAACGTTCTACCACTGCCTGGCATATCAATTTGTCTCTCTCTTGATAAAAGCCACTCAACAAACTCTTTCAATGCTTTTGCATCAGAGTTAATTCGATGAGTAAAAGAACTTCCGCAAACCTTGCAGCGAAAACGTTGGGTGCCATCTTTTGTCTTTCCGTTTTTCTTCATTTGGGCACCGCATGTGCTACATAAAGGACTCTTCATGGCCAACCCCTAAAACAGGCAACTTTTATACCTATTTTTATAGGATTGAACTGGAGAAACAGATCATTACAGACACAAATTTTGTCCGAGTAGAAAAGTTCCTCGCTCCGAACTTTTTTGCATAAAAATAGGGTGTTACCTGCGGTAACACCCTAAAACGGACACAATTTTTGTCCTATATGCCGACTTTGTTCACGCAAAAAAATAGCCCACCTTGCAGACGAGGTGGGCTTTCTTTTTGTCCAATCAAGAAAGGAGTGTCAGACAATGATTAAAGCACTTATATAGTAGCTTGGTATTTTATCTACTCCCCTGATCCTTTATGTTTGTTGATTTGCGGTTACGTGCCTTACATATTTGTTGCGCAACAAATATCACTTATTCCGTGTCACCATTGATGTAGTAAGTACATTGATTGGTGGAACCTATGGCTGATGAAAATAATACCCCAAATACAAAAAGTCAATCTGATCCCGAAGGGGTTGGATGCGGCTGCTTAATGGTAGTCATATTTATCATTTTCCTTCTTTTTGTTCTTAGTAATTCTTCTTGTTCTTCGTCTCATTCATACACCACCGAAGAGAGTCTCGAATTTGCAGACAATATTGATACCCCGGGTACCAGCGAATATAAGTGGTATCACGATGAATATCTCCCTGATAACGGCTATCCTGATGATTGATAGACCAGCTAATGTCAGACAATAGAAACACTACACAAAGAATCTCGAAGCAGTTATTCCCGTTGTTGGCCAAACCTGCACACCAAACGACAAGCGTATTACCCTGCTTGCAAGCATTATGAGCTCATCAACGCTTCGAACGCTGCCATGCTAGCAAGTATTAAATCTCTCTACGGGTTACATCTACCGCACGGGTCATACCCTTGATTAATGAGATCCTCGCGATTCCCGGCGTAATCTTGCTTGTTTTTTGCACTCATATCATCGACCGATGAGCAGTCAGGATAATGAAATTTCTTAGAGTTAGTATTAAGAATGTAGTGCTGTTCGATACCTGTCGTTGATTCTTCTTCAGGTGTTTCTTCCAATGTGCTTTCGCCAGTTGCATAGTCAATCACAACACCAGGTTGCACGTTGTAGCAAAAGACATTGAAGTTGATACCGTTACCCTTATCTTCAATTGAATAAGCTTCCATTTGCACGCCATCAGCTACTAAATTTTCGCCTGTATAAATTGGTGTAACCCGATAAAGTACATGATTACCTGTAGCATCGATATAGTCTGCTATGTGATTTTCAAAAGGCAGCATGCCTTCAGTGTTCATATAGCGCGTGCCAGTAATGAGATTTTGCTCGTTGGCGTTCTCACCACTTAGTTGAAAACCTAAAAGATGGCAGCGATTGTAGAGATAGTTACCCTCTACCACACCGTTGTAGCGCACCGTATGCCAACCTGACGGTTTAACATCGCCAATATCTCCGCGCTCTTCGGTCGGCATTGTCTCTTCGCTTGCCAGCATAAATGCCACACCGCAACGTCCCAGATAATCAAGCGGACTGTACTCTTCAAAGGTGGAACGAGCCTTATCTTCATCCGTAAAAATAGGAACATTACCATTGATTTCAACATAGGGTTCGCCACTGTAGGCCGGAATATCATCGAGTGTATAGGTTGAAGCATCGACCTTTTGTGGTTGCTCTTCTTGTTGCGACTGCTCAACTTGTTCCTGGGAGGCTGGCTCATTGTTAGCTGAAGGTGTTTCTTCAGCAGGTTCAGAACAACCCGTAAGAAGAGAAAAGCTCAAGAGGCAAGCAAAAAGTAGTGATGCTATTGTCGCTTTTGTAGAAGTTGATTCTTTCACGAGTAATACTTTCTTGTTGGATTGGTTGATGAATGGGCGGTTAAAAAAGGTATACGAAATACAAAACAGCTTGTCTATTTTTTCATTTCGAAATTTGTACTATCCAAACAACAAAGATGAATTAGTCTGAACTTTCGCTCAGTTTATATAAATAACACCGGTATGATTTTCTATATCTTCCGCTTTAGGTCAGTTTACAAGGAACTACACGCAGACCGTGAAACGGGCTGCTGACA
>OLNP01001247.1_pt1 | contig 22310 bp, 22 predicted proteins | sample 1671951 | NCBI WGS metagenome assembly OLNP01 (sample SAMEA3136629, study PRJEB25190) | human gut metagenome | biome: human gut; feature: human-associated habitat; material: faeces | place: Austria | collected 2013
TGTAGGCATGGTCGGCAGTCAGATCAATACCAGCTTCACCACGGAAGCCATCGGTTCCGAAATACTTAGACATCATAACCTCCTAAATCGACCATTAAAACTTTTTCTAATGTTACTTAGAATATCATCCTTTGTAAACAATAAAATTGAAAAATAAACAGCTATTCCACTTATAATCAGTAGTAAAGTAAGCGTAAACATTCCCACCTGGCCTTGTATCAAGATTTTAATCAAAGATATAACAGCATACATTATCGCTGCCACTCCAAGATATTTGATTGCGTTTTTTATTATGAGATTTAAATCAATATATTCTTTTGCGAAAAATCCTTGTATTATTAACGTAACAATTTCAGAGCCTACAGATGCTACTGCTGCACCACATGCACCAAATTGCGGAATAAGGATAATATTAAATACAATATTAAAAATCATTGCGCCCAACGTTGCGATTGTCAAACAGTTTTGCCTTCGTAATGGAAGGAGTATTCCATTTCCTATTATCATGCTAATAGCTGACAAAAGAGTCATCGGGGCAAAAATACATATTAACGTCGCAGATCTTTCATAGCCGGAACCCAAAAACCATGGCACCATCACGTCCGCTATCCCAATCAATCCCATTGTGATAGGCGCTGCAATAAATAGATTTAATCTAATCGCATGATTGATAGTGCTCTTAACCGCCTCTTTCCCAGAAGTTACAATCATTCTAGGGATAGATGACAATAGCACTGCACCCATTGCCCCCATCATGTTTTGACATAATCTAATTATTTTAATTGCCTGCTCATAATATCCGTTTTCCGCCATACCGTTCGAGGTTATACCCAGCATCGTTTTATCTATTGTATAGTATAGTTGAATTGACAAAACAGGAACAAAAAGTTGGAAGAGCTCAACCAATCCATGCGAAATGCTTTCCTTTTTAAATTTAAAGTATTTGAAACTTATAAACTCAGGCAAATATAACCACAAGGATAGATTTCCTAGTAAAACAGTCACTGTTTGAATTATTGCATACAAATACACATCGGTCTGTTTTTTTACAAAAATTAGAATCAAAAGCAATCCCACTAACTTAACAACAGTATTTCGCACCACCGTAAGCCGAAACTGCTCCATTCCCTGAAACAAGTATGTAATGTCAAAAAAAGCAGAAACAATGGTGATTGATTGAATCAAATACATCGTTTTATATTGGCTCGTTTCAATAAAAAAAAGCACAAAGGAACCATACGACAATAGCGTAAAAATCAACTTTTTTATTTGAATTTCAAAGAATAGAATTGATAATTTTTCCTTATCATTCTTTTTATATGCTGCCTCTCTTTGCCCATATGTCTGAAAACTGAATGAAGCAACCAAAACAAAATAGGATACTATCGATGCGGTAAAGCTATACACACCAATGCTATCCACGCTTAAAACTCTAGAAATATATGGAGTCGTCACTAAGGGAAGTATAATAGATAATATCTGATAGACTGTACTGTATATATAATTTATTTTTGTTTTTTGATCCATAATTCATCCTAAATACATTCTTCTATAAATGTCCAATATTTATTTGCAATATTCTCATAGGAATATTGTTTCTTCACGATTTCAGAAATTTCAATTAACTCTCGTTCTGTTTTCGGATTTTTGAGTTCTTCTAAAATTTGCTCTGCAAGTTTTGATTCATCATCAGTTGGTTCATAGTATCTGCACAATCCCATTGTCACTTCTTTTTGTGCAGTATTATTTGCAACAATCGTAGGTATACCACTTCCCATCATTTCAACTGAAGTCATTCCGAATCCTTCAAAATGTGATGCATTAATGTATATACGTGTTTTCTGTATAATCGACGACAACTGCACATTTGTTACAAAACCAGTAAAGATTACTCTGTCTTCTAAATTATTTTCTCTTACGATTGCCTTAAACTCATCTATATTTTTAGGTAGTTTTCCAACAAGCATTAAGTTCAACTCTGTATACCGAGCAACTTGTACATAGGCCCTAATAATGGTATCAATATTCTTATGTGGCCACTGAATATTAATCGATGTAATATATTTTTTACTCTGATCTTTACAGCAAAAATCTTTAAAGCATATTGGATCATATATCGTATGATATTTAGCAATATACTTTGAGGCTTTTGAGATCATATCGTTTTTATCAAAATCAGATATTGCAATTATATGGTCACACACCGATAAAGTGTTTTTAGTCATAATAGCCGCGCATCTATTATATACCGACCGATCTGATTTGTATACTGTCAACGGTTGTATATCATGTGGAATAACTATTGTTGGAACATTCAACTTGACTGGGGGAACAAATTTATTAGTATATAATACAGCATCGATATGCTCGTCCCTTATCACTTTATTTAGCTTCTTTGCATACACAACATCTGGAATTGCAGAAATCAAAGGACCAAACATTGTCCCACAGGTTATTCTACTAATAGGTACAACATAATAACTTTTATCTATTGCTTTAACTTTTTCGACCAGTTCATCTCTTGATACGCAAACTATACTTTGCGTCAACTGCAATTGAGAAAAACCTTTGAGCAAATTATATGCTACTTCATCTTTTCCACCATTATGGTCACTTGTAAAGGTGCTTAAATCAACTAAAAGTCTCATTCTATATTCCTTTCCAATGGCGAACACACTTATATTTTATTAACTCGTTCACCTAATATCTTTTTCTCGTTCTTCGCAAGAATAACTGCTAAAGTCACTGCAAACTCAACACCCGCATTTAACAGGGTCGATTCCCCCGTCAATGCGATACACAGATATATTAACAGAAGAATCGCCGACCAGTTCATCTGTTTTTGAGGGCGAACCATTTTTAAGAGATTTTTTATTGATATAGTTAGCAAAATAATTCCAACCACACCAAACTGAGCGATGTAGTATGGATATCCTGTATCTCCCAAAACCGCAGTAGGATTCCCCTGTGCATCAAATATTTCTTTTATATGCATAAAAGAATAAATCTTCGAAACATATTTTCCCGAAATATGTGATGCAAACGTTCCAAATCCAGAGCCTATTGGAAAACATTTTGCAGCCAATTTAACAGAACCCGCCCAAAAACTCATTCTACCGGATTCAGTCCATTTCGTAACGACTGAAAGCTTTCCATAAGAAACACCCATTACCAAACTAATTGCTGTTATCCAAAAAAGGACTTTATACTTTTTTGACCATCTTGCTCCGCATTTCGCATAAATGAAAATAGCCACAAACGCTAATATCTTAGTACGCATTGTTAATATTAGTGTTCCCAAACACATAATGACATATATTCTATTACGTTGATTGTCCTCTGAATCAATAAGGCAAAGAAGAAGTACCTCTGCAAGACCTAATGAATTCGGGTGATTAAACAAAAACTGATATGAATATATTCCATGCCTGACTTCATCGCTTTGAGATAATCCTATATCCTTAAAAACAGAAATCACACCCAGTACAAAAATAACTGTTATTACAGCTTTTAAAACTTTAAATCCATACTTATCTAAAAAACGTCTAATTTTTTTATCAAATCCTAAAAATCTGATCGCCGTAAAGCAGAGTGGAAATTTAATGAATCCAACTATATCTCTAATAATAGCTTGCCATGCCCCCGCATAATTCCATATTAGGTTTGCAATTAGACCCGTTATAATAATAATAAACCATGGCACAATAAATCTAAAATCACAGTTTATAGAGAAACGACCTTTATTCTTTTTTATTCCATTAAAAACACACATTAATGCCAAAAGAATTGTAGCACTTTCATCCCATAGTCCACAAAAAGATGGCAAAGGAACTATATTGAAAATAGCACCATTAAAAACAGAAAGTAGAAATAGCCATCCCAAAAATATTGTCATTTTATTACTCCAATGTGTCTTAATTTTGTTCCTATAATAAGCCTGATTTTTCGATACCAAGGAAGCCAGCTCGCTGTATAGTGATGTGTTGCCAACGTTTTATCTGTAATATTGGTCATTCTTTTCTTTCCATCATACGCGCAAAAGAATTCGCTCGGATAAACTCTTAACACTCCTAAATCTTGGTATGTATCCTCATGCACATATCCATATCTATCTAAGATTCTCGTGATTCTCTTATTAATTGTAATGATATCTTCAATTCTTAAATTATCAAATTCTGAGTGTTCATATTCATTGACCATTTCGTGTACAATAACATCTCCCGCCTCACACCCATACACCAACCCTGGCGCTACAAGCTTCGAAAATTCTTCAATTCCCGAAAATGAATGCACCCTTAATTCTTCTGGAAATCTTTTTATAACTTCAACGTCTGTATCAAAATAGATTCCACCATATAAATCTAGAATTTTCATTCGTGCATAGTCAGAAACATACGCCCACTTTTTTTGTTTGTATGCTTGTTCAACATAATCACATTGGTGAATATCAAAATTGCCTTCATTCCACTCTATAATTTCATAATCCGGAAAATATCGTTTCCATGATTTGATACATTCTAAGATCAACTTGCTTTTTTTATTGCCGCCAAACCAACAATAATGAATTTTTTTGGGAATCATCTTATACCTCTTATCCAAATTACCTTAGCAGGGTTTTCCGTCATTAAACCAAAACACACTCGAATGTGAGTTATTGTCACTTACCTTTTTCGCTGGAACTCCTGCAACCGTAATTCCTTTTTCTAATACATCTTTTACTACAACAGCATTCGCTCCTACAGCGCAGTCATCTGCTATTTTTACATTACCAATAACCTTACATCCACTCCCTAAATAGACATTGTTTCCTATCGTTGGGACGCCTTCACTTCCCGCACCGATTGTGACCCCTTCTTGGATTCTTAGATTGTCTCCAACTCTTGCATCACCATTAATTTGAATTGTTCCAGTATGCGCAATTGACAGACCCTTTCCACAACAATTTGGCCCTATCCCAATGCCTAATTTAACAGAGTTTCTATGATGCAGCAATTTATATATCTGCTCCATCAACTTCTCTATTTTCCCCCCTTCCCCCCCCCCGATTCATCCAATACTCATATTTTCTGAGGGTGATTTCATATTTCCATATTTCATCTGTAAATGGACGAGGAAATTTTCTAGTTATACCAAGCTGTTTTTTATCTGCCAAAAGATATTCTTTTAAATCTTTCCTACTTGAAATCATTTAATTTACCTCAAATCGATTTTAATTTGATTCCTGATTGCGTTGATATAAAGCTCTGCCATCATTTCAAAATTAAATTGCTTCCTTAGGTCTTTATCTTTTGACCGTGCCTTCTCCTCCATCTTCGAATCCAGCGACATCATCAATGCGTCCTTTAATTGTTCAATATTATCAGGCTCAATTCGATAACCATTTACTCCGTTTTCAATAAGCTCATATGCACTTCCGACAGCCTCTGTTGCTATCACTATTTTCCCATGCTGAATCGCTTCGTTTATCGTTAGTCCCCAAACATCAACTCTTCCTTTAAAGTAAGTAACTGGATATACAAAAATGTCACATTGAGAAAAATAACTTCCCCTTATGGAAGGTCTTACACTTCCTACAAATTTAATGTTTTTAATTTTTAATTTTTCTGCCAACTTTTTGCAGTTTGCTAAATTTTCTCCATCGCCCGCTATCAGCAGGTAACTGGAATCTTTCACATCTGAACAAAGAAGAGCGTATGCCTCTATTAAATTTTGAACGCCCTTTTGCTGTAATACCCGTCCCAAGTATAAAATAATCTTACTCTCAGATGGTATCGTGTACTTTTTACGCAGGTCACTATACTCACACTCAGGTGTCTCGCTCACATCCGGAATCCATACGATTTTATTTTTGTTCACGCCGTTTGAAATAAAATATTCCCTGTTCTTTTTTCCAGTTGAGAATATTACATCCACCTGTTTATAGATCGCTCCTGGAATAATACGTAATACCAAATTCTTAATTCGACGCATTACCGGTTGCTTTTCAATCGGGGCATCCCATTTTTCCCAAAAATATCCTGTTTTTACATTTTTCTTGCGACATTTATATATGATAAAGGCACTATAAATTACTTCTCGAATAGAATCAATCGGCGGCAATTCTACGAAATCATACTTTTCCACATTTTCAATAATTTGTTTTAATTCTCGAATTCCCTGTTTTCCACCAGAGAGAAACGTACATTTCAGCTTTTTTGCCCTTTCATACTCGATCTCAAACCCATAATCTTTTTCATTCTGCTTTTCATTTGTGAAGACGAATTCAACATTTACTCTTTCAGATAAAGCTTCAAACCATCCAATTCTATATTCTGGCAGTGTATTATGGAAAAATAAAATATTCAATGGCTTAGATTTAGCATCACTATTCTCTGTCCGAAATTGTCCGTCACTCATCTTATAATTCCTCATAAAAATCAATATATCGTTTGGACAATTTCTCAAAAGAGAATTCATCCTGATATCGTTTCATCGCTTGTGTTTCCATTTCACTTCGTATTCTAGGATTTTCTATTAGCTTATTCATTTTCTCTGCCAATTGCACTGGATTACGCGGTTCCACCAGATAGCCGTCTACGCCATCACGAATAATTTCTGGTGTTCCATCCACCGCTGTTCCAATGACTGTTTTTCCAACGGAATAGGCTTCAATTGGTGTAAGCGGGAGTCCCTCCCAAAGTGAACTAAGAACAATAAACCCCAACTGACTCATCACATTTTGAATATCATTTCGATATCCAAGAAACAGAACCTTATCCTGTAATCCTTTAACCTTTACCTGCGCTTGAAGCTGCTCTTTTTCTTCACCATCACCCACGATAATAAACCGTGCTTCCGGGTGTGCTTTTGCTGTAATTTTCGCAGCTTCAATAAAATAGGTTATACCCTTTTGTTCAGACAATCTACCTATATTTCCGATCAGCACATTTCCTTTTGCGCATTCCTGATATAATGCTTCAACTGGTACAATGTTGCCATCAAACGGCTTAACTGCATTATGAATAACACAAACCTGCTCTTTCGGAAGTTCAAAATACTCTGTTAGGTTTTTTTTAACCATTTCTCCTACGGCAATGACTTTTGTATTTCGATATGCTAGTTGCGTCAGCCTCTTCTTATCGGTAAATGTATTGTGTGCATTTGCTACTTTCACAACTTTTTTCGGCGCAGCAAGTTCTGCATAGAAAGCCGCCATCCGATGATGGGAATGAACAATAGTGACCTGTTCTTTATTTACAACACTTTTGATTAACTGATAGCTTTTCAGCATATCCTTCGGATTTTTACTTCCGATGTCTGGAATCCTATAGTGCTTGATTCCCATTTCTTGCAGTTCTTTCTCGTGGACACCACCAGACGAGCATACAATGATTTTATTTACCTTGCCTGTTAATATTTCGCACAGTTGTAGAACAACACTTTCCGTACCGCCAAGGTCCATCGTCCTTGTTATCATCAAAATATTCTGTTCACATAATGATTTCATTCTGTTGTCTCTTACCTTTTATATTTAATCGCCAAACCAAGAATCTTTCGATCATCCACTAGGTAGCGTTTTGCCATGCGCTTTGGATCTTGGGTAATTCTAAAAAGCCATTCCAAGCCATGATTTGCCATCCAGCGTGGAGCTCTTTTAATATTCCCTGCTTCAAAGTCAAAACTGGCACCCAACCCAAAGGAAACCGGTACTCCAAGTTCTTTACAATGGTGGTACATAAACTTTTCCTGTTTCGGGCAACCTAATCCTACAATCAAAATGTGCGGATTAGCCTCTTTTATCATGGATTTAATTTTATCCATTTCCACAGGGTTCTTTTCAAAACCGAATGGCGGAGAATATGTACCAACAACCTGCAAGCCCTTAAATTTATTCATAAGATTTTCGGCTGCTCTGGCTGCCACGCCCTCTGCTGCACCCAAGAAGAACATTTTATAGCCTTTTTCAGCGGCCATCTTACAGATAAGCGGAAATAGATCTGATCCAGATATCTTCTCTTTGATTGGAGTCCCATACCAATTGGCAATCCACAGCAGTGGTTTACCATCTGTCAGAATTAAAGACGCATTCTTATAAACTGCCTGTAGTTCTTTATTTGTCTCAAGTTGTACAATATGGTCTACATTAGGTGTGACCACATAAGCACTTTTATTTTCTTGAATCAGTTGATCGATAGCCTGCAATGTTTCTTGCATTGTCAGGTTATCAATCTCTGTATTCATAAATTTCATTCTTGCCATTTACGAACCCTCATTTTCCGCTGATTTAGCACCGAACTTTAATCAGCTCTGCATCTCCAACAACCAAGCATCTGCCCAGTCCTGCCGGTAAAAACAGTGTTTCACCTTTGCTGAATCGCATTGGCTTCTGCTCTGCATCCATCGTCTGCAGTTCACCATATCCATTTAGGCACATCAGCACCTGAAAAGAGGTATCCATTACAGAAAAAGCAAAGCCCTTTGTGACCTGAATCCGTTCTGTTTCAAAATACTTGCAGCGACAGAGTAGTTCACGAGAGCAGCCGGAATAGTATTTCACAATTCTTGGTTTCTGGCTCACGTCCGGTTCAACATTCATATCCATGACCTGAACAGCCTTATCAAAGTGCAACTCACGCTTTTTACCGTTCTTATCCACACGGTCATAGTCATAGACACGGTAGGTCACATTAGAGCTTTCCTGGATTTCAGCCACCAGAATACCTTTTCCAATGCCGTGTACGGTCCCCGCCGGGACAAAATAAGTATCGCCCTTGTGAACTTCAACTTTTTGCAGGTGCTTATCCAATGTTCCAGTTTCAACAGCTTTCCGAAGAATTTCCTCGGTCACCTTGTGTTGAAAGCCATAAATCAAGTGTGCACCTTCGTCAGCGTCCACAATGTACCACATCTCGGTCTTACCGTTGTCGCCTTCGTGCTCTCGTGCATATGCATCATCGGGATGAACCTGAACAGACAAATCTTTCTTTGCATCGATGAATTTCACCAATACAGGCAGTTCTCCGTTTTCCACCTTTGTACCAAGATATTCTGGGTGAGCACTCAGCACCTCTGCCAGCGTTCGTCCCTTATAGATTCCATTCGCCACATAACTGGGACCATCCGGATGTACAGAGCATTCCCATGTCTCCGCCAACGGGGTCAAATCGATTTGCTTTCCGTATTCTTCCCGGAGTCGGGTGCCGCCCCACAGATAGTCCTTTCCAGTCGGAATCAATTTCATGATTTCCATAGCCATCACCCCCCTAGTTCTTACACCATGGGGAATTTGATCTTATCAGCAACGCTAATTTCATCACCAAGCTGAACTTCGATCATATCCAATGCAGTGATAGCCTCAACCGTGTGCTTGCAGCCTGCCGCAATGGTGATTACATCACCGGTACGCAGCACCTGCTCCATGCCGTCTACGACTGCCTTGCCCTTACCAGAAACGACAGTCCAGACTTCCTCACGGTAGTTATGCATGTGGTAAGTCATGTGCTCACCCGCTCTCATGGAAATCTTAACTGTCATAGAGCCGGGCTGCACATCGATGACCGTATAACTACCCCAAGACTTCTCTGCATACATTGCCTCGGTTTCGATTTTCTCCACATAGGGCTTCATGTAACCACTGCGCTCTTTATCAGCAATCAAAATGCCATCACCGCTGGCCGCAATAATCATATCCTTGCAGCCCATGCAAAGAATCGGGATATTCAATTCGTTCACCACATTGGTGTTTTCGCAAGTCTCGTCTAAAACAGCCTTGCCCTTGGTCTTGTCTGCCATGACCTCAGCCATCATGTTCCATGTACCAACGTCCTTCCAGTCACCGCTATACCGCAGAACCTGAATGCTTGATTCTTTCTCGACCACAGCATAGTCAAAGCTGATTTTTGTCAGAGTTTCATACTTGTTGAACAGGTCACGGTAGTCCTCGAAGTCGATCATGCTATGAGCCTTGTCCAGCAGATAGCCAAGTTTGAATGCAAAGATGCCTGCATTCCACAATGCGCTCTGTGCCAGATACTTCTTGGCAGTTTCCACATCCGGCTTTTCCTTGAATTCTTTGACCTTACTGACATTTTTGCTGCTTTCGGGGATAATGTAGCCATACTTCTCGCTGGGATAGGTCGGCTCGATGCCCATCAGCGTCAGATTGGAACCACCCTGTTCTGCAAGTTCTTGCAGGGTCTTGACGGCTTCGTAATAGGTGTTATCCACATAGGGGTCAACCGGGCAGACAACAACAGCTTCATTCTCTGCCACACCCAGTTCATCGTGTAGATAGGCAGCAGCCAGCGCGATGGCCGGGAAGGTATCACGGCGGCATGGCTCTACACAGATAGATGCCTTTTCGCCCAGCTGATTCTTGATAGCACTTGCCTGCGATTTGCTGGTTGCAATAGTAATCTTTGCATCAGCATCTACCGTGGTGATTTGGCGATAGACACGCTGCACCATGGACTCGTACTCATCATTATTTTTGAACAACTTGATAAACTGCTTGCTGCGCACGTCATTCGAAAGAGGCCAGAGACGCTTACCGGAACCGCCAGAAAGTAAAATGACATTCATATTTTTTCTCCTCATACATCCGTCTATAGATTATTTACTTCAAGTACTCTTCCGCACTCTTGCAGATCTCTGCTTCCACCTTCTCGGCAGCTGCCTTATTCTCCGCACTGACGGAAATATAGGTCTTGAGCTTCGGTTCGGTACCAGAGGGGCGCACCACAATGGAGCAGTTATCTTCCAGCAGGAACTTGAGCACATCGGACTTGGGCAGACCATCCAGACCCGGAGCGTAGTCCAGCAGCTTCATGATCTTCTTGCCGCCAAACTCCTTGATGTCGCCCCGGAATGCCTGCATAATGTTCTGCATCTTGGCAAAACCGGCGCTGCCGTCGAACTCATAGCTGTGCAGCGTGTTCAGGCAGTAGCCGTAGGTCTTGTACAGTTCGTCCAGTTTGTCCAGCAGGCTGATACCCTTGGTGGCATAGTAGCTGAACATCTCGCAGATCATGTACGCGCCGTCCACGCCGTCCTTGTCGCGGACGTAGGAGCCGGTCAGGTAGCCATAGCTTTCCTCAAAACCGAACACATAGCTGTCAGCCTTGCCCTGCTTTTCCAGCTTACCGATCTGCTCACCGATGAACTTGAAACCGGTCAGCACATTGATGGTGCGCAGGCCATAATGGGTAGCGATCTGCTCGCCCATATCCATAGTGACGATGGTCTTGACCATGACCGGGTCGGCAGGCATCTTGCTGTGTTTGACGCGCTGGCTGCAAATATAATCCAGCAGCAGCATACCGGTCTGGTTGCCGGTCAGCAGTTCGTACTCTCCTGTCTTGTTCTTGACGGCGATACCCACACGGTCACAGTCGGGGTCGGTCGCCAGCAGCAGGTCGGCATTGCACTTCTTGGCATACTCCATGCCCAGTGCCATAGCCTCTTTGATTTCCGGGTTGGGATACGGACAGGTCGGGAAGTTTCCATCCGGCTGCTCCTGTTCCTTGACCACCGTGATGTTGGTATAGCCCATCTCCTTCAGGGTGCGGGTCACGGGCTTCAGACCGGTGCCGTTCAGCGGGCTGTACACAATGGCCACGTTCTTGTTGACCTCTTCGCCAAACAGAACAGACTGGCTCTTGACCTGTTCTACAAATGCAGTGTAGACCTCGTCCGGGATGTACTGGATACTGCCGTTTGCCACGCCTGCTTCAAAATCGCTGGTCTTGATGTCCGCAAAGATGTCCAGCTTCTCGATCTCGGCAAGGATCTCTGCTGCAGCCTCGGTGGTGATCTGGCAGCCGTCTGCACCGTAGACCTTATAGCCGTTGTACTTGCTGGGATTGTGGGAAGCCGTCACCATGACACCGGCAGAGGTGTGCAGATAGCGGGTTGCAAAGGACACGGTAGGAACAGGCATCAGAACAGGCCAGATATTCACCTTGACGCCGTTGGCCGCGAACACACCAGCGGCGACTTTTGCAAACACATCGCTCTTGATGCGGCTGTCGTAACCAATGGCCACAGACGGAGTTTCAAAGTTCTTCTTTAAATAGTCCGCCAAGCCCTGAGAGGCCTTTGCCACCGTGTAGACGTTCATGCGGTTGGTTCCAGCGCCGATTACACCGCGGAGACCGCCCGTGCCAAAGGCGAGATCCCGATAGAAAGCGTCCTCGATTTTTGTATCATCCAGCGTTTTCAGCTCTGCCACAACATCGGCATCTGCAGTGGCATTTGCAAGCCAGCGCTTATATTCTTTCTTGATATCCATAAATTGTATTCCCTTCGAGCTTATAATCGAGTTTCCAGCAACTTCAGCAGGTTTTCTTATTCGCCACGCCCCAGCAGGCACACCTTGAATGTCTTAAAAATAATCTTCCAATCCACCCAGAAGCTGCGCTCCTTGACATACTTCACGTCCAGATCCATCCATTCCTCAAAAGAGAGGTCATTGCGGTGCGGGGCGATCTGCCAATAGCAGCTTAAGCCGGGAGTCACATACAGGCGCTGCTTTTCGTAGTCGCCGTACTGCTCGACCTCGCGGGGAAGTGCCGGGCGGGGGCCAACGATGCTCATATCGCCCTTCAGAATATTCCACAGCTGGGGCAGCTCATCGATGCTAGTCTTGCGGATAAACTTGCCCACACGGGTAATGCGCGGGTCGTCCTTGATTTTGAACACAGGACCATCCATCTCGTTCTGATCCAGTAGGTCGTCCAGTTTTGCCTCTGCATTGGGGCACATGGAGCGGAACTTATAGAACTTAAAGGGCTTTCCGTTACGTCCGATGCGCTCCTGACTAAAGACAGGACCCGCAGACGGATCGTCGACTACAATTGCGATGGCAGTAGCCAGCATAACAGGCGACAACACCACCAGTGCCAAAGATGACAGGATTACGTCCTGCGTCCGACGCCCGATCCAGTACAGGCGATGGTCGCGCAGATTTTCCTTGCGGTCAACTTCAACTTCCTTATCGATTCCGACAGTATTCGTAGCCATTTTTTCTCCTCACATGAATTCTTGTCTATACGTTTCTTATCGTTATTCGTTTTTAAGTAATTTCTTTAACTCACACCGTTCCGGCAAGCACCTTCCTTTTAGATAACCGTTCCTCTTCTCCACAGATTGACAGATTGTTATCACTGATCTCTGGACAGACAAAAGCCCTCGGACGGCAGTTTCGCCCAAGGTCATTTCAAATGCAATGTGGCCGCAATAAGAGCCAAAGTGCTATGTTGCAGTTCAAGCATCGCTTATAGAATTTTACATTTTTGCAAAACCTTAACAAGCCCACTTTGTTTTTATCTTTGCGCGTCACGCCAACAAGGTAAACAGCAGTGGGCTTTTTTATTTGGTCTATCACATAATTGTTCGCAAACAGACATAAGCCCACACGATTCACCTCCTTACCGCAATCAAGGCGTATCCTTCCATCACAAAACAGAGGATACCAGTTCTTCTACGTGGCCGTCTGAATTCTCTTATTATTCTATCATGGTTATATCTGGGAATCAATAGAAACACGAGGAAATGTGTCCATTTATGTTTTAGAAAAATTTTCGATTCAACCTAAACTTTTTTACACATTGCCCAGTTTCGCATGAAAACTCCAGATGAAATCACTGCTAGACAAAATGTGTGGTCATATAGTTGTCCAAGGCGTTGGAGGTTACAGTCTGGTTGGATAGCTGCTCTGATGTAATGACAGGCGTTAAATAGAGAACGCCTCCTCGCGCGGAAAAGCCGGTATATGCTGTCACATTGGTCAGGAATTTTGACGAGGCATATTACACAGTACCACATAATTTTTACTCTCTCCCCTGCTGTCCCCATTTATATATAGGTGTACTCAGCATCCCGTCACTGCAGCTACCACCTGCTCTGAATCGGGCTATTTGTTCGCGCAAAAAAGCCCCTGCCGATCACATTTCTGTGAAAGACAGAGGCCGATTTTACAGCAATGAATCCGTCATCGTCTGATAAACGCTGTCCGCATTTTGCTCTACGCTCTCATTTATAATCTGCACCAGCATCTCCGAAAGCGCAGTTCGTTCGCCCGGAGCTGTGTTCAGCACGATATCCTGCAGAATGTCCCGCAAGATTTTTTCCCGGTCTGGGGAGATAAGGCAACTCCGCTGTTCTAAGGAAAGGGAGCCCGCCTCTGGATTTTTAACCACCCCGCCCCCTGTTGCGCCGGTTCTTGCGTAGAGGGTCTGCAAAACATACCCCTGCACACTCATGTTTTCGGCTGCAGCAGACTGGCGGATTATTGCCCCCATCTCCTTGGAGGGTCGAATCATGATGTTGTCCTGGCGCCGATTATATTCTATATTTGCCCTGCTGTGCGCTTCTTTTGTTGCCATAAATACACCTATTATAGTAAATTTTTGCAATACCAGTTAATTGGTATCATTGTACATTTTCCGCAGAAATAAACCAGTTAACGTTGTTAATTATGTCAATAGACGCAAGTCCAGTTAACTGGTATACTCATGCCATCGGGAACACCGGTTCTCACATCCGACCATTCACCCAACGATTTGAAGAGAGGTACACACATGAGTATCAACGTTTTACTGACCCTTGTCGAGCAGTACAAGGAGGCCGCCCAACTGATTGAGGCTGCACAGGCTGAACAGGAACAGCTGAAAATCCAGATCCGCGAGGCACTGGCTGAGCGCTCCACCAACTATCTGGAAGTAGGCTGCCACAAAGTCCGCCTGTCCGATTTTTCCAGCACCCGACTGGACAGCAAAGCCATCAAGGCCGTAGCACCCGACCTGTACGACCAGTACAGCAAAACGGTCACCGGCACCCGTCTGAGCATCACCTGACATCACCCGAAAAAAGCCCCATACAGCGCCGCCCGTCCAAAGCTGACGTTGTATAGAGCCCCTTACACCCGCCGGGGCGGGCTACACCAATATTATACCTGTCCCGGCCTTTTTTATCAAGAGAAAGGTTCGAAAAATCATGAAACAGACTGTCAAAACCTCCCGCGCTGCTGGTCAGCTGGAAAAGATGTTCCGCGAGCTCAACAAGCACTACTTTGCAGGCAAGCTGCCCGAGCCCATCATCAGCCTGAAAAAGACCCCGTCCGCCTATGGTCATATCACCTGTTCCAAGGTCTGGCAGGCAGGCGGCGAGAACAAGTACGAGATCAATATTTCATCGGCTACTCTTGACCGTCCCATTGAAGAGACCGCATCCACCCTGCTGCATGAGATGGTGCACGAGTACTGCATGGAGACCGGTATCAAGGACACCAGCAACAATGGGGTCTACCACAACCAACGCTTTAAGGAGCAGGCAGAGGCACACGGCTTGACCGTTGAACACCACGAAAAGTACGGCTGGACCATCACAAGCCCGTCCGAGGAGCTGTTGGACTTCATCATCTTCCAAGGCTGGCAGGACATCCAGATGGGTGAGCGTCTGGCGTGGTCGGATATGGCAGGCACCGGAGCAGGCAGCAAGGCACCCGGCAGCAGTCAGACCGGCGCACCGAAACCTCCCAAGGCAAAGAGCAGCACCCGGCGGTGGATATGCCCCAAGTGCGGTACCATCATCCGGAGCACCAAGGACGTGCGGGTCATCTGTGCAGACTGCATGGAGCTGTTCGTGAAGGCTGACTAATCACAGCAAGACAGAGAGCGAGGGCACGAGTGAGAGTAGTGCTATATATAAAATTACAGGAGGCTCCTCATGGATACTTATAAAATCGCTATTGACACCTTTCTTGCCGAGACATCCGAGTGCAAAACCAGTGGGTGCGCCGTTTTTTCCGGGGCAGACATCGCGTTCCAAGACATCCAGTTGCACACGCACCGAAACAAGTCAGAGCTGCATTTCATGGCCGGACACACCATGCTTTCTGTCCCCCTTGCCAGCATCCTGAGCATTGAAAAGCTGGTATTGCGGGATATCCAGTCCACCGAGTATGAGATCATCACCAAAGAGGGCGGCACCATTACCCTTGACGTCGTTTAAAAATGCACCCGTAAAGACAGAGATTCGCCGGGCTGTGAGAGGACGCCCATTATTTAAAGGAGAGCAGCCATGACTATCATATCAGAACGTTTGCAGCACCTTCGCCTGACGCACGGCTATACCCAGACCGACCTTGCCCGAACCATGGGTGTGACCCGCCGGGCAGTCTACGCATGGGAGCACGGCAAATGCCCCGAGATCCCCCATCTGATCCAGCTCGCCCAATTCTATCAGGTGTCGACTGATTATCTGTTGGGGTTGACCGAGTGAGGTGCTCCCCGCCACCGGAGGCCTTACCGGATACTTTTTGCCTGCTATAGTGCGGTCAACCATCAGTCCGCGCGACGGCAGCCACAACGCTCCATATTTTTTACAGCACACTTGTAAGTCCATCTTATCGGACGCACCGTTTGGTAGACTTCAGGTACAGCAAAGCAAACACACTTCAAAACACAGGAGGATACTATTATGGCAGGCGCTTTTTCGTTATTTTTAGGCATGTTGGGTCTTGGTGCAGCTGGTGCAGTCAGCGCGGGACAGAACACAAAAATCAAGAAGGCAGATTATCAGTATGGCGAGGAGCACGGCCTTCACGGCACCTCTGAGGTTCTGCAAATGCGGGAGCGAGTGCGTAAAGAATGGTGGAGCATCTGCGGCAAAACCTACAACGCATGTGAGCGGCCTGCATCGAGTTACGGCGACCTCAGCAGAACCCCGTGGTGCTATCTAAAAAAGCGCTGGTTCATTGATCATCTGAATAAAAAGGGCATCCCTTATGATGATCTGGTCGTGGACGATGTTACCGGCGTTACCTTCTACGAGAGCCAGAAAAGGACGTCCCAAGCATATATGAGAAAGCTGCGGTAATAGACATCGCGCCCATCGTCACCACTTCTATCAGCAGCAGGAGGTAAGCTTATGGCTGAAAATAAATTCGTTGTCAAAACGGTATTCCATGATGAAAATGGAGATACTCTGCTTCGTGAAGATTACCGTGAAACACGAGAAAAAGCACAGGAGCTCAAGGATTTGGCTGATTTTGGCTATGCCGGACTTTTTGGCAAGGGTCAAACGAAAGTTACCACAGAAATCATTGAACGCTAACACCAACCATCATTTCCTATAGCAGCAACAGAGCTCTGCCGCTCAGACACGAGTAGCAGGGCTCTTTTTTACGCGGTATTCGGTCAAGAAGTGATCTTAAAGAGCGGCGTTTAATATCAGACAGCACACATCCCGGCGGATTTTCGATTTGATTATGAGTCTCCCCGAAATTGTGGGGGAACAGTTTCATTCGACCACTTTTGGTCAAACGTTATTGGTTTTATAGAACATGGAGGACCTCTCATTTTTGAGCGTATCCACTTGTGGTCACGGATAGCCTGTTTGAGCAACGTCTGCATTTGTCCAAAATTGGACACACCTTTCTTAATGGAGTCAGTCTAAGCGACCTCATCTGAACTTATGTCGTGACAGGTGCGTACTGTTTGGTACAGGGTCGTGTATGGCGATTCTATCGGCGGAACAAAGAGCGTCTCGACCCGCTTTCAGGGTTAATCAATTTGATTACCCCTTGTGGAAAACAGCAAACCTACGTATATAATATGTATGGAGTCATGGAGTTCTACCGATTCAGCACACAGCCCGGCGGATTTATGGCCTTTGAAACGATATGGAACTTTTGCACGTTTTTTGTGTATCTGTTTGAGATCACACATAAGAACGACCATCTCGCCCCGTTGAGCTCGTTATCCAAATTGGATAATGAGGTCGGAGGTCACATACAGACTGGCTTGATCCACTTTCAACTAGCCTCGTTTTGAGGCGGGTTGAGGGCACACACAAGAAAGACCGTCTTGAACCATTAAGCTCGGTCGTCAATCTGAGGACTGAGGTCGGAAACCATGCGCAGAACTGTATTGATTCGCTTTCAAGTGTCGTCAAAATGTCGACAGTTGAGAGCAATAGAGCGGTAGCGCATGATGTCATCTGTTACAGCTTGCGCGGTTTCATGTAGCTCTCTCGCTACAGCCCCCATCCCACAACCAACGCCCTTATAGACTGTATATATCATAGCCAAGCACCCTGCTGCCGTGCTCCTATCCCCTGCTGGTGTACGCCACTGCCATACATTTGTGACATATTTCGACACTTTATGACGCATTTGGACGCTTTTCGCCTGTTTTGGCATATTTTGCGCTACATTTATTTCGAACTGGATAAAACTGGTCCAAATATATGTAATGGGGATGATGTCAAAATGGTTACTTCCGATTTATCCGCCCGTATCAATGATGTACTGCGCTATGTCGGGATCACCCGTAACATGAACGCCTACATTATTCTATCACAAGCTCTGACGTTGATTGCCGAGGACGAAGACCGCCTGCGAGCTGTGGAAAAAGAGATCTACACGCCCATTGCCGACAAGAAGCTGTACGAGCCCAAAGCAGTCCAAAGCACGATCCGCCGGGCATCCAAGGTCGCATGGGATCTCTGCCCCGATCGCGTTCAGGAGTTGGCTGGCTATCCTCTGAATGGTCGCCCTTCTGCCGTGACCATGCTCGAGCTGCTCTATAATGGTGTCGCCCGCTATGACGATCTCTCTATTCTAAAATAAGTGCCCCTCAATAGCAGTGCCCCGCTACTCTATGTTGAGCAGTGGGGCGTTTTTGCGTCCTGATTCAATTTCAACCAGTGTCAAAATGACGGGTGTTGATGGTATAGTTAATCGCAAAAAAGCGAAATACCGCAAAATTGTCCGTCATAACTTGCGTGACATCATAGAAACCCGTCATGTACTATGCGGAATTTTGTGCACCCCTCAAATCGAGGGCTACTGCGACCACCTACCGCCTTTATCTGAGCGCTATTGAACTTTTACCGATTTGGATAATGTTCATTGATCGTATCATCGATAGAATATGGAGCTTGGTAGTCGTTTTGACCACTGAGCTTCTGAACCCAACTCACTTTGTAGCATATTGCAGGGTGGTCGTGGAATGCGACTCCCTTTTGTCAGCGCAAAATTCCGCCATCAAACGGTGTCCACAGTGTAGACGCCCTTGTATTATACGGTAACACGATATATTTCGATTTAGGTATACTTTTTAATGGTATCAAATCAAAACAGAATCACACTGCAACAGATGTTTTTCTCAATTATTTGAGATATTCCACTATGATCGAATCAATGCCCTTTTTGATATGCGTCCTATTGGTGAAGGATTGATAAGAGGAAGGTATTCGCTGGCGCTCATACCATTTAGATCAACTCCAATCTTGAAAAAGCTCACAGGTTCGCTTAGTCAAGATTTCCGTTTGCGTGATCATGTTAACCGAGTGTTTCTGTCCCGTCCTCATGCTTCGGCCGTTCAAGAAGCACTCGGCTAACACAACCACGCAAAAAAAAACAAATAAAGGAAGTCGAATACAGAGCGGCACCTGTGCGCACATTTTTCACTTTCCTGTATAGTTTAGTGAATTTTGTGCGCATTTTACTGCTTTGTGACCCACCAAACGTTCTTATTTCGCAGTTCTCCACTTGTTACACGTCTCTTCTGTAAATCATATCCATAGTGCTGCAACCATTGACGTGCGCAGATATAGCTTGGCAACGATTTTTCAGCGTGTCCATCTGCCTTGTTGTAGATGTGCCCCAGCTCAAAGAAGATCTTCTGCCAGTCTTGATAGTAGTGTTCCTCATTCAGATGGTCATCCAAATACTCAAGCAGTGGCGGTTCAAGGCGCTCTACTTTCGCAAGCAGGCTTTCATCGATCTTTTTCAGCAGCTCTGTCTGATACCCCTGTTCGAGCATTTGCAGCAGGAAAACACGTTCTACACGAGCCTGCAAGGTCGCACGTTTCCGCCAGCAGTATTCACCTTCCCGTGGGTCCAGAACGACTGTATGACTTTTTTTCAGTATTTCCAGTGTTTCAGGCTGATGCAGATATGCCTTCCATGCCTTCTTATCATCAAACCATTTCCGATATGCCTCGACCGGTTCCAGCTGATACTTCTCGATTTTTTTAAGTTCTCCTTCCAGACGTTCTTTGGGGTAATGCAGCAAATATACCGCGCAGGTATCCCCCTCATCCAAGGGACGTTTGCGGCCAAGGATCTGCGCATTAACGAGCGGGTTCCACAGTTCACTGACGACATATTTCAGCGCACGGTCTTTCATATCCACACCATTATAGAGGGTCGTTGTGGTCAGTGTGACCTGATGCTGCAGAACATTGCTCACGAGCACATCATCCAGTTTGTCAAATTCCTCCGCTTCCTGACGGTATTTGGAGCACAGGCACACCACATCCTCTATGCCATCTGCTTTCAGAGTGTCCCGCAGTTTTCGTAGCTTGGCGATGGTATTCACAAAAACGAGAATCTTTTCTCCCGGCTGTACCCGGCGGATGATATCCAACTCGTCATCGTCACGGTAGAAGAACTTCACGCTTGACACAAACCGATAATCCATCGGCAGACGATAGTGCTGTCCCTCCGGGATCATTTTCCGCAGCTCCCAATAATCAAAGAAGGGACGGGCGGTAGCGCTCATAAAGATGCAGGTCTTCGTTGTCCACAGCTCTTTAATAGCCTCATAGCTTGCATCCACATGATCGTTGAAGCTGGCATCGGTCACCATATAGTGGTACTCGTCTGACACGATATAATCAAACGATCTCAGATAAGTTTTGGCAGCATCTTCATTCCTTTGCAGGAAGGTCTCCAGCCACTGGTATGTTTCAACACGGATGGTGTGCTCATACTTGTTATCTATGGCGGGTTTGTTGACAATTCCTCCAAGCGCGGGATCATAGTCCTCGTAGGATACCTCTATACTCCCCAAACGGTTCACATCGCGCGCGATCTGGTTGCGCAGAGCTTCGCGATTGCACAGGATCAGGATACGCTTACGATGTTCATATGCCCACGGCAGCAATGTCTTCAGAATAAAATAGGTCTTGCCGGAGTTCGTGCCCGCATCAAACACCACGATCCCATGCCAGTTCTTGTAATCTTCACCAACAAGATCTGTGATGTACTGTTTTGCAGGCTGTGGAGTTGCCCCGGCGGTTTCCGGTTCTTCCTCCGGCACAATGGGATCAAGCTGTTCGTCAGCCTCCTTTTTCTTTTTGCGAGAGGCAGTAATCCAATCCAGAATCTCCTGCAGTTTTTGCTGTCGTTCTTCTTCCGTCAACGAGGCAGGGTCAATGTGCTGCTCCTGCTCATACTCCCGTTGTGCCTCAGCCAGCTTCAGGTAGAAACCATCGAATGGCCAGCGCTTCTCTTCATCACTCATATTGATCCGCGTCTCCTTTTTTTGATTTCACTATACCATATCATCTCGTTTTGCTCAAGGGATATTGGCCCATTTTTACTTTCCCTCCCCCTTCCCCATCTTGATCTTATCTCCGTGGCGATTTTTGCGGGTCAGCTGCTCTAGGGGATTCAGGGCGTCATAGTTGGCTCTCAGGTCGTCCGCATACAGTGCCACATACCGCCGGGTCATGGTGAGGTCTGCGTGTCCCAGCAGCTTTTGCAGACGGAACGGGTCGCCGCCAGCTTGGATATACAGCTTCGCATAGGTGTGCCGGAACAGATGCATAGAGGTCTTCTCCACGCCTCTGCTATGATTATAATTCCAGACCGCATTGCCGAGCGAATTCAACGTCATCCGGTTGCCATACTCCGAGACAAACAACGGGGCTGTGGAATCGCTGGTACGATGCTCCAGATACTCCTCCATGATCTTGACCAGTGCCTTAGAGAGCGGCACGATCTGTTGATTACGCGCCTTCATGTGGCGGAAAAACACTGTCCCGGCGGAAAGGTCCAAGTCTCCGATCTGCAGGTTGAGCAGCGTGGACGCACGGCAGCCGGTACCAAGCAGGAAGTTGACAATGACCCAGTTGCGGTATTCAGCAAAGGAGCAGGTCTTGCAGTCCGGTTCCTTCAGCAGCTTCTGCAGCTCGTCGGTGGTGTAGGGTTCCTTGATTGGATCATCGGCACGCACCAGTCTGATCGGATACTTTTCCAGATAGCCCTTTTCCATGCACCAGTACAAAAACGCACGCACCATGCGGAGGTTCGTATTGATGGTCGTATCGTGGAGCTGCTGGTCCTTCATATAGAAGATATAGTCCTCCACCGTTTCCTCTGTGATGGTATGAATGGGCTGTTCCGTATCCCCCAGAAACCGAAAGAAGCTTCTGCCCTTTGCGGCGTAGAAGTCGAGCGAGCCTTGGGAGAGGTTCTTGAGCCGGTTGTACTTTTGGAACCTTTCAAAGGCCTGTTGGATGGTGGGGTTTGCCTTGGC
>OLNP01001259.1_pt1 | contig 22197 bp, 15 predicted proteins | sample 1671951 | NCBI WGS metagenome assembly OLNP01 (sample SAMEA3136629, study PRJEB25190) | human gut metagenome | biome: human gut; feature: human-associated habitat; material: faeces | place: Austria | collected 2013
CGTAACTGCCTTCCCGAGATTGCCACGGCCCCTTTGGGGCCTCGCAATGACAATTCGGGGGCGTTTGCCATTTTGACGGCGGCCTATACGGGTCGGAAGTGCGTCGCCGGGAGGGGACAGCCCGGCCCCTACATCGCGTGACCGAAGGCCCGTGAATGATTCATTCTTCATTTTTCAGTCTTCAGTATTCATTCATTTCTGCATGCCGCCCCCTGCAAGGCACCTCATCGCCCCAACATTTGCGCGCAAAAAGCCGCTGCGGCAGAACCGCAGCGGCTCGTTCTGTTTTTTTACGCCTCGCCGGGGCGGGGGAAGGTGACGGTGACGGTCGTACCCGTGCCGAGGGTGCTCTCCAGCGCGACGCGGGCGTGGTGATAGGCCGCAGCATGCTTCACAATGGACAGGCCGAGGCCCGTGCCGCCGATGGCACGCGAATGGCTCTTATCCACGCGGTAGAAGCGCTCGAACACGCGGTCCTGCTCCGCTGCCGGGATGCCGATGCCGGTATCCGCCACGCGGAGGACCGGCTGGCCGTTCTCCTCCGCCGTGCTGACGGTCACGCTGCCGCCCTTGCGGTTATACTTGATGGCATTGTCGCAGAGATTGTAGATCAGCTCGTCCACGATCTGCGCAATGCCGTGCACGCGGCAGGGCTTCAGGTCCGTGCGGAGCGTGACGCCGTGCTGCGCGGCCGCGTCCTGCAGACGGGAGACGACGCTCGCGGCCATGCCGTCGAGGCGCAGGTCCGTCTTCTCGCTGCCCACGCTGCCCTCGTCGAGCTGGGACAGGCGGATGATATCGCCGACCAGAGCGATGAGGCGCTGCGCCTCGGTATAGATGTTCCCGGCAAAGTGCTGCACGTCCTGCGGCTTTGCGATGCCGTCGCGGATGAGCTCGGCAAAGCCGGAGATGGACGTCAGCGGCGTGCGCAGCTCGTGGGAGACGTTCGCCGTGAACTCGCGGCGGAGCTGCTCGCGGTCCTCGCGCTCCGTCACGTCCAGCAGCACGAGCACCGCGCCCGCAAGGCGGCCGTCCTCCATAGCCGGGTTGGCCATGAGCTGGTAGATGCGGCCGTCGAGCGTCAGGGTGCGCAGGTCATGCTTGCCCGACAGAGCGCGCTGCACGGCCTCCCGGAAGTCCTCGCTGCGGTTCACGGCCAGCACGGACTGCTTTTCGACATTTTCGATCTGCAGCAGGCGGCGCGCGCTCGGATTGCAGAACAGCAGGTTCGTCCGGGCGTCGACGATGAGCAGGCCTTCGTTCATGTGCTCCGTGATGGCGGTGAACTCCGTCTGGCGGCGGCGCAGCTCGTCCATCTGCGCGGCGATCTGCCGGTTCTGGGCGGAAATTTTCTCCAGCAGGGGGGAAAGCTCGTCATAGGCCTCCGCCTGCTCCGGATGCTCCAGGTCGAGGGCATTCAGCGGGCGGACGATGCGCTTCGACAGACGATAGGACAGCAGCCACGCCAGCGCAATGGCGACAAGCACGGCCGCAACGGCCGGGCGCAGCATGCGCAGCAGGATGCCGAGCACGGAATCACGCGTTCCGGCCAGCCGGAGCACCGTGCCGTCCTGTAGGCGGCAGGCATAGTAGAACGTCTTCTGGGACAGCGTCGCGGAATAGCGCTCGCTCTCACCCGCGCCGTAGCGCAGGGCATCAGCCACCTCGGTGCGCGCGGCATGGTTCTCCATCTGCGCGGGGGCGGCCTCGTTGTCATAGCGGACGGTGCCGTCGGCGCCGATCCAGGTGATGCGGATCGGTGAGATCTTATCCTGCTCCAGCGAGCGCAGGTAGTCCTCCTCCGCAAGGCCGCCGTTGATGGCATGGGCCATGGAGAGGGCCTCGCTCTTCAGCTCCGAGCGGTACTGCACGGCATAGTCGTTATAAAACACGACGGACAGCAGCGCCACGCTCAGCAGGAGCACGACGAGGGCCACCAGAAAAATGGACCGGAAAATTCGTTTTGTCATACCGCAGTCTCCCGCAGGCGGTAGCCCACGCCGCGGACCGTCTCGATCTGGCCGCCCGCTGCGCCGAGCTTCAGGCGCAGGGAGCGGATATGGACGTCCACGGTGCGGCTCTCGCCGTCAAATTCATAGCCCCAGATGCTGGAAAGCAGCCGGTCACGCGTAAAGACCTGCATTGGGTGCTCGAGCATCAGGTGCAGCAGCTCGTATTCCTTGAGCGTGAGCGTCAGCTCCTCGCCGCAGGCGCGCATGGTGTGCGTGGTGGTGTCGCACTCGATGTCCCCGCAGCGCAGCGTCTCGCGGCGCTCGCGGCCGAACTCCGCCCGGCGCAGCAGAGCGCGCACGCGGGAGATCAGCTCCATCATGCCGAACGGCTTTGTAAGATAATCATCCGCGCCGCCGTCCAGCCCGATGACCTTGTCATATTCGCTGCTGCGCGCAGTGAGCATCATGACGGGCAGGTGCTCCGTGCGCGGGCTGGCGCGCAGCCGGCGCAGGATGGAAAGCCCGTCCTCCTCCGGCAGCATGATGTCCAGGATCAGCAGCTCCGGCAGGGCGCGCTCCATGGCGTCATAAAACTCCGAGGGCGCGGCGAAGCCCGTGGCCTCCAGCCCGGTGCTGCAGAGCGTGTAGACGACAAGCTCGCGAATGGCGCTGTCGTCCTCCAGCAAATAGATCATAAAAAGTTCCCCTTACTCTCCGGCATGTGCGCCGGTGATGGAATATTCGACCCACTCTGCCACATTCACGGCATGGTCGCCGATGCGCTCGAGATACTTTGCGATCATCAAAAGATCGAGGCACTCGCCGCTCAGATCCGGGTGCTCGGTGATCTGACCGACCAGCTCGTTTTTCACGGTGTCGAACAGGCCGTCGACGATGTCGTCCTCCTTCTGGACGGCACGGGCCTTGCCGAGATCCTTGCGGACGAAGGAGTCGACGCTGTCCGTGACCATGCGGCTGGCGGCGCGGGCCATTTCATAGATGTGCGTGCCCGACTTGAGCTGCTCATCCTCGATGTAGCCGGTGATGCCCGCGATGTCCGAGGCCTGGTCGCCGATGCGCTCCAGATCGGAGATCATTTTCAGGGCCGAGGAGATCGTGCGCAGGTCGCGCGCAACGGGCTGCTGCTGCAGCAGGAGCTTCATGCACAGGCTCTCGATCTCGCGCTCCTTGTGGTCGATCTCGCGCTCGAGGGCAGCGGCCTTCTCCGCGCTCTTTTTGTCTGCTTCGTTTTTCAGCGTGTGCATGGAAGCGGAGATCGCATCCTCACACAGCGCACCCATTTCAATGAGCTTTCGATTGAGCAGCTCCAGCTGCTCGTCAAACCGGATCCGCATCAGCCAAACCTCCCCGTGATGTAATCTTCGGTGCGACGGTCCTGCGGCATGGAGAAGATCTTCTCCGTCGGGCCGAACTCGACCATATCGCCCAGCAGGAAAAACGCCGTTTTGTCCGAGATGCGGGCGGCCTGCTGCATATTGTGCGTGACCATAACAATAGTATAATCCTTTTTCAGCTCCATGGCAAGCTCTTCGATGCGCGAAGTGGAGATCGGGTCAAGAGCGCTCGTCGGCTCGTCCATCAGCAGGACCTCCGGCTCCACGGCAAGCGCACGCGCGATGCACAGGCGCTGCTGCTGGCCGCCGGACATGCCGAGGGCGCTCTTTTTCAGGCGGTCCTTGACCTCGTCCCAGATGGCGGCACCGCGCAGCGATTTTTCGACGATCTCGTCGAGCTTCACGCGGGAGCGGATGCCGTGGGTGCGCGGGCCATAGGCCACGTTGTCATAAATGCTCATGGGGAAGGGATTCGGCTTCTGGAAGACCATGCCGACGCGCTTGCGCAGCAGGTTCACGTCCATTTTGCGGGAAAAAATATCCTCGCCGTCCAGCGTGACGGTGCCCTCGATGCGGCAGCCCTCCACGAGGTCGTTCATACGGTTGAGGGACTTGAGCAGCGTCGACTTGCCGCAGCCGGACGGGCCGATGAAGGCCGTGATCTCATTGGCGGGCAGGCGGAGGTTGATGTCCTTCAGCGCCTGAAAGCTGCCGTACCAGAGATTGAGGTGCTCGATTACGATCTTATCCTGTTCCATATGGGAACTCCTTCCTGTTTCGGTCACTGCGTGCGCCGGGCAATGCGCTTTGCCACGGCGCCGGACAGCGCGTTGATGCCGATGACCATGACCAGCAGCACAACGGCCGTGGCGTAGGCCTCGCTGCGGTGCAGGCCCTCGTTGAGCAGGCAGTACATGTGCACCGCCAGCGTGCGGCCGGATTCCATGACACCGCCCGCGACGCCGCTGAACGTACCTGCCGTAAAGATGAGGGCGGCCGTCTCGCCGACGATGCGGCCGATGGCCAGAATAATGCCGGAGAAGATGCCGGGCACGGCGGACGGCAGCACGATGCGGAACACCGTGCGCAGCTTGCCCGCGCCGAGGCCGAAGCTGCCCTCGCGGAACGAATCGGGCACGGCCTTCAGGGCCTCCTCCGTCGTGCGGAGGATGGTCGGCAGGACCATGATGGCCAGCGTGAGCGCGCCTGCCAGCATGGACTTGTCCATGTTCAGGGCGATGACGAACATCAGGTAGCCGAACAGGCCGTAGACGATAGATGGGATGCCCGAGAGGGTCTCTGCCGTAAGGCGGACGACCTTGACGAGCTTATTGCCGCGCTTGGCATACTCCACGAGGTAGATGGCAGCGCCGATGCCGAATGGGACGGACAGCAGCAGAGACAGCACGACCATGAGGAGCGTATTGATGATAGCGGGCGTCATGGAGCAGTTGTCCGACGTATAATGCCAGGCAAACAGGCTCGGCTTCAGGTTCGGTACGCCCATGATGAGGATATAGGCAATGAGCGCGGCGAGAATGGCGAAGGTGATCACGGCAGAGGCCGTGACGGCGATGCGCTGGACAAGCGACATCGGATGGCGGCGGTAGGACGCGCGGCTCGTGCGCCCGGCGCTCGGTTTCGAACGTTCCGTTTTTTTCATGTTGCGTCAGCCTTTCGTTTCACGGCGGAGAAGCACAGATTGATGAGCAGGATGAACACGAACAGCACCACGCCGCAGGCGATGAGGGCCTCGCGGTGCAGGTCCGTGGCATAGCCCATCTCCAGCACGATGTTGGCCGTCAGGGTACGCACGCCGCTGAGCAGGCTCTTGGGCAGAATGGGCTGATTGCCCGCGATCATCACGACGGCCATGGTCTCGCCGATGGCGCGGCCGACGCCGAGGATGATGCCCGCGAGGATGCCGGAGCGCGCGGCGGGGAACACGGCGGAGAACACGCTGCGCTCATGCGTTGCGCCCAGCGCGAGCGAGCCCTCGTAATAGCTCTCCGGCACGGCGCGCAGCGACGATTCCGAGACGCTGATGATGGTCGGCAGGATCATGATGCCGAGCATGATGGAGGCCGTGACGATGCTCTTGCCGCTGCCGAACATGGCCTGCAGGGCCGGGACGAGCACGACAAGGCCGAAGAAGCCATAGACGATGGACGGGATGCCGGCCAGCAGATCGACGGCGGGCTTCAGCACGGCATACAGGCGCTTCGGGCAGAAGCGCGCCAGATACAGCGCGCACAGCAGGCCCAGCGGGACGCCGATGAGGATCGCGCCGCCCGTGACGAGGATGCTGGCGATGATCATGGGGAAGATGCCGTAAAGGTTCTGATTCGGCGCCCAGGTCATGCCGAACAGGAATTTGCCGAGGCCGATCTTATGCATGGTGGGGATGCCGTTGGCAAACAGGAAAATGCAGATGAGCGCCACGGCAAGGATGGAGATGCAGGCCGTCAGCAGGAAGACGACCTTCATGGTCCCTTCCCGAATGGCGTGGAGATTGTGTTTCATAGTTCCTCCTGAAAGAAGACAGGATCGTGGGAAAGTGGAAAATGCAGGGCTCTCAGATTGGTCATTGCGGGGAGGCCAACGGGCCGACGCGGCAGTTGCTTGCAGTTGGCACAGAGTGCCGTCTAAATGGTGCGCACCGATTGCGTCTGTAGCGGCGCTCCCTGAGCGCCTATGGCAGTTGCAGGTATTGCAGCAGTGATTCGGCGGCGCGAGGCTATCAGAATTGTCATTGCGAGGGCGCTTTGCGCCCGTGGCAATCTCGGGAAGGCAGTTACGATTTCGCCGAGAGTACCCTGTTATCCGGCTGTGTACCGCGAGATTGCACCCCAAGGGCACTTCCTCGCGCTTCGCGCTCAGGGCGCCACGTCGGCCGTCGGCCTCCTCGCAATGACAAAGCTTTGGTTTTCACCATTTTAACGATAGCCTGTTCGGGTCGGCAGCGTTGCGCCGGGCCCGGCTGTCCGCTCCCCTACAACGCGCATCGATGGCTGCCTGCGCAACACGCAGGCAGCGGGAGCCGGGCTCCCGCTGTGCGTTTCCTTTTGGAATTCCTTACTTCACGGCGCTCCAGCCGGTGACTTCGCCGGTGAAGATCTGGCGGATCTGCTCGAGGCTCAGGTTATCGACGGTGTTGTCGTTGTTCACGACCACTGCGATGCCGTCCATGCAGATCGTGGTGACTTCCAGACCCTGCTCCTTCTCGCTGTCCTTGACTTCACGGGAGGCCATGCCGATGTCGCACAGGCCCTCGATGGCGGAGGTCATGCCGGTGGAGGAGTCGGACTGCTGGACCTTGACGGTCACGCCGCTGTTGAGCGCCATATAGGCCTCAGCGAGCTTTTCCATGACCGGGGTGACGGAGGAGGAACCCTCGATGACGACGGTGCCGGTCGGATTACTGGAGGTGAAGGCGCCGGTGGAGCCGGTGGAGACGCAGCCCTTATCGGTGATGACCTGCTGGCCCTCGTCGCTCTGGATAAAGGCGATGAAATCCTTCGCAGCGTCGCTCAGGTCGCCCTTCGTGGCGATGTTGAACGGGCGGCAGATGGGGTAGGTGCCGTTCTTGACGTTGTCGGCCGTGGCCTCGACGCCGTCGACCTTCACGGCCTTGACGGAGCTGTCGAGGGAGCCGAGGGAGATGTAGCCGATGGCGGCCTTGTTGTCGGTGACGGTCTGCATGACGACGGCGGTGGAGCTGCTGATCTCGGCGGTGGCGACGGTCTTGTCGACCTTGTCGACCTCGACGCCGGTCAGCTCGACGAACGCGCCGCGGGTGCCGGAGCCTTCCTCACGGGAGATGACGGCGATGGCATCGCTGCCGCCGTTGCCGCCGCAGGCGGCGAAGCCCAGCGCCATGGCGCCGATAATGCTGATGGCAAGAATTGCTTTGAAGATCTTTTTCATAACTCAAAACTCCTTTTGATTGTTTCCTTTGATTTCGGATCACGCGCTTATCATACCGGTTCGCTGTAAAGCCTGACACCGTGAAGATGTTAAATCCGCGTAAAATCATGGACTTCTTAACACAAAATACACTTGACGGGAGCGGCAAACTCCGCTACAATACCATCGTAACCGAATATCGACAGTTCGAGACCATCCTGTCGTAAAATAAAACTATGGACAGCTGCGCAGCGTCCATGCTGCGCCTTTTTTGTCCCGGAATGGAGAAAACATGAAATCAAAACAGATCCGTATGATCACGCACGGCGCGATCCTGGCCGCGCTCTATGTTGCCCTGACCTACCTGCAGAATTGGCTGCTGCCCGGCACAACGTCGGCCGCCATTCAGTTCCGCGCGTCGGAGGCGCTGTGCATTTTTGCCCTGTTCACCCCGGCAGCCATCCCCGGCCTGACGGTCGGCTGTCTGCTGTTCAACATTTCCAACGCGGGCGCGCTGCCGCTGGACTGGCTCGTCGGTACCGGCGCGACGCTGCTGGCCACGACGTGCATGTATCTGCTGCGCCGCGCCACGCTCTGGAAGCTCCCGCTGCCCGCGCTGCTCATGCCCGCGGTCTGGAACGCCGTGCTCGTCGGCTGGGAGCTGACGTATTACATCGGTGAGATCCCGTTCTGGCTCAACGCGGTCTACGTTGCAGCCGGTGAGGCCGCCGTCCTGCTCGTGCTCGGCACGGCGCTGTATTTTGCCCTTGGCTCCCGCCGCCTGCAGGAGCGCCTGTTCCCGCAGGGCGTTTGAGAAGATTCCCCGTCCGCCGCGTGTTCGGTTACCACGCCCCGGAGAGGCGCACTCCGCAAGGAAGTGCGCCTCCGTTATATTCGCCTGACGGCGAGTGAAATTGTCCTTCGGACAGTGATAGGATGCTTCGCATCGTGATATTGCCTGCGGCAGTTTCACCGGCGAATATAATATCACAAAAGCCGCGAGGCTTTTCTATCACTTTCCGAATAGGAAAATATCACTCCGGGCAAAGCCCGGAATATCACTTTTTTGTCCACAGGCGCAGCAAGCATCGGATTTTGTCAGCAAAAATCCGGTATCTGTCCGTTTTCAGATCGTACAGAAGGCAGCACAAATTTTGTACTGCCTTCTTTCTTATGAAACCTCTCAGGAGGGCATTTTTTGTCCGGCATGCCTCCGTTGGAGCGTTGCAGGGGCCCGGCTGTCCGCTCCCGGCAGCGCACGAACGATTCGTACAGAGTGACATGAAAAAGCAAACGCTCCCGACTTGTCATTGCGAGGCCCCGAAGGGGCCGTGGCAATCTCGGGAAGGCAGCTGCGATTTCGCCGATGGCTTTCCCACATTCCGATCGGGTACTGCGAGATTGCACCCCAAGGGCACTTCCTCGCGCTGCGCGCTCAGGGCGCCACGTCGGCCTTCGGCCTCCTCGCAATGACAAATTTAGGGGCATTGCGCCACTGAATTTGTTCCGTAATCATTGCCAACCTGCATGGCGGTCACTGACCGCCGCTACAGACGCAATCGGTTTGTACGTTTTTATCGTCAGCCTGTTTCTTGCGCTGGTTCAGCGCCGGGCCCGGCTGTCCGCTCCCCTACATTTCCCTTTGCGGTGTCGAAAAATTCCCCCGGGGAGGGTTTTCATTCCAGCCGGAATGTGATATGATATGGTAGTAATGATTTAATCTCTGCAGCGAGGAATTCCGCCATGCATGAACCAAACGAATTCGGCGTGCCGACGCACGCGCATTCCCATACCGAAGCCCATTCCCACTCCCACCCGCACGTCCACGAGAGCAAGAAAAACGTCGTCAACCGTCTGGCCCGCGCCATCGGCCATCTGGAAAAGGTCAAGCGCATGGTCGAGGACGACTGCGACTGTGCCGAGGTGCTCATCCAGATCGCTGCGGTACGCGCCGCCATCGAGAACACCGGCAAGGTGATCCTGCAGGACCATATCCAGCACTGCATCGTCGACGCCGTGGAGGAGGGCGACGATCAGGCCATTGCGAGCCTGTGCGCCGCCATTGATAAATTCATGAAGTAAGAGGTTGCCCCATGACCGATTTGAACCACATCCGGAATTTTTCCATCGTCGCCCATATTGACCACGGCAAATCCACGCTGGCAGACCGCCTGCTCGAGGAGTGCAACACCGTGGACAAGCGTGAGATGGAGGACCAGATCCTCGACTCCATGGAGCTGGAGCGTGAGCGCGGCATCACCATCAAGGCCCGCGCCGTCAAGCTGACCTATCACGCCGACGACGGCGAGACCTATACTCTAAACCTCATCGACACGCCGGGCCATGTGGACTTCAACTACGAGGTCTCCCGGTCGCTGGCCGCCTGCGAGGGCGCCGTGCTCGTCGTGGATGCCTCGCAGGGCATCGAGGCCCAGACGCTGGCCAACACCTACCTTGCCATTGACGCCGGGCTGGAGGTCATCCCCGTGGTGAACAAGATCGACCTGCCGTCCGCCCGTCCGCTGGAGGTCAAGCACGAGATCGAGGACGTCATCGGCATCCCCGCCATGGAAGCGCCGGAAATTTCCGCCAAAAATGGCATCAACATCCACGCTGTGCTTGAGGACGTCGTGCGGAACATTCCCGCCCCGCAGGGCGACCGTGAGGCCCCCGTGCAGGCTCTGATCTTCGACAGTCAATACGACTCCTACCGCGGCGTGATCGTCTATCTCCGCGTGAAGAACGGCGTGCTGCGCCCCGGCATGGACATCCGCATGATGGCCACGGGTGCGGAATACAAGATCGTCGAGGTCGGCTACCTGCACCCGAACGGCATGATCCCTGCCGATGCTCTCGGCGCGGGCGAGGTCGGCTATCTCACGGCCTCCATCAAGACCGTGGCGGACACCCGCGTCGGCGACACCGTCACCGGCGTGGAGGACCCCTGCAGCGAGCCTCTGCCCGGCTACAAGGCCGTGCAGCCCATGGTCTACTCCGGCGTCTATCCGGCCGACGGCAGCAAATACGGCGACCTGCGCGACGCGCTGGAGAAGCTGAAGCTCAACGACGCCTCCATGTCCTATACGCAGGAAAATTCCATCGCCCTCGGCTTCGGCTTCCGCTGCGGCTTTTTGGGCCTGCTGCACATGGAGATCATCATGGAGCGCCTGGAGCGCGAATACAACCTCGACCTCATCACGACCGCGCCGAACGTCGTCTACCGCATCACGAAGACGAGCGGCGAGACCATTGAGGTCTATACCCCGCTGAATTACCCCGACCCCGCCGAAATTCTGCAGTGCGAGGAGCCGTTCGTCCGCGCCAGCATCCTGACGCCGCCGGAATACGTCGGCAACATCATGGAGCTGTGCCAGCAGCGCCGCGGCGAATACCGCGACATGACCTACCTTGACGAGGGCCGCGTGGAGCTGCACTATTTCATGCCGCTCAACGAGATCATCTACGACTTCTTTGACGCGCTGAAGTCCCGCACGCGCGGCTACGGTTCGCTGGACTACGAGATGGACGGCTACCGTCCGTCGCGCCTTGTGAAGCTCGACATCCTGCTCAACGGCGAGATCGTCGACGCGCTGTCCTTCATCCTGTTTGCGGACAACGCCTACGCCCGCGCGCGCAAAATTTGCGAAAAGCTCAAGGAGAATATCCCGCGCCAGATGTTTGAAATTCCGGTGCAGGCGGCCGTCGGCGGCAAGATCATCGCCCGCGAGACCATCAAGGCCCTGCGCAAGGACGTGCTGGCCAAGTGCTACGGCGGCGACATCACCCGCAAGAAGAAGCTGCTTGAAAAGCAGAAGGAAGGCAAGAAGCGCATGCGCACGTTCGGCACGGTGTCCGTGCCCTCCGAGGCGTTCATGGCGGTTCTGAAAATGGACGAATGAAGCACATCACCATCTATACCGACGGGGCCTGCTCCGGCAACCCCGGCCCCGGCGGCTGGGGCGCGATTTTGGAGTGGAACGGCACGGAGAAGGAGCTTTCCGGCGGCGAGGCGCAGACGACGAACAACCGCATGGAGCTGACGGCCGTCATCTCCGCCCTGCGCGCACTGAAGGAGCCGTGCGAGGTGTCGCTCTACACCGACTCGAAATACGTCTGCGATGCCGTGCAGAAGCGCTGGGTCTATGGCTGGCGCGCGCGCGGCTGGATCAAGGCCGACAAAAAGCCCGCGCTGAACGTCGACCTGTGGCAGGAGCTGCTGCCCCTGCTCGAGACGCACTGCGTGAGCTGGAACTGGGTGAAGGGACACGCCGACAACGCCAAAAACAACCGCTGCGACGAGCTTGCCGTGGCGCAGAGCCGGGCACACGCCCGCGCGTAACGGAGGGAGAACGCATGTTTTACGGAATTCTGGCCGCCCTTGCGGCCGTGATCGTCGGGCTGGACCAGTGGACGAAGTGGCTGACGGTGACGCACATCCCGAGTACGAACGGCTCGGCCGTCGTCAGGGCCATTCCGGGGTTTTTCCACATCACACACATCAAGAACACCGGTGCGGCGTGGTCGATGCTCGAGGGACAGACGTGGCTGTTCGTGCTGGTGACGGCGGCGTTTTTCGCCATTGTCGGCGTGCTGATCTGGAAAAAGGTCCTGCACAAAAAATTCGAGCTGGTATGCCTCGCAATGATCGCGGGCGGCGCGCTCGGCAACCTCATCGACCGCGTCGTCTCCGGCGCAGTGACGGACATGATCCGTCTGGAATTCGTCAATTTCCCCGTATTCAACGTGGCCGACTGCTTCGTAACAACGGGCTGTGCGCTGCTCATCGTGTATGTCCTGTTTTTCGACCGGCCGAAAAAAACGCCGCCCGAGCAGGACGGCAAGGCGAAATAAATCACTCCGGGGCCCATACGGGTCCCGGAGCTTTTTTGTGATGGAGCCGCCCTTGGCTCTCCCTCTGGGAGAGCTGTCACCGAAGGTGACTGAGAGGGCCTTGCAGGCACTGCCGATAGGTTCAGGGCATCGCTAAAATGGCAAGCACCTCCGACTTGTCATTGCGAGGAGCGCAGCGACGCGGCAATCTCGCAGGACCCGGTTGGATAACAGGTCACTCCCGGCGAAAACGTAACCGGTTGCAGGAGATTCCCACGTCGCTTCGCTCCTCGGAATGACAAACTTGGGGGCATTGCACGTTCACCGGGAATGCCTCCATATTTGCAACTGCCAATGGCGCTCACTGAGCGCCGCTACAGACGCAATCGGTGCGCACCATTTTATCGATACCCGGTACGGGCTGCGAGTGCAGCGCCAGGAGCGGCATGCCGCTCCCCTACAACAGCAGGTGCGGTCGGCGGAGTGCCACCAAACCTACAGCCTGCATGGCGCTCAGTGAGCGCCGCTACACCCCATACTTTGGCGTTTGCCATTTTAACGGCGGCCGGTACGGGACGGCGGTGCCTTCCCGAGATTGCACCCCAAGGGCACTTCCTCGCGCTGCGCGCTCAGGGCGCCACGTCGGCCTGCGGCCTCCTCGCAATGACAATTCGGGGGCCGGTGCCATTTTAACGGCAGCCGGTACGGGCTGCGAGTGCAGCGCCGGGAGCGGCATGCCGCTCCCCTACAACAGCAGGTGCGGTCGGCGGAGTACCACCAAACCTACAGCCTGCAAGGCGCTCACTGAGCGCCGCTACAGACGCAATCGGTGCGCACCATTTTATCGATACCCGGTACGGGCTGCGAGTGCAGCGCCGGGAGCGGCATGCCGCTCCCCTACAATGCCTATACGAAGACGCCAAATGGCCGGGGCTTGCGCCCCGGCCATGGCTTTTATACCCGCAGGGAGGAAGGATGGAAGACCTGCGGTGGGATTCTGCTTACTTTTCGAGCCAGCGCATGAGGATCGTGGCGATCTGTGCGCGGGTCGCGGTGGCCTGCGGCTCGAGGCTGGCCGTGCCGTTGGCATCGGCGACGCCGTTGATGAGGCCGCTGGCGACTGCCCAGTTCAGGGCTTCCTTCGCCCAATCGGAGACCTTGGCGGCATCCGGGAAGGCGGAGAGCTTGTCTTCCTTGGCAGCCTCTGCACCGGCGTAACGGTAGAGCATTGCGGCGATCTGCTCGCGGGTAATGCTGTCGTCCGGGGCGAAGGTGTTCTTGGCGACGCCGTTGACGATGCCGTTGTTCGCGGCCCAGATGACGGCCTTGGTGTACCAGGCGTCGTCCGCAACATCGGTGAACGGGTTGACCTGCTTGCCGGTGTCGGGCTCGCCCGCTGCGCGGTAGAGCACGGTGACGAGCTGCGCGCGGGTCAGCTGGCCGTCCGGCTCGAACTTGCCGCCGCCGACGCCGTTCATGAGGCCGTTCGTCAGGGCGTAGTCCACGCCTTCGTGGTACCATGCCTTTGCGTCAAGGTCGGTGAAGGCCTTGGACGGGCAGTGGTCGGAGTTCGCGAAGATCGGACGCGTCTCGACTGCCTGGCAGACGGAGCAGGTGCGGGTCTCCTCGCCGTCTTCGAAGCAGGTGGCCTCCTTCGTGACGGTCCACTCGCCGAAGCTGTGGCCGGTGGCCGGGATGACCTCGGTGGAGATGGTCTCGCCGCAGTCCTCACAGACGACGGTCTTGCTGCCGTCCTCGGTGCAGGTGGCGGGAACGATGTTCTCCTTGACATGCTCGTGCTTGCAGCCCTCGTAGACGATGTTGTCCTCGCCGACAATGACAGCGTTCCCGGTGATGGTGAGCTTGGCGTCGAACGGGACGATGAGCTTGCCCTCGATGCAGAGCTTGCCGTCAATGGTGACATTGCCGCTCAGGGTAACGGTCACGCCCTCGGGGATGCAGGAGCCGTCGTTGTAGCCGATGTCGGTCTTGCCGTCCCAGATGACGGTGGGCAGCTCATCCAGATCGGTGAAGCCCGCGACCTTGTTGCGCTGGCTGTTCAGCACGGCGATGACCTTGGCATCCGGACGGAAGACACGGGCACCAATGTTGCTGAGCTTGCCGTTCAGGTAGATGGTGGTGGGACCGACCCAATACTGAGCGGTATAGTCAGCATTGTAGACGTAAGCGCCAAAGGCCTGATCGCCAACGAAGCTGACGTTATCGGGCAGGGTGATGGTCTCGCCCACAGGGGTGCCGTTGAAGGCCTGCTTGCCGATGTACTCCAGGTTCTCGGGCAGGTTGACAGTGGCGTTGTCGCAGAAGGCCACGGAGCTCTCCTCCAGACGGGTCAGGGTGCTGGGGAGGTTGATCCGGGTGGCTTCCTTGTTGCCGGACAGGGCATAGTAGCTCAGGTAGGTGATGCCCTCGCCGACGTTGATGGTCTTATAACGGTTGCCTGCAAAGGCACACTGGTCCATGAATTCGATGCTGCCGGGGATGTCCAGCACGTCGGTCTGCCAGGCAGGAATCTGACCATTCAGCTCCAGCTGGCGCTCCCAGCCGAGGTAGCCGAAGGACTGATAGCCGACGGACTTCAGGTTGGCAGGCAGTTTGCCAAAAGTACGGACGTTGAACATCTGGTCAAAGGTACGGTCACCGGTCTTCTCGATGGTATCCGGCAGATCCAGCATGGTCAGAACCGACTGGTTCTGGAACAGGAGGCGGTCCGCCAGCTCGGTGACGGCATAGGTGCGGCCGTCGCCCTCGTTGGTAACGGTGGCCGGGATGGAGAAGGTCTCGGTCTTGGCGTCGTCGCTGATGGCGGTGACGGTGACGGTGGTATCAGAGGTGGGCATATAGCTGATGCCGTCCACGGCGAACTGGCTGCCGAAGTAGGAGGTGTAGGGTGCGCCGTTGATCAGGATCTCGTGGCCATAGCCGGAGTAGCGCAGGAGCTTGGCCGTCTCGGTCGTTGCGGCATGCATAACGCCGGTCTGATCCTCATACTTGTTGTTCCAGAAATAGAAGGCATCCTTGCCGATGGACTTTACGCCGGAGCCGACATAGCAATTCTGAACGCCCTCGCAGTAGATAAAGGCGTTGAAGCCGATGGTCTCGACGGAGTCCGGAATGATGATCTCCTTGAGTTTCGTGGAGCAGAAGGCCCACTGGTCGATCCTCTTCAGGCCGTCCGGCAGGTTCAGCTTCTCGAGGCCGGAGCCATAGAAGGCCGCGTTGCCGATGGTCTTGACAGAGGACGGAATGTAGATGCGCTTCAGGCCGGTGCAGTTCCACAGCAGGCCGCTCGGGATCTTCTCCATGTCCTGCGGCAGCTCAACATAGGTGACGTTCGCGCAGCCGTAGAAAATATTCGCGCCGTAAGTCTCGACCGAGGAGGGAAGGCTGATGGTCGTCAGACCAGTGCAATTGAAGAAGGCCTTTTCGCCGATATAGGTGACCGTGTTGGGGATATCGCCGTCGACCACACCGGACATGTTGAAGGCAGAGTCTCCGATGAATTCCAGAGAGGACGGAAGCGTCAGCGGCGCGCTGGCCACGCCGTTGAAGGCCATGCTGCCGATGGTCTTGACGCTGTCGGGGATATGCAGCGTCTTGATATTGCGGGCAAAGAAGAAGGCCGTACTGCCGATGGACTCCAGCCCCTCGGGCAAGGTGACAGACGTCGTCTTGGAGTTGAAGTAGAAGGAATTCGTAGAGAGCGCCGTCACTCGATAGGTTCCTCCCTCATACTCGACCGTCGCGGGAACGACGACCTCCGGCATGGAGGCATAGGAGCCCGCATAGTTATTGAAATTGTTGTTCTCCGGCAGGAGCATAACGGTATCCGGGCCGGAAACCTTATACCACAGGCCGTCCTCGGTCGTGAAGATCTCGCCGAGATGCTCAGCCTCGCCAAAGTTGCGGTCGAGCTTGACGCCCTGACCCACCGTGACCGTGCAATAGGAGGACAGCCGGGAGAAGGCCGTGGCCGTGATGCGGACGGTGCCGTCGGACACGCCCGTGACCTCACCCTTTTCGTTGACGGTCGCGACGGAATCGTCGGAGGAGCTCCACTCGAGAGCGATATCCTGCATGGAGGCGGGATAGACCTTGTAGGAGAGCTGCTTCGTCTGACCGATGCTGATCTGAGCAGGCTCGATCTCGATGCCCTGCGGGCCGATATCGATGAAGGTCGTGGAGGTATTGTTCGCGCAGTCGCCGAGCATGATGCCGACGCGGCCGGGGTTGGCGGCCTTCAGGGACAGCTGCTGAACGAGATCAGAGGCATCGAGGACGACACGGACGGTCTCGCCTTCCTTCATGTCCTTGAATTCCTCGGCGGCTTCCAGATAGAAGAACTGCTGTGCGGAATCGATGACCCAGAGGAACTGGAGATACTTGTTGTCGGAGACGGTGACAGCCAGCTTGAGGTCGCCGTTTTCGTCCTCGAACAGCTCGGCACTCTTCAGCTCCGGTTTCGTGTTATCGACATAGAAGGTGTAGCTCTGATAGTCGTCCACGTCAGAGCCGACGCCGCGCCCGCGGACGGAGAAGGTGTACTCACCCTCGGGCGCCCAGTCGCCGGCATTATAGCTGCCGTCCGCACCGGGCAGGCGGCCGTTCCAGCCCTTCTGCACAAGGGTCGCCGTGGCCTGATAGCCGGTCTGCGTAACGGTGATGTAGGTCTTGCGGACAGCACCGAGGTCGCCGGAATCCCACATGGTCTCGCCCTTGGCGTTCTTGACCGTGATCTGATAGGCCTCGGAATTTCGCAGGAGGCTGGACAGATGCAGCAGCATACGGCCACTGCGCGCCGGGCCGAAGCCCATCCAGCGGCGTGCGAAGGTATCCGTGCGGTTGTTCACGCCGACGTAGTTGCCGCTCAGGGAGGCGTTGACATCGGCCAGAACGGAATAGGTAACGTTCGCGGGGCCTTCATCATAGGTTCCCTGGAAGACCTGCAGGCTGTTCCAGTCGCCATAGAAGCCGAGGATCGGAAGGCTCAGGCTGACGCCCTCGTCGGCCGTCAGGAAGGTGTAGCCCTCGACATAGGAGCCGTTCGGGAAGTTGTCGGCATAGGCCTTCTTGCCGGCGGCGGTCAGCTCGAGCTTCACGGAGAAGGTCGCAGTGCCGTTTGCTGGGGCGGTGATCTTGTTGCCGTCAGTCAGGCCGGTGTAGGTGATGGTCACCTCGTCGGCCGTCAGGTCGCGGTTGGAGTTGGAGGCGAAGCTCTCGCCGTTGATGACCTTGATCGTCTCGATCATGGCCGTGGTGTCGACGGTGTAGCTCTTGTCCTCACCGGTCATGTTGTGGACGGTCGCGGTGTAGGTATAGACGCCGTCCTTGCTGGAGCCGACCTCGGCCTTCGGGCGCTTGCAGCCCTCGACGGAGAGGTACGCGCCGGACTTGACGGCGTTTGCGATGTTGGCAACGCCGGCGCCCTGACGGCGAACCGGGTAATAGGTGCCGTCCGGCTCAACGGACGGGACAGCGGTGCTCATGAGCAGGCTGTTGACAAGGTCGCCCAGGTCTTCGCCCGTGATGTTCGGATAATTCTTGTTCAGGTACTGACGCAGCAGGGCCGCTTCACCGGCCATGTGCGGGGTAGCCATGGAGGTGCCGGAGTAGACCTCATAGGCATCGGCCGCACCGAGGACGGAGGAGAGGATGTTGCCGCCGGGGGCAGAAATTTCGGGCTTGATGCTCAGGTCCGGAGCCGGGCCCTTGCTGGAGAACGAGCTGACGCCGCCGCCAACGGGGTTGTCCACAAGGCCGTAGTACTCCTTGGAGAAGGAGACCTTCTTCTCGGCAGCCGCAGCCAGCTTTTCGCCGGAAGCCTTCGTAATGGTGATGGTCGGGATGAAATACGTCTCCAGAGCGGCGTTCAGCAGGGAGCCGCTGACGTTGTCGTAGATAATGCACGCGACTGCACCGGCCTTGGAGGCGTTCTCCGCCTTCGTGCCGAAGTTCAGGGTGCCGCGCTGCACGACCGCGATCTTGCCGGTCAGGTCGAGACCCTCAAAGTCCTTCTCCTCGCCGAGGCCGGGGACCATAACGTACTCAAGCGTCTTGCCGTCCATGGTCTCGAGGATATCATAGGGGTTGGAGGTTGCGTTATCCACCGCATTGTTATAGGGGATCTTTTCCTCGCCCAGCATCAGATAGGTAGAGGTAAACTTCACGTTATCCACAGAGGCGACCGACAGGCTGGCCGCGACCGTGGAGGGCGACGCAACGATGCCGTTATCCGGATACTCGGCATACGTCAGGTTGCTGTGGGCCGTCACATACATCGTCGAGGAGGTCTCGTTGCCTGCTGCAACCAGGACGTTGACGCCTGCCTTCTCGGCACGGGTATAAACGCCGTAGTACGTCAGGTGCTCTTCCTCGCTCTCGTTTTCATCGCCATAATCCGTAAAGCCGGCGGGAGAGCCGAGGGACATGTTGATGGAGTCCGCGCCGAGCTTGACGGCATCGTCAATGCCCGCGAGGATGATATCGTCGGAGGTGGAGCCGGAGTTGTCGGCGAAGATCTTCATGATCATCAGCTGGGCATTCGGGGCCACGCCGTGGAAGTCCTTGCCGTTGTTGCCCGCGACGGTGCCCGCAACGTGGACGCCGTGCGCCTGGCCAACGGCCTCGGGATCGGCGTCGCCGTTCGCGTAGTCATAGCCGTAGGGTGCCTTTTCGTTGATGTACACGGAGTCGACGTCCGTCACCTTGCTTGCAAGAGACTGACTCTGCAGCAGGGAGGCAATGTCGTCCCTGGAATACTTCGTGTCCGTCGGCATGACGGAGAAGGCCTCGTGCGCCTTCATGAAGCCCGTGTCGAGGATGGCGACGATGGTGCCGGTGCCGTCATAGCCCATGGCATTGGCCTCGGTCGAGCCGATCATGCCGGTGGAGCTGTTCATGGAGATCGTGTCGTCATCGGCACTGAGGTCCTCGGGCAGGCTGTACTGCTCCGCGACCCAGACGTTCTTGACGCCGTTCAGCGAACGGACCTCGTCGAGCTTGCCGTAGGGGAGCTTCATGGAGAAGCCGTTCAGGACGGTCGTATAGGAATAGGTGAGGTCGCTTGCGCCATTGACGGAAGCGGTCTCGGTCTTGCCGGTCAGTGCCTCGATCCCGGCACGGACGGAGGCCTGCTCGTTCAGGAGATCCTGCTCGAGCTGCAGACCGGCGGGAGAGCTGATAAACGTGTCGAGTTCTCCCGTGGCTGCGTCTGCCAGAGGCTCGCCCTCCAGCTCCACGATCACCGTGACGATGTCGGAGGCCTTGAGAGCGTTTTCGTCGTTCGAGAGATCAACTTCGTCCGCAGGCGGAATTTCACCCTCGACCTCATGCGGGGTGATCTCCTGATCCGCGGGGGGCAGGGAATCCTTATCGGTCCAGCGGGCGGAGATCGCATCGTCGCTCTCTTCGGCCGCGGGTTCGACGGCCATGGCCGGAACAACGCCGAGCGTTGTCAGGCACATTACCAGAACCAACAGGATCGCCAGAAACCGTTTCATTTTCATGGTCCTTCTTCCTTTCATTTCGATAGATGGCAGTGCTAACTTCCTGCCTTGGCGGTATTCTACCACGTCGCTCAAAGAAAATCAATAGAAATTCTATATTCATCTTATCAAAATTCGATAAACGTTATAAATCGAAATATCAGAAGAAAATTTTATATAATCCGTACTATTTCATCAGATTATCGGAATATTATCAATATTCCAAGAAGTTTCATCTTCAAATTATTCTCATTTGTACGCAATGCACGCACATTTGTTGTGAATTATCACCGCAATTTCTACATTTTGCACGAGATATTTCGTCAAACTTCGATATCCGTCCGAATCCAGTGCTTGACTTTTCCGCTCAACCGGGATACAATATGCATGAATTACGATGGAAATCGAAATGCCATCCTCAGGAGGACTTCTGACTTGCAGATTCAATATTTTGAGCGCCTCAATCCGGAGATGGAGTGCATCTATCTGCTGGAGCGCCGTTATCAAGCCGGGGAGGATGCCCCGCACAGCATTCCCGCCCTGCGCGATTATCTCTCCGGGAAATACAATATCCCGATGTTTGAGCTGGAGGCCATGCTGCAGCCGCTCATCGATCTGGAAAACTACGTCGTCTCCAATCTACAGGTCAGCGAGGAGCGGCTGCGCTTTTTCTTTTCCTCGCGCGGCGGCACGACCTCGGCGCTGGCCCGGCCGCTCTATGCCGTGCTGCACAGCCGCCCGCACTACGGCAGCCTGCCGGAGGCCGAAAAGCTCGGCGCGCTCAAGCGCGTGCTGGCCCGCGTGCTCGGGCTGGAGACGGAGGACCTCGCCGGGATCGACAGCTTCGACGCTCTCATCCGCTTCCTGCTGCAAAGTCCGGCGACTGAGGATGTGAAGTGGATCTGCACAGCGCTGTTCTATTCCATTGATGACCATATGGAGGAGCTGGACATCATCCTGCGCAAGGCGACGGCCCTGTTCCTCGAGCATGTGCCGGACACGGCCGCGTCGCTTTGCCGCGGCGCAATGAAGGACGCAAAGGCCAAGATCGGCGACGATCCCGTGGCTCTGTTCGTCAACCTGAGCCTGCCGCAGCGCCCGGAGCGTCTGACCGTCGTGCCGTCGATGATGGCGTTCCACGGCGTGCAGTGGGACTTTGCGGCGGAAACGCTGTATTACGGCGTGTACTACACTCAGCTCGGCGAGCTGATCGTGAAATATTCCGACCAGTCGGCCTCGCTTGTCCGGCGGCTGAAGTCCATCGGCGACAAGAGCCGCCTGGAGATCCTGCGCGCCGTGAAGGACGGCCCGTGCAACGGGCAGGATATCGCCGAAAAGCTGTCCCTCGCCCCGGCCACGATCTCGCACCACATGAACCTGCTGTGCAACGAGGGGCTTCTCACGGCCACGCGCCGCGGCACGAGCCTGTATTATGAGCCGGACTGCGAAAACCTCAGCCGCTTTCTCCGTGAGCTGGAGCACTATTTGCTGTAAAATTTGTTGTAAAATATGTAGGGGCGGGGACAGCCAGGCCCGTCCGCGAAGCGGCAATGGGCCGCCGAACGCAGTCGCTATCAAATTTGACTGTAGCGGCGCTCAGTGAGCGCCTTGTAGGGGGTCATTAAACCGCTGGAGGGCGCTGGTGCACCGCCGCACTCCCCTGATGTGTCATTGCGAGGAGCGAAGCGACGTGGCAATCTCGCAGTACCGGAGTGGATAACAGGAAAGCCCCGGCGAAAACGCAACTGCCTTCCCGAGATTGCACCCCAAGGGCACTTCCTCGCGCTTCGCGCTCAGGGCGCCACGGCCCCGTTGGGGCCTCGCAATGACAAACTTGGGAGCCTTGCGTCAATGAATTTGTGCCGCAAGATTTGCAAGTGCGCAAGGCGCTCGCTACCCGCAAGGGGCACGCCGCATCCGTAAGGCGGCAAAGCCGCCAACGGCTGCGCAGTGAGCGCCGCTACAGGCGTAATTGATGCATACCATTTTAACGATAGCCTGTACTGGCTGCAAGTGCGTCGCCGGGCCGGGCTGTCCCCTCCCCTGCAATTTTATTTATCCGGCTTCTCCAGCCTCTCCGGCACGGGGGCCTGACATGCCGGCATGGCGCGGCCGTCCGCGATGCTGCGGATGGCGGGCAGCTGCGGGTCCGCCAGCTCGTTCTTTCGCCCTTTTCGTTCCATAAAAAAATCCCTCCCGCGCTAGTTTGGCGGGAGGGTGCTCTTTTTATGCGGAAAAATCAGGCCAGCAGACGGAACGCACCGTACATCCCGGCGTCGTTGCCGAGCGTAGCCAGCGCGAACTGCGTGTCCTTGCAGGCGTGGAACATGTGCGCGCGGAAATGGCGCTCGACGCCGCGCAGCAGGTAGTCGCCCGCGCGGGACACGCCGCCGCCGAGGATGATGCGCTCCGGGTCGCAGACGCAGCAGGCGTCTGCCAGTGCCTCGCCCAGATAGTCGAACACCTGCTCAAGCGTTTCGACCGCGAAGGCGTCGCCGCCGCGGGCGGCGTCGAACACGTCCTTGCAGGCAAAGTGCTCCATCGCGCGCAGGCAGGACGGCTCGGCCGATTCGGCAAGGCGTTTTTTCGTCACGCGGACGATGCCGTTCGCCGAGGCATACTGCTCGACGCAGCCGCGCTTGCCGCAGGTGC
>OLNP01001286.1_pt1 | contig 21892 bp, 13 predicted proteins | sample 1671951 | NCBI WGS metagenome assembly OLNP01 (sample SAMEA3136629, study PRJEB25190) | human gut metagenome | biome: human gut; feature: human-associated habitat; material: faeces | place: Austria | collected 2013
AAGAAACTGGCTTTCGGTGGTGTGATGTTGAGTATATTGATCTTCCTTTTCCCGCCTCTTTATGGTGAAGGATATGACACCATTAATCTTTTGCTGAATGGAACGTCTGCGGCAGAGTGGGATACGGTCATGAACAATTCTATGTTTTATGGCTATGGCAATTTGCTGCTGGTTTATCTGATGCTGATTATTCTGCTGAAGGTCTTTGCTTCCAGTGCAACGAATGGTGGCGGTGGTTGTGGTGGTATCTTTGCGCCTTCGCTTTATTTGGGATGTATCGCCGGGTTTGTCTTTTCTCATTTTAGCAATGACTTTGCTTTCTCCGCTTATTTGCCGGAAAAGAATTTTGCATTGATGGGGATGGCGGGAGTGATGAGTGGCGTTATGCATGCTCCGTTGACAGGGGTGTTCCTGATCGCCGAATTGACAGGGGGATATGACTTATTTCTTCCGTTGATGATTGTATCTGTAAGTTCATATCTGACCATTATAGCTTTCGAACCTCATAGTATCTATTCGATGCGTTTAGCTAAGAAGGGACAGTTGCTTACACACCATAAGGATAAAGCCGTGTTGACGTTGATGAAGATGGAGAATGTGGTGGAGAAAGATTTCGTTGTCGTACATCCGGAAATGGATTTGGGCGAATTAGTGAAAGCAATTGCTGCTTCCCATCGAAATGTCTTCCCGGTGACAGATAAAAAAACGGGTGAATTGTTAGGTATTGTACTTCTTGACGACATTCGTAACATTATGTTCCGGCAAGAACTTTATCATCGTTTCACTGTTAATAAATTGATGATATCTGCTCCTGCCAAAATCTTCGATACGGATGGAATGGAGCAGGTGATGCAGACGTTTGATGATACGAAAGCCTGGAATCTTCCGGTAGTGGATGAAGAAGGGCGATATCAGGGGTTTGTTTCTAAATCGAAGATATTTAATTCATACCGACAAGTATTGGTACATTTCTCTGAAGACTAACTGACAATCGGCAAGATGCCGGAGCCGGGTTTATGCAGATAACAGGTTGCTATGCAGATTATAAGACGATTATGAAAAAAGAAGATTTAAGAATAGTATATATGGGGACTCCCGATTTTGCGGTAGAGGCCCTGCGTCAATTAGTAGAAGGCGGTTATAATGTAGTGGGTGTGATTACAATGCCCGATAAGCCTGCCGGACGTGGACATAAGATCCAGTATTCTCCTGTAAAGCAATATGCGCTTGAACAAAATTTACCGTTACTTCAACCGGAAAGGTTAAAAGATGAGGTTTTTGTAGAAGCATTGCGTGAATGGAAGGCGGACTTGCAGATTGTAGTTGCTTTTCGTATGTTGCCGGAAGTGGTATGGAATATGCCACGACTGGGTACGTTCAATCTTCATGCTTCTTTGCTTCCTCAATACCGTGGAGCTGCCCCCATTAATTGGGCGGTTATCAATGGTGATACGGAAACAGGAATTACTACTTTCTTTTTGAAACACGAGATAGACACCGGAGAAGTCATTCAGCAAGTACGTGTACCTATTGCAGATACGGATAATGTGGAAGTGGTACATGATAAGTTGATGGTACTGGGAGGAAAACTGGTTCTTGAAACGGTAGACGCTATATTGAATGGAACGGTAAAACCGATTCCTCAAGAAGAAATGGCGGTTGTCGGTGAACTTCGTCCTGCTCCGAAGATCTTTAAAGAAACCTGTCGGATTGACTGGAATCAGCCGGTGAAGAAGATATATGATTTTATCCGTGGATTATCACCTTATCCTGCTGCTTGGAGTGAACTGATTACTTCTGAAGAAGGAGCAGCAGTGGTCGTGAAGATATTTGAAAGCGAGAAGATTTATGAATCACATCAATTAGCTACAGGAACAATTGTGACCGATGGAAAGAAATTTATGAAAGTAGCTGTACCGGATGGATTTGTATCTATTCTTTCTTTACAGCTTCCCGGTAAAAAACGTCTGAAAATAGATGAATTGCTTCGTGGATATCACCTGGAAGATGGTTGTCTGATGAAGTAATTAATCGGATGAGCAGAATAAAACGAGCAAGCCATTAGATTATAAATAGAATAAAACGTCCCGAATAAGAGACGGCTAGAACCTAAAATAAAAGAATTATGAAACCGATTATCGCTCCTTCCATTCTTTCTGCCGATTTTGGATATTTGGCAAAGGACATTGAAATGGTAAACCGCAGTGAAGCGGAGTGGGTACATATTGATATTATGGACGGAGTATTTGTTCCGAACATTTCATTTGGCTTTCCGGTACTGAAATATGTGGCGAAGTTAAGCCAGAAACCGCTGGATGTGCATTTGATGATTGTGAATCCGGAAAAGTTTATTCCGGAGGTAAAAGCGTTGGGCGCTCATACGATGAATGTACATTATGAAGCTTGCCCGCATCTGCATCGGGTGATTCAACAAATCAGAGAAGCTGGGATGCAGCCTGCTGTAACTATCAATCCAGCCACTCCTGTAGCTCTTTTACAAGATATTATCCGGGATGTATATATGGTGCTTATCATGAGCGTGAATCCGGGATTTGGCGGACAGAAGTTTATCGAACATTCAGTAGAAAAAGTTCGTGAGCTGCGTGCCCTGATTGAACGGACAGGTTCGAAAGCGCTCATTGAAGTAGACGGTGGGGTGAATCTGGAAACAGGTGCCCGCTTGGTTGAGGCGGGAGCCGATGCGCTGGTGGCTGGAAATGCTGTCTTTGCGGCACCCGATCCGGAAGCGATGATTAGTCAGTTGCACGAACTGTAACTCATCAGTTGAGTACTTTTTACATCCATCGATATCCCTATATACGCCTGATTATCCCTTGGATAACAGGCGTTTTTTGTGGAGATCATTTTTTTGACCGTTCATGGGAACTTTTTTGGAGTATTCTAGCCCTTGGACTTTGTATTGCTTTATTATTTGTGCTTTATTTCCTGAAACGCCATTCTTTGCGATGGTGTTTTGGATTAGCAGTCTCTATCCTTTGTTTTATAGGAGGATGGCTTGGAACAACTTGGCAATTACAACACGCTGTCTACTCTTTTCCGGAAGAAGAAACAGTGTATCGGGTTTTAATAACGGATGCACCTCAAGCGAAAGAACATACCTACCTCTGCCAGACATTATTAAAGGAACGTCGTGATACTGCCGGCACATATCCGATAGAACGTACTGCAATCCTTTATCTACAGCAAGATTCGGCCGTCACCCGGTTGAAAAGTGGAGATGAACTGCTGATTTCTGCCCGTATTTCTCCCCCTCTCAACAATCGCAACTTTGATGAATTTGATTATGCCCGCTTCCTGATGCGGAAAGGAATCAGTGGAACAGGATATGTTGCATCCGGGAAATGGACAAAACAGGACGGAATGAATAACCTTGATCTCAAAAGTATAGCCAGCTCTTGCCGAAGAAAGATGATTTCACTTTATCAGAAACTAGGGTTTTCCGGCGATGAACTGGCTGTACTTTCAGCACTGACCATAGGAGACAAAACGGAATTAAGTGATTCGGTTCGTGAAAGTTATTCGGTGGCCGGTGCAAGTCATATTCTAGCTCTATCCGGTTTGCATATCGGGCTTTTATATACATTGCTTTTTTTCATACTGAAACCTATTGCCCGAAGAGGAAATATAGGTAGAGTTATACGTTCTGTTCTTCTTCTTATCCTATTATGGGCTTTTGCCTTTTTCACAGGACTTTCTCCTTCGGTAGTACGCTCGGTCAGTATGTTTTCGATTTTAGCAATGGCAGATATGGTTGGTCGCCAACCGCTATCTTTAAATACATTGGCGGCAGCTGCATGGTTGATGTTATTCTGCAATCCGGCATGGTTGTTTGATGTTGGTTTCCAGCTCTCTTTCCTTGCTGTTGCTTCCATCCTATTGATTCAAAAGCCAATCTATCACCTGATTACGGTGAAAGGTAGAATAGGAAAATATATTTGGGGACTGATAAGTGTGTCTGTTGCTGCACAAATAGGAACAGCTCCGCTTGTCATGTTTTATTTCTCCCGGTTTTCTGTACATTTTCTATTGACGAACTTGGTTGTTATTCCTTTCATTACGATTATCCTGTATGCTGCTGTCATTATGCTTCTTCTGACTCCTCTTTCGTGGCTTCAGATCGTAGTGGCCGAAGGTGTTAAGAAACTATTGGAAGGACTTAATTTCTTCGTCCGATGGGTGGAACAGCTTCCTTACGCTTCTATAGATGGAATCTGGCTTTATCAGTCAGAAATATTGGGTATCTATATCGTTGGCTTTTTGTTAACCTATTATTTCATGAACCGTCGATACCGGAATTTATTGATTTGTCTTTTTACTATCTTATTACTAGGGACTTATCATGCAACATTATATTGGCTAGATCGTCCCCGGACAAGTCTGGTCTTCTATAACGTGCGCGGTTGCCCTGCAGTACATTGCATTGAGAGCGATGGACGTTCCTGGATAAACTATGTAGATACTATCCCCAATGAAAAACGTCTGAAACGCATGACTGCTAACTATTGGAAGCATCATCACCTTCTGCCTCCCAAAGAAATAACTGGCGATTGCCGGTATATGGTACTTAATCGTCAGCAGCAGATTATATCCTATCATGGCTGTCATATTTGTGTAATAAATGATAACCATTGGCGGAACAAAACCACCGTTTCTCCGTTATATATTCAGTATCTTTACTTATGCAAAGGATATGACGGACATCTGGAAGAGCTCACCCGAATCTTTTCTTTCTCTTACGTCATATTGGACGCATCTCTCTCGGAATACCGCAGACACCTCCTTGAAAGCGAATGCAAGCAATCCGGTCTGCGGTTTATCTCGCTATCCGACGAAGGTTCTGTCCGCTTTTTGCTCTAAGTACAAAGATTTATCGTACATTTGCACCTTGATAAAGTATAAGAGTATGTTGACGAAAGTAATTGAACAAGCCAAAATAGACCATTTTACCAAATGGTTTGAACGAGCTGACAAAATAGTAATTGTATCTCATGTTTCTCCTGACGGCGATGCTATCGGTTCTTCATTGGGATTATATCATTTTTTAGATTCACAAGAGAAAACAGTAAACGTAATTGTGCCGAATGCTTTTCCCGATTTTCTGCGGTGGATGCCGGGCAGTAAGGATATCCTGTTGTATGACCGTTACAAAGACTTTGCAGATAAATTGATCGCCGAAGCAGACGTCATCTGTTGCCTCGATTTCAATGCACTGAAGCGTATTGACGATATGGCAGATGCTGTGGCCGCTTCTCCGGCACGTAAAATAATGATCGATCATCATTTATATCCCGAAGATTTCTGTAAGATAGTAATGTCCTATCCCAAAATATCTTCTACTTCCGAACTGATATTCCGTCTCATCTGCCGTATGGGATATTTCAGTGATATCTCTAAGGAAGGCGCAGAATGTATCTACACAGGGATGATGACAGATACCGGTGGGTTCACCTATAACTCGAACAACCGGGAGATTTATTTTATCATTAGCGAACTCCTTTCTAAAGGAATCGATAAAGATGATATTTATCGTAAGGTGTACAACACCTATTCGGAGAGCCGTTTACGTTTGATGGGATATGTATTATCGAACATGACTGTGTATTCGGATTATAATTCGGCTTTAATCACCCTGACAAAAGCAGAGCAAAGTAAATTCAACTATATAAAAGGCGATAGCGAAGGCTTTGTTAATATTCCTCTTTCCATTAAAAATGTCTGTTTCTCTTGCTTTTTGAGGGAAGATACCGAGAAACCGATGATTAAAATATCCCTTCGTTCAGTAGGAACCTTCCCATGCAATCAGTTAGCTGCCGAATTCTTCCATGGAGGAGGTCACTTGAATGCTTCAGGCGGTGAATTTTTCGGAACGATGGAAGAGGCAAAAGCGGTCTTTGAAAAGGCGCTTGAGAAATATAAACCTTTACTAACAGCGAAAAGCTAAAGATGGAAGGTTAAAAGTGAATATGGAAAGGTTAAAAGATACGAACTTTCAACTTCCCCCTTTCAACTTTTAATGATTTTGAGATACATTTGTGCGGAATATAGCTAAATAACAGATAATGAAAAAACTTGTATTTTTATTTCTCTCTTTGTTAACCGCCGGAAGTCTGTTCCAGGCATGCGACAATTCGAAGACTTATGCAGAAATGCTGGAAGACGAGAAAAATGCGGTGAATAAGTTCATCAAAGATAATGATATTCGTGTCATTTCATTGGAAGAGTTTGAACGGGATACGATTACAGCTTCTAAAGAAGCGGGGAATGGATATGACGAATACGTTGCTTTCTCCAATGGCGTATATATGCAGATCGTAGATCGTGGAGGAAAAGAGGATAAGAATGGAGTTGAAGTTATTAATGAGGTAGATACTTTTGCTAACAATAATGTCATTTGTACCCGCTATGTAGAACAGGATATGATGACAGGAGATACTACATGTTTCAATGTTCCTTTGGAAAGATGGATGGATGTTCCTGATTATTATAAGTTTCCATTAACATTCCGTTATGTGCAAAACACGTCTACTGTTTATGGAATCGTTTTATCCGGTAGTTTGGATTACGATTTATTATGGAATAGTAAAGGTTATGGAACTGCAATTCCATCCGGATGGCTGATTGCCTTACCTTATTTGCGTAATAATGCGCATGTACGCCTGATTGTGCCTTCTAAGATGGGACATACAACTGCACAACAATATGTCAATCCTTATTTCTATGATATCCGGAAGTTCGAGAAAGCAAAAAGCTAAAGCACTAACATTAGATAAATCAAATCTTTAACTAAAGAACCTATGACTCTAATCAAATCTATCTCTGGAATCCGCGGAACTATCGGCGGAGGAGCGGGAGAAGGACTGAACCCGCTTGACATTGTAAAATTCACCTCGGCTTATGCTACTTTGATTCGTAGAACCTGCAAGGCAAAGAGTAATAAGATTGTTGTGGGACGTGATGCCCGCATTTCCGGTGAAATGGTAAAAAACGTAGTAGTCGGCACATTGATGGGAATGGGCTGGGATGTAGTAGACATTGATCTTGCTTCTACCCCGACCACAGAACTTGCTGTAACAATGGAAGGCGCCTGTGGCGGTATTATCCTGACAGCTTCTCATAACCCGAAACAGTGGAACGCACTGAAATTGCTGAATGAACATGGTGAATTTCTGAATGCAGCCGAAGGCAACGAAGTACTTCGTATTGCTGAAGCTGAAGAATTTGACTATGCCGATGTCGACCATCTGGGATCTTACCGCAAAGACCTGACTTATAATCAGAAACATATCGACAGTGTATTGGCTCTCGACCTGGTAGATGTAGAAGCTATCAAGAAAGCCAATTTCCGTGTAGCGATTGACTGTGTGAACTCTGTAGGCGGTATCATTCTCCCTGAACTTCTTGAACGTTTGGGTGTGAAACATGTAGAAAAACTCTACTGTGAACCTACCGGCAATTTCCAACACAACCCCGAACCGCTTGAAAAGAACCTCGGTGACATCATGAACTTAATGAAAGGTGGAAAGGCCGATGTAGCTTTTGTTGTAGACCCCGATGTTGACCGTCTGGCAATGATCTGCGAGAATGGCGTAATGTACGGTGAAGAATATACACTGGTTACTGTTGCCGACTATGTACTGAAACATACCCCCGGTAACACTGTTTCTAATTTGAGCTCTACTCGTGCTTTGCGTGATGTAACTCGCAAGTATGGAATGGAATACAGCGCTTCTGCCGTAGGCGAAGTAAATGTGGTAACGAAGATGAAAGCAATCAATGCTGTTATCGGTGGTGAGGGAAATGGTGGAGTAATTTATCCTGCTAGTCACTACGGACGTGATGCATTGGTAGGCATCGCATTATTCCTTAGCCATCTGGCTCACGAAGGAAAAAAGGTTAGCGAGCTCCGTGCTACTTATCCTCCTTACTTCATTGCTAAAAACCGTGTAGACTTGACTCCGGAAATCGATGTAGATGCTATCCTTGCCAAAGTGAAGGAAATCTATAAGAACGAAGAAATCAACGATATCGACGGTGTGAAAATAGACTTTGCCGACAAATGGGTGCATTTGCGCAAGAGTAATACAGAACCGATCATCCGTGTGTATAGTGAAGCTTCTACTATGGAAGCTGCCGAGGAAATCGGTCAGAAGATAATGGATGTGATTAATGAATTAGCAAAATAATATCCTGTAAAATAGGATTTTATTTATAACATTTGAGTCTCGTATATCATAAAGATAACTGAATAAGTTGTCTCATTGATATACGAGACTTTTTATTAGGATGATATCCACTGAATAATGATAGTTACTCTTCTCCTTGAGTATTAACAATAAAGTTTCTTTTGATTAAGTCTAAACTTCCTTTCGTCCAATAGTAAACTTCTCTTTTGTTATTTACAAACTTAAAATGCAAGCTTGCATTTATAGATTGGAAGGGATGAAAAGCAACTTTACTGTTAATAAAAAGAAAGTTTGGACTTAATCAAGAGCAACTTTTCTATTAATAGATTACATGAGAAGTAAGCAGTATTGAGAGGAAACTAATCTATATAGCTTACTTCTCTACTTCGTTAGAATAGATACGCCACAAGAATATCAATTGATATACAAAACTTTATAGGTCTTATATCAATGATAAACACATGGCTTAATTATACAGAATTGATATATGAAAAGCACAATTGAGGGAAAATTGTAGTATATTTGTACTGTTCTTTGAGGCGTCTTTATTATTAAGGAAGCGTTTAGTGCTTTTTCTCAAGTGCGAATCTGGACAATTCGAGCTGTGTTGAGGAAATAAACAAAACGTTCTTCCTTTGGTTTGTATGTTGCATCTAGGTACTGATATACAGTCAAGGGCGTGAGCTGTTTTTGCTTGTATCCAACACAGAGGTAGTTCAGAACCTGCACTTGGATATAAGTTTAGCGGTCTCGCGCTTCTTTTGTGTATACACTTCTGTTGAGACTAGGAAGGAACTAATAAATTGAAAAACATACAAACAGTACAAGTGTTGCCAGTAATGTTGCTAATATCCGTAACAGTATCAGCAAGAGACCTAACAGGTTTTGAACAGCTTATTGATAAACGTACGACATGAAAATAAAACTGATTGCATTATTTATAATGATGGGATCGTTGGCTGCCGTAGCTGATAATGATACTTATTTCTTTTCAAAAGTAGATTATGGTTCAGTGTTCGTTGTTCAAACAGCCGATGGATTCTTGTATCAGATAATTTTAATTGGCAGGATTTTTTTCCGGTGTGGGGTGGTGAGACGGAGGCAAAGATTGGCTGTTTCGCGGATGGGAATTGGCAAGAATGAAAGAGGCGGAATCCTTGGATTGTGCGAATTAGTAGTGAAGTAGTTGCTGAAAAATAGAGGTACTTGATAAAATAGAGTTGCATTTTCCGTATAAAAACGTATCTTTGTGTAAAGAGAATTAAAGACATCGATTATTAATGGCTATTTTCTTTCGCACTACGAAACAGAACATATAAGCGATTGCCTGATATTTAATAGATGATATTAATGATTAACACAATGAAAATACGCTTGATTTTGTCTTTTGTTTTATTGATTTATTCATTGGTCTGTCAAGCAGATGGCGGTAAAGATTCATATATCTTCCGGAAAGTAGATTATCAGCAAGGATTATCCAATAGTGCTGTGCTTTGTCTTTTTCAAGACAATACAGGGTTGATGTGGTTTGGTACATACGATGGTGTCAATTGTTATGATGGCCGAAACATGGAAGTTTTTCGTTCTGATTTTTCAGCCCCCAAAGCTTTGAGTAATAATGTAATCCATTCTATTCAGCAGGCAGATAATAATTGTTTGTGGATTTCTACACATTTGGGTATCAATCGTCTTTCACAGGATTCGCGGCAAGTTGTCGGATATTATGACTTTACAGATGATTATTATCTACATTCCAATTCTAAAGGAAACACATGGGTGGTGAGTCATGGTGGAATTTTCTACTATAATACATCTTATAAACGATTTGTACAGATTAAGAATCTGAAAGTACCCGTAGAAGATATGGATAAACGGGCATTCGTAACGGATGATGGTGTTTTGTGGATTTTCACTCAACAAACAGGGGAGCTGTTACAGGTTTCGCAGGATGCTTTTGATTGTGACACATTATCAATTCATTCAACTGTTTCATCTACTGATTTTCATGCGAAACCTATTGAAGATGTCTTTTATCAGAATGGCGTTCTTTGTTTTATCGATAGTGAGCATGATCTTTATGTTTATGATATTTCCCGACAATCTAAAATTTATATTCGTAACCTTTCTTCATTAGTGCAGAAGAATGGAACTATTGCAGGAATAGCCCTTTTCTATGAAGATATTATTATTGGTTTTCGAACGAATGGGTTAGTCCGTCTCCGTACTTCACAAAAATATAAAGAAGAAGTGGTCGACCGGAATGTACGTATATATAGTATTTATCGAGATCCTCATCAGAATGTCTTATGGGTTGCTTCGGACGGACAAGGAACGATTATGTATGCTAAGAAATATTCTATTGCCACCAATTTGATGCTCAATCAACTGTCATCTAACTTAAGCAGGCAGGTACGTTCTGTTATGACAGACGATAGTGGTGGACTATGGTTCGGGACGAAAGGTGATGGACTGCTGCATATACCGGATTATCGTGAGAATGAGGAGGCTTCTGCCGTTACAGTTTACTCTCCTGAAGGAAAGCAAAATGTTGTGTCTTATATACGATGGAATAAAGAATTTCCTGTTTATAAATTGGTTCAAAGCCGTTATATGGATGGCTTTTGGATAGGATCTGGAGATCCGGGACTATTTTACTATTCTTTTGAAGACAAAGCTTTGCATTCTGTGGAGAATCTGCCGGCACAACCCACCGAGATACATGGCATTTATGAGGAAAATGATAGTGTACTTTATGTGGTGACAGCCGGTTCCGGTTTTCATAAATTAATACTTGAGAAGCAGGCAGGTACCATTCGTTTCAAGTCGCAGAAAAGTTATCATTTTTTTCACGGTCAGCGAGAAATTACGATGTTCTATCCAATGTTGCCCGAAGGGGATTCTATTTTGTGGCTTGGCAGTCGGGAGAAAGGACTCGTACGGTTTGATAAGCGGACTGAAGAATATAAAGTGATTTCTTTGAAAGAAATGCTTCATAAGTCGGTAGACGATGTGCTCAGCCTGTATCGGACCAAAGAAGGGTTGTTATATGTAGGGACAACATCAGGATTGGTATGTTTGAATTCTAATGGCAAACAGATGAAAGCTACTTATATCGGACGGGAGCAAGGTTTGCTCAATGATATGATTCATGGTGTACTTGAAGATGAGAACGGACTCTTATGGCTTGGTACGAATCGGGGGCTGATTAAATATAATCCGATAAATGGCTCATCACATGCCTACTTTTACAGTGCAGGTGTTCAAATCGGTGAGTTTAGTGATGATGCTTATTACATGTGTCCATATACACAGGAGCTTTTTTTCGGTGGGATTGACGGGTTGCTTTATTTGGATAAAGAGGTGCAGGCTGCTCCGGAATTTTATCCGGATATTTTGTTACGTAAGTTGACTGTTGGACATACGCAAGTGGTTCAGGGGGATGGAGATTACTATACAGACGATGGTAAGGCATTACAGTTGAAGGGGACGGAGGTTTCATTTGCACTTTCTTTTGTTGTTCCGGATTTTTTATCAGGAGAAGATATAGAATATTCTTACCAGTTGGAAGGATATGATAAGGATTGGACCTCTTTTAGTAGTATTAATGAAGCCTCATATACAGGAGTGCCGGCAGGTGATTATATCTTTAAGGTACGCTATAAGAGGGATGTATTTGATACAGAATATCGGCATTTTTCTATTCCGGTATATATCCTTTCTCCCTGGTATCGATCGGTGGCGGCTTATTTTGTTTATTTGATCATTTTTTTGTTGTTGTTAGGGTACGTGATATATTTGCTACGTAAAAACTACCTTCAGGAACGGATGATGAAAACACTGATGGGGACAGAAAGTTGCCGGAAATCCGAGACTGTATATACAAACCGTAGGATGCTTGAAGATTTTACTCTTATTTATAATTATTGTGACCAATTGCGTGCAGAGAATCTTTCTTATGAGCAATGTCTTGAGAAAGTGTCACTGATACGCGAAACTGTGATGAGCGCACTTCTTAATCCTGACGCTCTGTTTTTGGAAGAACTTAAACAATTCTTTCCGGATCGGTTTATTGTTTCTGCACGTATGAGTATACAGGGAGTTTCTCAAGAGGTGTTACGTACGTTGGAAGAACAAGGGATTGATCATTCTTCTATATCGTCAATGATTCCGGAACACTTAACATTTCCAGTTTACAAGAATGCATTATACAGTATTCTTTATTGCTGCTATCTCCGGATTACTGAAATGAAAGGTACTCATGGCGTAATAGTAGAAATGTCAGAACAGGATGGTAAGATGCAGCTACATTTTTCTTCTAAAGATGCTACTGCGAAAGCGTTGTATGAATATCTTTCAGATAAAGCTTCTTCAGTGACGGAGAAAGATTCCGATCATGTGTTTGCTGTGCATTTACTTTTAGGTTTTGTACGGTCGGCTTTGGAACGTATTCATGCCGTTCTTCGTTATGATGATGAGAGTGGTAGTCGGTTGACGATTATCTTTGAACCGGCGGTCTTGACAGTAGCAGGTGAACAAGGGAAAAAAACTGTGCTTTTGTTGGAAGACAGAGATGAAATGACTTGGTTGATTAGTAATTTCCTGGCTGATGAATACGTGGTTCATCAAGTAAAGAGTGTGCAGCTTGCTTTTGACGAAATTCGTCGGTCGGCTCCGGCTCTATTATTAGTGGATATGACAATGTATGCCAATGCTGAAAGTACTTTTATGGAGTATGTTAGCCGGAATCGTACTCTGCTTTCAAAGACAGCTTTTATTCCATTGTTAACCTGGAAAGTTGGTTCGGCCATTCAGCGGGAACTGATCTTGTGGTCTGATTCTTATATTGTACTTCCTTATGATATATTATTCTTGCGGGAAGTTGTCCATAATGCTATTTATGGAAAGCGGGAAGCGAAGCAGATATATATGGAGGAACTGGGAGATTTGGCGGGACAGATTGTCTGTACAACTACCGAACAAGCTGATTTTATTCGTAAATTGTTAAAGGTGATTGAAGAAAACCTGGACAAGGAAGAACTGGGCTCAACGTTGATCGCTGATCGTATGGCAATGAGTTCCCGTCAGTTCTATCGTAAATTCAAGGAAATTTCCAATACTGCTCCCGGTGATTTAATAAAGAGTTACCGTATGGAAAAGGCAGCCCGCCTGTTACTTGATGAAGAACTTTCTATTCAAGATGTTATTATGGAGGTCGGTATTTCCAGCCGGTCTTATTTTTATAAAGAGTTTACCCGTCGGTTCGGGATGACACCGAAAGATTATCGGGAACAGCGAAAGGTATGCTGATTGTCAGGTTAAATTCTTTCGTATAGGTGATTAGTTGGGAAACATTATTATTTATTTGTTTGTCACAACCTTGTGCTCTAAATTCCTTTTGTCGATTTTATTGTATTGATTATTAGTGTGTTAATCTGTGCTCTAATTTACCATTCTGTGCTTTAGATATGTGTCTTTATTTTGCCGTTTTTTTGGCAAGGTAGAGCATTGGACTTTTATTCGAATAGCCTTTATTTGCAACAATCTTTTTAAAGGGAATTAACCTTATTACTAATCAAATTTAAAGGAATTATGAATGAAAAACTAAAGTATCTTACCTTATTTGTAATAGGTATGATGTTGAGTTTGGGCATGAATGCTCAATCTGTAAAATCAATCTCCGGTACGGTAACCGATGATCAGGGAGAGGCGGTTATCAGTGGTACGGTGAAAGTTAAAAACGGTAGTACAGGAACAATCACTGACATTAACGGTAAATACACTCTCTCTGTTCCTTCCAATGCCACCTTGGTGTTTTCGTATATTGGTTATATCACACAAGAATTTAAAGTCTCGGAATTAAAGAGTAATGTTCTGAACGTAGTTCTGCAATCGGATACGAAAGCACTGGATGAAGTAGTCGTTGTTGGTTATGGTACCATGCGCAAATCAGACTTGACAGGTTCCATTTCCACAGCCAAAGGTAAAGACATGCTGAAAGCACAATCATTCAATGCGCTTGACGGATTGAAAGGTAAAGTGGCCGGTGTGAATATCTTCTCTAATACCGGTCAGCCGGGTGGAGAATCACGTGTCATCATTCGTGGTATTTCTACTATCAACGCATCAGCATCACCGCTGTACGTAGTCGATGGAGTGGTGATGTCAAACTTCGAATTGCTTAATCCGAATGATATCGAATCTATCGAAGTATTGAAAGATGCTTCCTCTGCTGCCATCTATGGTGCCCGTGGTGCAAATGGTGTTATCATGGTGACTACCAAGCGCGGTAATGCAGGAAAAGGAGTCCATGTTTCCTATGATGGTTCATTGTCTATCGGTAAGATGGCTAGAAAAATAGATGTAATGGATGCTAACGAATGGATGTCTACCTTCAAGCAGGGATTGGAAAATGCCAACGAATTTCAAGGCAAGAACTTCACAACTGATCTGTCACAGATATTCACAGACGAACGTTTGTTCAATGCAGACGGTTCTCCGAAATATAATACCAACTGGCAGGATGAAGCATCCCGCACTGCCATCTCTCATAACCATCAGATCAGTATCCAACGTACAGGAGAAGGATCTTCTATCGGAGCATTCATCAATTATACCGATCAACAGGGTATTTTGTTGAATTCTTACTTTAAACGTATCAATGCAAAATTGGCGTATGATGACAAACCGACTGATTGGCTGTCTACTTCCGTTAATTTATTAGTAAATCATACTTGGGGTAATAGAACTTCTGATAACCCTTACGGACAAGGCGCATTGCGTACAATGATCGAACAGTTGCCTTTCTTACCGGTTAAGCTGGATGGTGAATATACGCAGACGAACATTATTAATACAAGCTCTATTCTCAATAATCAGACTGATCCTAATAGCGGAAAACAAGGATTCAGCCCGGAAGGTGTAGGTAATCCCGTTGAGTTGCTCGAACGGATGCAGGCTATGCAATATCGTACGCAGATTTTTGGTAATGCTGCTTTGACTTTCCATCTCATGAAAGGATTGGATTTGAAGACCCAGTTCGGTATCGACTACCACAATAATCGTGATGCTAACTATACGCCGTTCACTCCGCGTCCGATGATTAATCAAAGTTCCGAGGGAGCAGCTTCTGCAAATAACTCCAACTCTTTGTATTGGCAGGAAGAAACCTATTTGACTTATGTGAAAGATATAAACAAACATCACATTAATGCAATGGCGGGTATGTCTTGGCAAGAGTATAATTATACCAAATTCGAAGCTTCCGACAGTAAGTATATTGATGACTTCTACGGATATTATAATTTAGGTTCCGGAACGAACCGTCCTTCTGTAGGCAATGATTACGACAAGTGGGCGATGAACTCTTATTTCTTGCGTCTGGCATATTCTTATGACAACAAGTATATGGCTACCGTAACCGGTCGTTATGATGGCTCTTCCAAATTCGGACAGAACAATAAATATGCATTTTTCCCGTCAGTCGGCTTGGGTTGGATGATTTCTAATGAAGACTTTTTGAAAGATAACTCATTGATCAGCAAGCTGAAATTACATACTTCTTACGGTCTGACAGGTAATTCGGAAATTGGTACATATAAATCATTGGCTACGGTGAGCCAGTCGAATACGATCATTGGTGATGCTCTGCATGTAGTGTCTTATCTGGACAATATGCCTAATCCGGACCTGAAATGGGAAAAGACAGGACAGTGGGACTTAGGATTCGAGTTGGGTTTATTCAATAACAGACTGAATTTCGATATTTCCTATTATTATAAGTATACTTCGGATTTGTTGCTCGACCGTCCGGTTCCTGAATCAACAGGTTACTCTTCCATTATGGATAATATTGGAGCCGTTTCCAATCGTGGTGTAGATATTCTGGTTACAGCATATCCTATTCAGACACATGATTTCCAGTGGACTTCCACTCTTAATTTAGGTTTCAACAAAAACCGTGTAGAGAAACTGGATGAAAGTGCATCTGTTGATCCTGTCACCGGTAAGCGTCAGATTACGACCGACGGTTTTGTGGGTTACGATATGTTGATTCGTGAAGGTGAAGAGCTTTCCTCTTTCTATGGTTATAAGCGTGCCGGTATTTACGATGGTATTCCGTCTAACTGGGATCCGGAGACAATGAACATACCTTCCACTATTGGTGAAAAGGTAACTTATAAGAAACGCGAAATTATCGGTAACGGATTACCTGACTGGATGGGCTCATTCATCAATACCTTCAATTATAAAGGATTTGATTTGACTTTAGACTTCCAGTTTACATGGGGGGTGGACGTGATGCAAGAATATTATCACTCTACTGTAGCCCGTTTCCTAACTAACGGTATAGACCGTCTTTATAAGGAAGCATGGCATCCAACTCTCAATCCGTCGGGTAAAGAACAGGCAATTCGTCTGAATAACTTTGGTCAGGGAGCTAATAACCAGGCAGATGATGACTGGGTTTGCAATGGTTCTTATTTGCGTTGTAACATGATTCAGCTCGGATATACCTTCAATCCGACACTGATTAAGAAGATCGGTCTGTCTTCATTGCGTTTGTATGCGAATGTGAATAACGCATTCCTGATTACTTCTAAGGACTATAACGGATATGATCCGGATAACTCATCTCGTTTAGGTGACAACAAATGGGGGGCTAACCGCCAATTCTTCACCTATCCGCGTCCGAGAACGTTTACGTTCGGTCTTAATGTAGCATTTTAATTCACCGTTATAAAAACTATAAGAATTATGAAACTATTAAAAGTATATATATCTGCATTTTGTATGTGTTCACTTTCTGTGTTGCTGAATTCATGCGACGATTTCCTGAAAGAAGAACCATTGGATATGAAGTCATCTGACCAATTCTGGAAGACGAAAGCTGATGCGGAGTCGGGTGTGAACGCATTGTATTTCGGTGGTGTACCTTATTTACACAACACTGATGTAGGCGGTGGCTGGACTCCTAAAGCGACAATGTGGGGTGGTATTGTGTCCGGATTGTACGTTGATAAGCGTAAGGATAGAACATTTACTACGGCATCCGAAGGGTGTAATTTCAATATTGAATCTTTTGATGATATTGCAATGAAATACTGGCATGAGTTTTATAAAGGTATTTCACGTGCCAACTTTGTTATTGCCAATATTCCGACAATGACCGGTGTGCTGGATGAAGCTACTATTAATAATTATGTGGCTCAAGGTAAATTCTTCCGTGCATATGGATATTTCTGGCTGGTCAAAGAATTTGGTGGTGTTCCTTATATTTCAGAACCTTACACATCTACAGAAGGTATGTACAAAGAACGTCTTTCTGCTGAAGAGGTTTATAAGAAAATTGAAGCCGACTTGCTGGATATTGTCAACGGGGATGCATTGCCGAATAAAACGTTTTATGATAATGGCTGTTATGTCACTAGGGCAATGGCGCAGACTTTGCTGGCACAAGTTTATTTGCAATGGGCTGGTGCACCGTTAAACGGTGGAACAGACTATTATGGAAAAGCAGCACAGATGGCTTTGAAAGTGATCAATGATAGTCCTCACGAACTTATTCATCCGAATGGAACGACTGATGATTTGAGCTCGGCATATAATGTAATCAAGACTACGAAAAGTTCTGCAGAAATCATTTATGCTAAAGAATATAATTATAGTGATTATAGTGTAGGTAACTCTTATGCTTGTCGTTCTATTGGTACAGATGCTTTCCAATGGGGAGTGTTCCATCCGGGAGGAGACGTGCTGTATAATGCATACCTTCCCTGTGATATGTTGCTTAACAGCTATGCCTCTAATGATATTCGAGGACATGAGAAACAGTTCTTCTTTAAGAAATATACCGATGCTGCAGGAAAGACTTATACTTTGAACAATGCAGGCAACTGGGCGTGGTTTGATGAAAATGCTTTGATTAGCGGTCACGACGGTGATTATAATATGCCGGTATTCCGTTTTGCGGAAGTCTTGCTGATTGCGGCCGAAGGTCTGGCACGTACAAATCATGAAGATAATGCTGTCGGTGGAGCTAAATATTATCTCAATCAAGTGCGTAAACGTGCTGGATTGGCAGATGAGACGGCTACAGGAAATGATTTAATACAATCGATTTTGACTGAACGTTTACATGAGTTACCGTTGGAATTTAAGATTTGGGACGACATTCGCCGTACTCGTTTGTATCCGGAAGCATCTACAGAATCAGGAAAATTGAAATGGACTGCTCTTGCATCGGCTCAAATCCAAAACAAGCCAGATGGAAGCACAAGAGCCGGTGCCATTCCTGAATATGCTTTGTTATGGCCTATCCCGTTAGATGAAATTCAGGCTAATCCTGCGTTGGAAGGACATCAGAACCCGGGATGGAATTAATTAGGTAATAATAAATATTTGTTTCTGATAGAATTGGAGAGAGGGTAAAGGCTAATTATCCTCTCTCTATTGCTTAAACGGTTAGTCTTTCGGTTGTACTCTCATTGTATACACATAAATATTATGTTTTGATTCTCAGTTGTTTAACTTGTACTCTCGTTGACACTCGTTTCCTTTGGTTGACTATACTGCTATTTTTTCTTATTTTGGCGTATCAGAGGACTGATAATTGCTGAAAGATGCTTTAATTTGTAACATAAATAAAAAAGACTTGATAATCTAGTATTAATAGTTTAATTCGTAGACCATGAACAAAAAGAAACTACTATCTTTCGCAATAGCCCTGCTATTGGGAGTTTCCTCTACCTTTGCACAAAAGCAACCGGTAGACTATGTGAATCCTTTAATGGGGACTGATTCGAAAATATCACTATCCAATGGAAATACATATCCCGCCATTGCGTTGCCTTGGGGAATGAATTTTTGGATGCCACAAACCGGAAAGATGGGTGACGGTTGGGCTTACACTTATGCATCCGACAAAATCAGAGGTTTCAAGCAAACCCATCAGCCCAGTCCGTGGATCAATGACTACGGTCAGTTTTCAATCATGCCGATGACTAAACAGTTGAAGATTGATCAGGATAGTCGTGCTTCTTGGTTCTCTCACAAAGCAGAGAAAGCCACTCCTTATTATTATAGTGTTTATTTGTCAGAGTATGACATGACAACTGAAATAGCTCCGACAGAACGTTGTGCACATTTTCGTTTCACTTTCCCTGAAACCTCCGATGCCTATGTGGTAATAAATGCCATCGTCACCAGTTTGTCATTCATCAGGTCAGTATCGGTATTCGGTTGATTGTTCATGACGATTGTCCTTCTGTCTTTACGTTGATAAAAGACAGGAGCAGCAACACTAACCCGTTGATTTAAGATGATGTTGCATACTCCGCCATTACAATCACTTCTCCGGCAATAAATTACTTATCCCTGACTACAACCAAAGTTACGTTCACCATCATCGTGTTTTTTGGTGTACTCCTTCGCCAGATAACTGATGTGGTATATGTAGCTGCGGAAAAAGTCCGTATTTGTGCCATTTCTGCGGTCCAGTTCATAAGAGACGCCCGGTAAATGAAAGGGGGCTTTATTTGCCATATCTCCGGTACGTCTAAGCGCCACAGCCCATGCACGCGCTACCATTCCCGCCAGCAATCCGCGAGGTTGCGCTGAATTCTCCGTGTTCAGCATGGTGTTCCTGAATACCTCCCGATTAACCAGCAACAGCATGTGATAATGTTTGTTGCCATTCAGTTCACCAAATTCTCTTACCCATGCATATCGCAGCTTACAGGGGTAAACACGTTTACCGTCTCTCCTGCGCCGTTGTAAATATGCGGCTATCTGTGCTTTCAGTGAGGCTATAAAACGGGTAATAACCGCTGAGTCATACCCTTTATGGCTATTATCCACTGGCAGTAATAAATCCACTCTGAAAGCCAGTATTCTGGCGTAATCATCCATCGCATAGCGAGTAATCTCTTCCAGACGTTTCATATAGTGTGCATTAGGCTTGCCATATCGTTCATTCAGTTTCATGCTTCAGTTCCTTGTGGTTGGTTACATATCCATAAGTGCTGTAGTAACTTTTCACTGAGCTATGCCGATCTGGATTACTTTTCCCTGTCTCTGGTGTCATCCCTCTATATGCTGAATCTAATGAATGAGTGATAAACATAATATTAATACCGGCAATGTTGATTCATAAAGAAAGGGTGATAAAAAGAGTAGAAGCCCGGTATTTACTGGTGTTCGTAGTTAATTATCTGTTCTTGAAGACAAAGAGTTTTACTCTTAAGTTATAATTAATACATCGACCTAATCTATGAGTTGCGGTCATGAATGACATCTTCCAGATGTCAACTCGTTATCCTGGGAGGTTTCACCCGTAAAGCCACCAGGGCTATACGTGGAAAAATTTAAGACTATCCAGCCGTTTTCTACAGGCGGGATCTGTGAGTATGGTGATAAATAAAAAACTACGTTAATGGTACTCTATTACTATGGAATAACACGATATTGCTACGTGTTTTCCACTTTTATTGATTTATTGCTACGGTTTTACTTCGAAAACACATCATAATTACGCTATTGATTTCGACTGATTTAACAAGGATGACGAGGTAGAACAATGGCCGTTAATGTGCGCTCATCAATAGCAGTGAAGGACATCCGAACCAGCAGGTTCCTCTTCTGGTACATCAGGAAAAACATTCAGGGAGCAAATCAATTCGCGTTTGACGGGAACAATCCAGATACATCCCTTTCGGAGAGAATTATTAATACAGCCCTCGAGGCCGGGTATCCCGATCCCATTCAGCGAAGTAATTTTATTCGCTCACTGGAGCTGTCGATTAATACGACGCTTCTGCCGGAGAAATATTTTAGTTGGTTAAAAGAAAATGAAAGAGCGACGTTCTGGCTATGGGGCGTGATGTGTCTCGATTACCGCTGTATGGAGTCAATTAACGAAAAGCTGGGCACAAATTTAAACACTAACTGGTATCAGAAAGCTGGAATAACAGATTCTCCTGCAAGCCATAACGAAAGATACTCAATCATCGTTGCATTACTGGACTATATCAATATTGAGACTAATCAGGCACCGTTGATGAGAAAGTGGCTATATGAGAGGCTTGTATGAACATCAGAGAATAAAATTACGCTGGCTTAATGAGGATAATGACGAAGTCTGTATATGGGCTTATAATTACATTAATAAATTCCAGAAAGAGCACGGTGGTAATACAGGAAACCATTTAGACCCCGTTCAGATCCCGGAACCACTTAATTGTGTAGAAACCTATCACGCCGTTTATGCCATGCTGGATTTATGGTCAGCGGATGATGATCTCCAGCAGAAAGCGGTAAAGAAAATAAATAAAGCATTTTACCAAAAAAACTTCAGACGTAAACTTTCTGAAAAACGGGAACGGGAGTCTATCAGTGATACGCATAAAGAGCGTCTGGATTTTCTGGTTAAATTTTACAAGTCAGATAAAATATCCGTTATTGAAAGGTTAATAGACGAAAGGGTTCAGGGAATAGAAACAAGATTATCCCGTGGTTGAGGTGTCATTTCAAACTTAAATTCTCCCGGTGATAATCACCGGGAGAATTCAGATATGTATTATTTCAGCACTATATCACGCTCATATATGTACTGCCGGAATGTAATTTAATATCTGCTCGCACCTATTATTTTATCCCACCTATACTACCGTCCGTTTTAATCACGCATTAAA
>OLNP01001288.1_pt1 | contig 21858 bp, 18 predicted proteins | sample 1671951 | NCBI WGS metagenome assembly OLNP01 (sample SAMEA3136629, study PRJEB25190) | human gut metagenome | biome: human gut; feature: human-associated habitat; material: faeces | place: Austria | collected 2013
TTTTCCTGGCATCGGTGTCCCACTTTATGTGGTCAACCCCTGCCGTGCGCTTGCCGATGCAGTAATTGCAAATTCCTGATTATCAAATATTTGGAGCTCTAAAAGGTACAGAAGTCTACTTTTTTGTCATTTTTAGTCGTTATAACTTATTGATTATCAATAAGTTATGTATTGTTGCATTCTTTTTGTAAGACAAAGATAATTGTATTTTGTTGATTTTCAAAGTTTTCCAGCAAATAAGTTACAAGAACGAGGTATTTTTTACCCATTTTTTAGTGATATGGCATTTTTATCAATGGCATGCATTATTATGCAAATAGAATAAGTATTTTGGGGTACTCTTTAAATCTTTGTGAAGTGAGATAATATGAAGATTGACGTTGATTTGTATCGATTTTTTATTATATATACTTCTTTTGACCTAAAGTTAAATGGGTTTTGTAGGTAGTTTAATAGATGTATAATTAAGAATTGTTCATATAAGAATAATGTGATTTTTTAGGTTGTAATGTTTTTAGGGGAGGGGAGTGAAAAATTCACGTGAAAATTTCACGTATAAAATAATTTTCATATATTTGCATTACTGATTATATTATTGATAAACCGTTTAACATCCCAAATATAAATTTATGATACTCCGTGTTGTATTGAAGAATTTTCTTTCTTTTAACGATGAAGTTCAATTTGATATGTTTCCAAACATGAAAAGGACTTCCTTATCAAAACATATCACTATGATAAATGAAAAACTTCCTGTTCTGAAAATGGCAGCAGTTTATGGGGCCAATGGGGCAGGAAAATCAAATTTGCTTAAAGGAATAAATTTCTTGAAGGCTATTGCTTTGAATAAGAATTTTCTAGATAAGGAAAGCATAGGAAGATATATCTTTGCTTTGAAAGAAAATGCAGGTGCTGAACCTTTGGAGTTGACAATAGAGTTCGTTACAAAATCAGGCATACCTTTCATATATTCTGTGGAAGTTATAAATACAGGGATAATTTTCGAGACTTTACAAATTTCAGGTTTAGGAATTGAAGAAAATCGAAATGTCTTTACACGCAGACTGGGAAAAGTAGAATATGCTGTTACTCCTTCTGACGAGGTTAATAATATGGTGTTGGGGTGGATAGAAAAGAACCCATTTGCTAGTTTGTTAACTATAAACAATGATATGCCGGTATTAACAGACCCGAATATTGGTATTGCGCACAAATGGTTTGAGGATGAACTTACAATCATCGGTTTGCACTCATTCAATCCAGCTTTAATAGGAATCTTCAAGAGTAATTATGAAATTAATCAATTTGCTTTAGAACTTTTTAGAGTTATAGATTTGGGAATTGATGAAGTAAAGGTTGAAACCGAAAATTTTGAGGATTGGATGAGCACTCACGATATCAGCAATTTGCCAATGGATAAACTGAAGGAAATGCGTTCTGGGGTATTGTCTGAGGTTGTAGATTTTAGAAATACAAGAGCTATAAGTGTTGAAGATGGAGTCCAAAAAATAAGTCAGATGATGTTTCGACAGTTTGGAGAGAATGGCTTTTCAAAAGAAATGGATATTCAGGCACAGTCAGATGGCACAGTTCGCTTATTATCGCTAGTACCTGCACTTTATGATGCTATGAAATCAGGTAAAACAGTAGTAATTGATGAACTTGATCACAGTATACATCCTCATCTGGTTCGTGAGTTAGTTCGTTATTTTTCTGTGCAAGATACCAATGGACAGTTGATTTTTACAACTCACCAAACTTGCTTGCTTAATCAGGATTTTATGCGGACAGATGAAGTATGGATGGTTGAGAAAAAGAATGGATGTAGCTATATGTATTCTTTGAATGACTTTAAGATACATAATACAATCAATATAGAAAATGGTTATATGGAGGGTAGGTATGGTGCTATTCCATTTATTGGTGAGCTGAATATGTAATATACAGTTGAAATATGGATTTATCTAAATTAACATATTCTAAGGGAGAACCAGAAATAATTCCGGCAGAACCTATTATAAACTCTAAAATAGAGGGTGTAGAAGAATGTGAAAATCCTGAAGACTTAAAAGTGTCACTTGCATATCAAAAAACAGAAGGTTTTCTTTCAACTAACCTTGTATTTGTAATTTCTGGTGGCGAGAAAAGGGAGAAAGATTTCCTACGTGAACTGATTAAGCAACGCGAACTTCACTCATTGAGGGTTGCTTTTATGTCTGAGAAAGGACAAGGTTTGCAACCATATCAGATGCAAGATAAATGGGAGCAGATTCAGTATGTCGGGGAGTTTAAAATAAATTGTCAGGATTATCATTTAGCGAGTAATGATAAAGTTTTTCTTCTTTCTGATGTAGATGAATTTTATAATCAGTTAGAAAAAATATTTAAGAATAATTCGGGAAACCAGCAAGGTAAATGGATAGTAAGCAATCCATGTTTTGAGATATGGTTATATTACTGCTACCTTAATAATCCAGACAAAGATCTAGAGATTCTAAGATTTGAGTCCGTTGAAAAACGGAGCAAAAAGTTGAAATTTTTGGGAAATTCTATTGTTAGCGGAGGCTTAAATCCAGGTATTGCATTTGAACATATGGAAATAGGTATAAAACATAGTCTAGCCCATTATGATACAGACAAGAATGGGATACCTGTATTATTTGCAACCCAGATGTATGAGATGGCTCAATATCTTGTTGATACAATGAATAACAATAATAATGAGTATTCTGAATTTGTAAAAAGAAAAACAGAGTGGAGAAGATTAATGAAAAATAGGAAGGAATTATAGAGAATATTGTTTCTCTATAATTCCTCTACTAATTATGAGGTTTATATTGTTTATCTAGACATAAACAAAACAATTTAGTATGGTATTAAGAGTTGAAGGATGTTGATAAACCGTAAGATAGCTATAATTAAGGGTTGGTTTTGACTAAATTGTGTATATATTCTATGACATAGCTTTGTGGAATCTTTTCTTGTTCTAGCCTCCAGTTGCTATTTTTTACTGTTTGATAGGTTGTCTGTTCTGTATTAGTTAGGTTTAAATCGACTGATACATTACTTTTTGTACCTTCGTCATTTTCAAAAAAACGGTTGAATGTCTCGCTGTCCATCAGCAGACTTTGTGTCTGTGGAAAATACCCTCTGAACTGAGAGAGAATTTCAAATCCCTGAGCATCTAAGTCGCCCCAATAGTAGAGCCGCGCATGCGACAAAAACAGTGATTTTTTCAGGTTGACCACCCCATATCCATGCCCCCAAATGATGAGGGAGTTTTTGACAAAAGGGAAGGTAAGGAAATTCATCTTGTTTTCTACGATAAACACGGATTCTATTTCCCAGTGGAGAGCACAAAATTCACTTATCGGCAGGCTGATATCTTTCAAACCACCTGTATAACGATGGGAGAGGTTCTCATCCAAGAAACGGATACGTATCAGCTCTTCATCGTATTTCAAATGATAGCGTGCCTCAAAACGTTTCTCGCCAGTATTTACATAATCAGCAATAAGAATATCGAGCAATTCTTTGAGTATGCCTTTGTTCTGTTCTATGAACTTAGTGTGAACCTTAATAGGCAGTTCGCGGATGTACAGATTCGGCTGAGGTGTGTGACTAAAATAAGTCAGCACTTTCAGCAAATCGGGCCATTGGGAAGAGTTTTCTATTACCTTGTAAGGGTATTTCTTTGCCCAGTCGGTCAGGAGAGGGAAGGCAGTCAGCAAGGTGGCAATGTCTTTCTTGAACTGTTGCACTTCTGTTTCTTTACGGATGAATTTCAATAAATCCTCTTCCGTATCAAAAGAAATCTCTAGAGGAAGTCCTTGCCTTCCTAATTTTTTGTGGTTCACCGTCTGCCACTTGATGGAGTATCCATACCCTCGTTTTTCTTTCGAAGAGGCAGTGATGTCTTTCTGTTCCATTTGCCAGGTTTCAAAATCGTTGCTGGGTTTCTTGTCACATGGAATCACTATTCTTTCGAAAGGGGTGCCGGCGACAAGGTTTTGCAAATACTGGGTATACTTCTTCGAGGCTTTGCCTTTTATTTCGGATGCGCTGATCATGACTGTGTAGCTTTTTTAGATTTTTCCTGATATTCTATAATAGGCATGTTGTAGAGTACGGATGCGTTTCCTTTCCGTTCTACATAGTGCACAAATGAGATGTAGTTCTCCACAATGTGGATGTTGTCGCTGGGAGTGACCATCAGCAGTTGCAGGTGCAACTGGTTGCAAAGCTCCAGCAGGTAGCGGGCCTTGTCTTCATCCTGTGCCTTGAAGGCCTCGTCGATGGCAATAAACCGAAAAGACGATTCCAGTCCGCTTTTTGTAAAACCGAACTGGTAGGCGATGGCCGAGCCCAGAATGGTATAGGTGAGTTGTGCTTTTTCTCCACCGGATAATTGTCCCATGCTTTCGTAAGTCTTATACTTCTTCCCAGTTGTCTGATAGAATTCTTCGGCTCTGTAAGTAAACCAGAAGCGTACATCGGTTACCCTGGTGCGCCATGGTTCATTTTCAAGTTTCTTCATGAACGGTTCGATATGTGTCTCGAAATGATGCTGACGGCCGTCGACCGTGGCATCCACTTCGTGCAGATTAGGAATGGCCTGCCTGAGCAGGTTGTAGAAGTCTTTGGCTTCTGCATCCGGCTTTTTGATGGCAGTGAGCTGAATATAGGTACCATGGTCTTTGTTGAACACAATTCCCTTGAGCGACTGATTCAGGTGGTCTATCGCCTTGCAAATTGTTTCCTCCCATCTTTCGAAGAAGATTTTGTAGGAGTTCACATTGTGGTAGATAGTTTCTTGCAAGTATTGATTGAATTTCTTTTCGTAACTCACTAGGTCTTCTTCTTTCAGACGGTTGTAAAAATTCTGGTATTCTTCAATCAGTCCCATATTTTCAGGGTGGGGTAGGCTGTTCACATCCGAAATCCAGTCCTTGTATTTTTCTGTCAGATTCTTGTCAGGTTGTTTCACGGCATAGGCCATCATCCTGATTTCTGACTGCTGTTTATTTTTTTTATCTTTCTTATTTTTTAAACATTGGTTTATAGAGGATTGGAAATCGGTGCGCTTGCTCTCAAGCTGTTCCAAAGGGATGTCAAGTAGTTCAGGATGATGCTGTTCCAGAGTGTCTGTATCTTTATCTCCCGACTGATTTATGAACTCTTGGTTTTCCTTTAACAGGGAGGATAAGTTTTCTTGTTCTCGTTCAAGTCGGCCAATCTGTTTATTAGCTTCTGCAATCGCATCATTCAATTCTTCTATCCTTTTTTCCGTAGCCTCCAATTCTTCTTGGAGCGCCTTTGTTTTGTTATCTGCGGTTTCTAATTTCCTTTTTTCTTCCTCATCTTTCTGTATGGCCTTGGCACACGACATCCAGTCGATGCTTTCATAATCCACAAAACCCATGGATAGCCTGTTCCAGTTATTATTCAGGTTTTGACATGCTGTAGTGCGCTCGTTTACAGCATGGATGCGCTTCTGATTTTCCTGCTGTTCTTGTTGCAACTTATGCACTTCATTACGCAGGTGGGAGATTTTGTCTTTGTTATCCCATCCCAGCACATAGCTGTCTCTGCTGCGTACTTCCTTCCGGTCATCCTTTTCGTGCTTGTTTTCTACCGACTTAATCAGTCCCTCTTTGGTTACAGCCTTTTCCGAGTAAGTGTTGAACTCGGTCAGGTTCTCCACACACGCATAATTATAGCGGCGGCAGACTTCATACTCTATCCAGTCTGCATACCGGTTGCCTGGCTTGAACTCAATTTTCTGGAGTAGCCGATTCTCGCCGTTTTCCCATCTTTCCATTTCCTTGAAAGAGGTAAATCCCTCATAATGCTGATACACAATCCGACCATTCAGGTTATGCGAGTTGACATATTCGTTAACCTGTCGGTAATACTTGTCGGGCACAATTAGTAGCAAGGCAAAATGGTGAAGGATGCGTTCGACAGAAGACTCCCACTCCAGTTCATTTTCCTTCACACGGATTAATTCGCCCACGAACGGAATTTCCTCTGCGGTAGCTCCTGTATGTTTCAATATCTCGCTCCGGATTTCAGACACACGCCCTGAGATGTTGTTCTTATTCTTTTCCAGTTCTTGTATCCTTTTTATGCATTCATTGATAAGGGCTTCTGTTATATCGGCCGCATTCTTTTCCTTTCGCAGCTCCTCGGACAAATCTTCCTGTAGCTGCTTCAGTCTGCGGCATTCAGTTTCCACTTTCTCTCGGTTTCTTTCAAACTCCTCTTTCGAAGGGTTTTTAGGCAGATTCAGGTCGAGGGCCAGTTTGTTATAATCGTCAGACTTCTCCCTTCTTTTGTCACGCTCCTGTATGTTCTGACGGATTCTGTCGGCTAACTCTTTAATCTGTCTGCTCCCTTCGTCTTGCTCAATATCCAACTGGAGGTTAGCGCGTTTATTCGTTTCCTCTTGACGTTCCTGTTCTTGCTGGCGGACTTTTTCTGTCTGTTTCCGGTGCTTTATCTCATTAAGTGTCATCTTTTCCTTCGACAGTTGTATAATTCGTGCGGCAAACCAATAGGCCGCCGTTTCTTTTTCCTGCTCTAGCTGGCAGATGTCCTGTTCGATGTGCTGTAATCGTCTGGCGGCCTCATCGATGGGCTCGAGCAACTTAATCTGTTCTTTCGTCTTGTCGATGTTGTTTTTTGCTTCCGTTAAATTATGAAAACTGCTACGCAGTTCCATATACTTATCTTCTGCCGGCTGTTCATCGAGCATGTGACGGCGGATGAAGTTATCGAGATCATCAAGTACTTTTACACCCACAATCTGATTGAACAAAGTCAGCGCATTTTCGGAACGCATATTGAATAACTCGCAAATCTGGGAAGCATATTCCGAAGGACCGTTGTAGAAATTAATCACTTTCTTGACGGAATTGGCGTTATAGTGTTTTTCCAGCCGCTTACGCCATTCACCACGCACGTCGAACTGTACAAAATCTGTTTTAATCTCGAGTCTGGTCCGGGCAAGACCATATACCACCTTTAACTCCTGGCCGCTGAAATACCTTACCTGAAATAAGGTTATTACCTTATGAGTCGCGCTGCGGAACGAAGCCAACAAGACAGAACGGCTCTGTTTGTCGCGTAGCTTCATGGTGGTGGTACCAGTGCCCCCTTCTTCCTGCTGGGTTCCATAACATCCCAAAAAGTATGATTCTTCCGTACGGGCACCCTTTTTTTCAGCTCCAGATGACTGGTTGTAAAAACGCTTTCTTTTGAGAGGTACCAGCAAGGTGAGCAATGCATCCACAAGCGTACTCTTGCCCGAAGCGTTGGCTCCAGTGAGTAATGAATTGCATCCCTGGGGACTGATGCGATAGATTTCCTTATCGAACGTTCCCCAATTGTAAATCTCCATGTAGTCGAGCCGGTAGCCCGATTTTTCAGGAGCCGTATTAAAAAGATTCATCTGTTGTATCATAATTGTTCAGCTTGTTTTTAAATTCCACCAGGTCGTCCAGCGTAATTTTCTCTTTGATAATCCGGTGTATTTTATAGCGGGGTTCCACACTGGTTTCAGACTGTCTGGTTGCGACGAGGAAACCTAAGTCAGCCACCTTGGAGATGTAACTGTCCAGATCCTGCATGAACTTCACCTGGTTAAACTTCTCAGGTAAGAAGAGTTCCACTTCCTCTTTGATTTGAGCAGGCGTAACGTATTTCTCGTCCGACTGTGAGTCGGCAGGATTCATTTCAAATTCTTCGAGCATCTGCCTCAGTACAATCAGAACGACCGACACTTCAAATCTCAACGGCCGGCGTGAGACCAGATTAATGGTTTTTTCATCATCCAGAATGGCTTGCTTCACAAACGCAAATCCTTCATCCTTCTTCACAATCAGGTCCAGCCCGATGACACTAATGTACTCCTGAATGTCGGCCTGGTAGCACAGGATGTCGTTCCATACAGAATCGTTGTGCTCCACAATTCCCTTCAGTAACTTTACGATGGCCTTTGAGTAAGGCTTTATATGGGGTGTATTCATTTGGGGATGATAATTATTTCGGGTACTACAATCTTTTTCATGTTCTCAGTGTCGAATACGATGTCTTCTGTCTTTTCCGGACTCACTACCGTGTGATACTCCTTTAGCACGCTGAGGTATCCAAAGACTTCTGTCAAGCCCTTGGTAATGCCTGAAGAAGCAGAAATCACTTCACCGAGTGTGACTTGCGGTTTTTGCTTCAACACTTCCTCCACGCGGCTGCGTAGTACGTCCCGATCTACGTGATATGGATTATAAAGCTGTTCCAGCCGGTTCAGATCGTTCACGCTCAATTGCGCATCTACAGGTTTGTCTTTATATTCCGTTTCTGAGACTGGATTGAAAGTCAATGTCCGTTCCAAAGGTAGTTTGATTTCAATCTCTTCAACTTTGAATCCAAACTCCGGAGAGTTCTTTTGATTACTTACCTTGATGAGCGAGTTTTTGATGTCATTAATAATCTTCCGAGTAATTTCAGCTTCCGACTGTTCATGCTGGCGAATGATACGGCTCAGTTTTTCGGCCATACGGTCGTTCGTTTTATATACCCTCTGTCCGGCGTCAAACAGATGAAGCTTAACGTCCTTGAGAAAGCGGTCATGTACGTCAATCTGTCTGCCCTCTAATGATTCAAATAAGTTTTTCGTCAGCATGTCCCATTCCTTTTGTAGTGAAGCTGACAACAGGAATTCCCAGAAAGCGTAAAAGCTCTTGCCTTGCGATGAGTTCTTCAACTCGCTGTAGGCATCGAAAAAATAATGCAGAATCTCCTTTTTCTGTAAGTTCTTCGTTTGCTGCTGATAAATCTGCTTGATGATGCTCTTGAAATTGTCGTCCACTTCCTTAAAGTCGGACAACAACTCTTTTGCCATTCTGTTAAGAGTGTTATAGCGGGGGATAATTTCATATTCTTCGAAAACCTTCACGTCATCGCCCATTTCTAGCCGCTGGATTTGCTGTTCGATTTCCAACTTCTTGTTCCTCAGCAAATCAAGCCGCTTGTTCCGGTCTTCATTGGTAAATTCCACCAACTCCTTAAGCTGGCTAAAAAGAGCCTTGAATTTCGATTCTGTCCCGATGTATTCTTCTTTTTTCAGGCTATTGTCTATCCAGTCGAGCACCTTGCTGGTGTAAGAGGAAATCTCATACATGACTTCCCCAACATTGTTCTGATAGTTGGTAAGGTAACCTTTGTTGGCCCATTCCTGTATCCAGCGCCTGGCTTTCTCTTCATTGGTTTCTAATGTCGCAGGTCGTTCTTCTTCCTCTGGAATGTCTTCTTCCATTTCGTCCAACCGGTTGACTAGTTTTTGATGGAGATACTCCCATGGCACGGCCGTTTGTACTTCGAAAACCTCAAGCAGAAAGGTGAGGAAAAACTTCAGATTTCCGGGCTTCATCTTCAATAATTTGATGCTCGGGGAATTGTCCAAAATGTCTATTAATTGTGTTTTCTCCATGGCTGTTACAGATTAGACCTTACGGGCGTTTTTCATCCACTTCAAAGTTCATCTCAGGTTTCGGATGCTCTCGTGTTATATATTAAATCACTCTACTAAATTACAAGTATTATTTCAGATATTCAAACATGCAGAGATAAAACTTTTCTGTAAAGGTATAAATGCCGGTGTGTAATTGTTCACGAGGTGAGGTAAAGTATGTCAGACCGCCTATACCAAAATACATCGACACGTACGAGTCGAGACACCAGCACAAACGTGTCAAGACTTCGTCACATTATATTGACTACTGGTACAATAAATTCGAAAAAGAGCGTTAGTTTATGATTTTTGCATGAATAATGTAAATATTTAAATCTAATTTGTGAATATGGATATTTAGTTATATATTTGTGAAAAAACAGATTATATGATAGCAGAAATTAGATTTAAGAATATGTTCTCATTCAGAGACGAGGCTATATTAAGTTTTGAAGCTGATAGAAGTAAGGATATGGAGTCATATCATGTTGTCGAATTGGGAGGTGATGTGAGACTATTGAAAGTGGCTGTCATTTATGGAGCAAATGCTTCGGGTAAGAGTAATATTATTAAAGTTTGTGGTTTTATCAAGTCATTCATTACTTATACTCCACTTAATAAGGCAGAACAAATTCAAATAGTCCCGTTTCTCCTGAATAAAACAAGTTTGAGGCAGTTATCTGAATATTCGATTTCGTTCTACTTGAAGAATGAGGAAAAAGCAGTTCGTTATGTCTATTCTGTAGCTTTAGACAGGTGGCACGTAGCAAAGGAAAGTCTGATCTATTATCCAAGTCAACAGCCTGCTACTATATTTGAAAGAAATACTGAGAATAACGTATCAGTTATTAAATTTGGACAGAAGATCAAAATGTCGCAATCTGTCAAAGAGGAAATAACATTGAAGTGTTTGCATAACATGTCAGTTTTTGCTGCTTATATGCAGGTAAATACACATATTGTAGAATTAGAGGCAGTTCTTCAGTATCTAACCAATCAGGTTATGCCGGCAATTGTGCCTGCATCATCTTTAAGTCGTTATGCCGAAGAATCAATCAAGAATGAGTCTGCAAAAGATTATATTTTGAGATATCTACAGGAAGCTGATTTCAATATTTCAAATATTACTTCCAAAGAACAGGAAACACATAAGGGTTCGATTAATTATACTATGTATCAGCACAAAGTTTCATCTGATGATGGTAACAATGATTATTATGAGTTCCCGGAACTGTTTGAATCGGACGGTACTATCCGTACGTTTGGCTTGGCCGCTCAAGTACAAAAGATTCTTGAAAGAGATGCTTTTCTTGCAGTTGACGAGATTGAATCCTCTCTTCATCCGAAATTGATAGAATACATCATTGAACGTTTTCTAAAAGAATCAGAGCAAGCCCAGTTGTTGCTCACTACACATTATGATGGACTATTAGGAGAAGAAGATTTGCTTAGGAAAGATAATGTCTGGTTTACTGAAAAGAATCCGGACGGATCAAGTGTGCTGTATCCTCTAACAGATTTCAAAGGATTGAATAGGATTAGTTCTCTCCAAAAGGCATATAAATTTGGTAAATTCGGTGCAATTCCTAATCTATAATCATGTACTTTTATGAGAAAAGCAAGAAAAAATACAGCGACCAGACAGGTTATTCATATCGTTGGTGAGGGCTTGACTGAATTATTCTATTTCAGTCATTTGAAAAAAATACTTGGTTATAGATATTCTATTTCTCCTCGTTTATTTGAAAACAATAGTATTGAGAAAATAGAAAAGAAGATAAAGGAACTTCTAGATGAAGATGTCTTTGTAATATGTGTTTTTGATGCAGATGTTAGCAGGCGTTCTGATGCAGAAAATAAAAAAATGGTGTCGCTCAAAAAGAAATATGAGAATAATCCCAATGTGATTCTCTGTGATAGCTTACAGTCAATAGAATATTGGTTTTTACTACATTTTGAAGATACGTGTCGATATTTTCAAGATTCAGCAGCAACAGAAAGAGCGTTAAAGCAATATTTGCCAACATACGATAAAACTCGGAAATACCTTGAGAAGGATAAATGGGTTAAAGAAATGCTTGCTGATTCAAAAATGGATAAGGCATGTGAACTAGCCGAAAAATATAAAGGTAGAGATTCTTATAGCGAGATTTATAAGGCGATTAAAAAAGTTAGTGAATAATAATATACTGATGAAGCAGGTATAACCAACTTATGAATTAATAAATATTTTTGTTGTAATTATATTTTGAATGTGATACTATGAATTTACAAGAAGGTTTTTATGTTTATACAAATTATAATATAATAGACGGAATTAAGTATCAAACAATAAAGGCTATTTTTGAATGTAGAGATAATAAAATTATAATTTCAAGTTGTAGTGAAGATGACGATGAATATGAATCTCCATTTGTTTTATATCAGGGAAAAGAGTTAGAACTTGTTGATTCTATTGATGACATAGAAATATATAATTTCCTTGATTTATCTTGTCCAAGATATGGATTAATAGGTGAATTAAAAGATATAAAGAAAGAACTTATAAAATTAGATTTGAATTGTGGAGAAACATATAGCCAGATTTATCGTCCATTGTTAAATTATAAAATGATTCAACATTGCTCGGATGATTTACATGATGAAAAGCCAAGACGTGATTGTTATTTAGATTTGGCAATAGACGATCAGGAATATTATAATCGTTTAAACCAGCTAGAGATTCTGATAGATGATTTATATTCAGTTTTTAAGGTTGTTGCACCACATCCTGATAATTGGGATGTTTATGGGCATGAAATTAGAAATATTATAATATTAGCGTGTTCTGAAGTAGACTCAATGATGAAAAATATTCTTGAAAAGAATATGATGACAAAAAAAGGATTATTCTTTAATACAAATGATTATATCCAGTTGCTGAATCCTTTAAGGCTTGTAGAATATACTTTATCTTTTAATCGATATGCATTACTTGGAAATTTTTCTCCTTTTCTTAAATGGGATATTAAGGAGCCAACTAAAAGTTTAGATTGGTATACTGCTTATAATCAGATAAAACACGATAGGGAGAATAATTTTGCATCAGCAAATTTAAAAATGGCTATTAATTCTATTATGGCTTACGCAGTATTATTAATAGCTCAATATGGATATAGAAATTATTTATGGAATGAAAAACTGGCAAAAGTTATATGTATAAAACAAGAACCTTCTTGGGATATTAGAGATGTTTATGTTCCCAGACGTGAATTTGATAAGCAATATATAAAGTGTGTATTTCATTTCAGTCATAAAGCTTAATTGTCAGTTTGTATAAGAATTATGATATTAAAAAAATATTAAGGAATTTAAGAGGAAAGTAATATGAATGATATGGAATTAAGAACTATTTTATATATAACTTTCAAAACAACATCTTTATTTCTTTTCTTGAAAATAATGAAATATGCTGAATATAGATTTTAATAATATCAGACCCATTAAGGGGGCTGCAAATGAGGGATTTGAAGAATTCGTTTGTCAGTTGGCACGTAAAGAGGAAATTCCAAGTGAAAAGAAATTTGAACGCTGGGGAAAACCAGATGGAGGTGTGGAATGTTATAAAGTTCTTGAAGATGGAAGTATTGTGGCCTGGCAAGCCAAATATTTTTGTAAGGCTTTTGATGATTCACAGTATAAACAAATTAATAGGTCGGTTAATGAGGCGTTAAAATCTTATCCTCAATTGAGGCGCTATATTATAGTAGTGCCCATAGATCCATCAAATGCTCATGTTGCAGGTAAGAAGAGTATGAAAGAGCGGATTGATGAGCATGTGAAAAGATGGTCAAATACAAATCCTCATGTCATTTTTGATTTTTGGTGGGCTTCAGACTTGGTAGAAAGACTTCAAAAACCTTCCAATCAAGGTATGCTTCGATTTTGGTTTGGCGAATACGAATTTACAGATAGGGATTTTTTTAGGTTTAATGAAGAATCCATAAATGACCTAGGTAAACGATATACACCTAAACTTAATGTTGAAGTTGAGGCTTTTCAATATTTTGAGGTGCTTTCACGAGGAAGTTCATTGAGGTATTTTTTTGACAAGGAGTTGATGATAGCTGAGGATACATGTAGAAAAATAGAGAAAAATAAGTATTGTCAAAATATTCTTAATCTAGTAGAAAATGTCCGCAATGCGATTAAACAAATTAACGAAACTAATATCACCGGTATAGATAGAATATCTCTTAATGAATTATTGTCAGCATTGATGTTATTGGGAGAAACTGTTCAAGATATTGCCAACAATATTGTTGAAAAAGAAAGAGTAACAGAAGAAGAAAACAGAACATCAAGTAACATATTTGAACTAGGTATAGATATTTTGCGCGTTCACAACGATTTACATCAAGATATAATGAGGTTAGTAAATGACCCTATTTTAATACTTGAAGGAGATGCTGGAGTCGGTAAGTCGCATTTAATGGCTGATACTGTTCAAAGAAGACAAAATGAAAACTTGTTTAGTTTACTTTTCTTGGGACAGAAATTTATCACTGATGAAGAACCTTTCATTCAGATGATGAGAATGCTTAACTTCAGCGGTTCTCCAGATGAATTGTTAGAAATGCTTGAAACTAAGGCTGAGACTACGGGAAACCGCATTATAATTTTCATAGATGCGATAAATGAAGGACATGGACTTAATATTTGGCAAAATAATATTCGTAGTTTTATTAATAGAATTAGACAGCATCCATGGCTTGGACTTGTCTTGAGCATCCGTACATCATATTCACCAGTAATACTTCCAAGGGAAGAATTTGGGAATGATTATTGTGTGCGGGCAAGGCATTATGGATTTGGAGCTAATACACAAAAGGCTGTACAACTCTTTTTTAAGGAATATGGTATATTGTATCCTTCAGTTCCACTCCTTAATCCCGAATTTAGGAATCCATTATTTTTGCATCTATTCTGTGAAGGTATGAAAAATAATGGTTATAGGAAGATACCGGATGGAATAAAAGGTATATCATCAGTATTGAATTTGTTTTTCGATGGTATTGAGAAATCTCTTAGAAGATTCAAACAATATTCTCAATCAATTAAGTGTATAGACAAAGCTGTTCGTGAATATATAAAATATATAGTAAAGGAAGGAAGGCATGAAATGCCAATAGAAATGGCAGTAGAAATCTTTTCAGAAATCTATCCTCGTGTGTTTCTGGATGGTGAATTGTTGGATTGTTTGCTATCTGAAGGAGTTTTTAGTAAAAATGTTTTTCAAAATACAGCTTTGGAATACGAGGAATGTATATATTTTACGTACGAAAGATTTGAAAATATCCTTCAAGCAGAATATCTTATAGATGAATTGCAATTTGATGATAAATCATTGGAGGAATATATACGGTCTATAAAGTCTCCTTATATGGTTGGTGGATTATTGGAAGCTTTAGCAATTTTATTGCCAGAACGTCAAGGTATAGAATTATATGATTTATTGCCTAAATTACGTAATAATAAAGCCGTTGTAAATGCGGTCCTTTCTAGTTTAATATGGAGAAATGAGAATACTATAGACTCAAATCTTGATGCATACTTTCATGAATTCATGGAAGATAATCAATTCAGATACCGTTTTATTCGAACTATCATGGAGATTTCTTTTAACACGGGGAACTACTATAATGCAGATTATCTTCATAAAATGCTTTTACCAATGCAGTTACCCGATAGGGACGCCATGTGGATACCTATATTATATCGTATTTATAATAGTCAAGATAATATAATAGAAGAAACTATTAATTGGGTATGGGATGAAAGCAATGAGGTTAATATAGATGAGAAGTCAGTGGAACTAGGAGCTACTTTACTATCTTGGTTTTTGGCAAGCACCAATCGACAACTACGTGATACAGCGACAAAATCCCTCGTACAACTTCTGCATAATAGAATGCAGGTACTTATACCGCTTTTAGAGAAGTTTTCAAAAGTAGATGACCCATATATCCATGAAAGGCTTTATGGTGTAGCGTTAGGATGTGCATTAAGATCAAAATCAAAAGAACATTTGACCAGCTTATGTCAATACATCTATCTATCAATATTCAATGTCAAAGGTGAAGTTTATCCTCATATATTGCTTCGTGACTATGCACGGGAAATTATAGAATATGCTGTTTCTATAGGAGAGAAGTTGAGTCTTAATGTTAATAAGATACGACCGCCTTATAATAGTTCTTTTGATTATAAACCTGTGTCTGACGAAGAAATAAAGTTAATATTAGACGAATGCGGGGGATACAAGAATTCTCCAGGTATGTGTAATATGCTTACCTCCATGTTTACGGAACATTCAACTATAGGTTCTTATGGTGATTTTGGCAGATATACATTTCAAAGAGCGCTGAGCAACTGGAAAATTGATGCAGAACACTTGAGTAATATAGCTATAAAACTCATTATTGACAAGTATGGATACCGAGAAGATAAGCATGGCACATTCGATCAGAAAATCGGATCTGGAAGAGGACGCTCAACTGTACCCAATGAACGAATTGGTAAGAAATATCAGTGGTTAGCCTTACATGAATTATTAGCTCGTGTAGCAGATAATTTTAAAAAATTGGAACATTCATGGAGTGATAATGTCGTAGACTATGAGGGAACTTGGGAACCTACTGTACGTGATATAGATCCAACAACTCTTGTTAGAGTAGATAAGTATTATCAAGATTCAGACCTCAAAGATGATTTTTGGTGGTGTGGAGGACAATATGCTAACTGGGAGTATGAAATGTCAGATTGGCTTAATATAGAGGATGATATACCATCAGCAGTACCAATTATAGAATTAACAGATCCTAATGGATGTAATTGGCTTGCATTAGAATGTTATCCAGACTGGAATGAACCTCATAGTAAAGATAGCATATATAAAAGATTATGGTATCAAATAAGGAGTTTTATTGTTGATGAAGAAGATTTTTCTCTAGTTTATGAATGGATCATGAAACAAAATTTTGGTGGAAGATGGATGCCGGAGTGTAGTAATAGATATGAATTATTTTATCGTGAGTATTATTGGTCACCAGCATATAAATATTATGATATTGAAGGATTGACAAAGAGGGATATATGTGATAAGGAAATGAATCAGTTTATAGCTCATGTAGATATTACTACAATAGGTTATTTGTGGGAGGCAGAAGAAGACTATTCTAAAAAAACATCCTTTTACATCATCATGCCTTCAAAACAGTTATTTGATGGTCTAAATATGCGATACGCTGATAAGGAAGGTATCTTCTTGAATGAAGAAGGTGAGATGATTTGTTTTGATGCTGGAGCTATAGAAAGGTCAAAAAACTATCTTTTAGTCCGGAAAGATACCATATTGGATTATCTCAAAACACATCACAAGAAATTAATGTGGTATGTACTTGGTGAGAAAAACATTATAGGATTGCATAATTATCTCAGAACTCCAAATTTTCCTATGTGGCTTGTTGTGAGTGGTGTTTATACATTGGATGAAGAAGGTAAAGTAACAGGAAGCATAAAAGTATCTCATGAAAGATAGGGATTAAGTATATTTTATTATTTAAACTTAATAATTTTAGTAGCTATTTTTAGTAGGTTGCAGTCATACTAAGAGTTTTTCTTTGTTATGACTGCAAATATTCTTCCCATTTTATAGTTTACCACATTCTGTATGGCATTAAAATCTGTACCTTTAGTCGTTATAAAGCTATTAGTAAACCTCTCTTAAAAGATTAGTTTTAAAGTATAATAAGTAGTTGTTATAGAAATGTAAACTTGGTAATCGCCATGCTTTAAATGGTTTACACTTTCGGTTTACAGCAGAATATCAAGATGCTAATTTATATATCTGATTAACAGATATATACAAAATACTATGTTTTTCTTTATCTGTTTGGCATGTTATTCTCATTATTATGAGTATATACTCTTGAGTGCGCACGAAGAGAGTATCGATTTATTCACTTAATAACATTGGAATTATGTCATATATAGATAATGAGATACTCGAAAGACTTATAGAAACAATGGTAGAAGGATTTGCCCGCATTGAAAAGAAACTGGACCAGATGAACCGTCTGAAAGAATGTATGAACGGAGACAGACTGCTTGATAATGTGGATTTGGCAGAACTCCTTGGTGTGTCACAAAGAACCTTGGCACGTTACCGGCAAGAAGGCAAGATTAAATATTACTCGGTTGAAAAGAACGGGAAATCATTCTATCTTGCCTCAGAGATACAGAGTTTCCTGCTCCAGCGAGGTAAGAACATAGTAAATAATAAGTAGCAAATAGAATAAGTGACCGTATTCTGATGGAAAGATGATACGGTCACTTATGCATTATACCGGGAGTGCGGTCACTTTTAATGTCTCCAGATTGACATAGGCACCGCGATACAGTGTCTTTCCTTCCTTGAACATTTTCCAGAGCAGGTCACATCCGATATGTGCCAGTATGGAGTTAATGAACAGATCCTGTTTTTCCAGGGCTTCCGCCAGAGAACAGCTTGGCCCCGATTCTTTTTCCTTGATTTTTGCATAGTCCACTTCCTCGGTAATGACATTCATTTTAGGCATGGGAATATATTCCTGTGAAGAAGGTTGGAGAACTTTCTCACGTACCGTCCCGATGATGACCTGTCCTTTTGTCTGGCTGTTCCCAAAATCCATCCAGTATATGGGAGCCGAATGGTCACTGAAGTTTTCTTTGCGGACTTTCTTCAGGAACTTCCAAAGTGTAAGACGTGAACGTATATTATCCGTACAGGTAATGATGATATTTGCTGTGCTTTCTCCAGAAAAGTTCCTGGTGGGGAAGCATTGCGGTTCGGCAGTCCATGCGTATCCGAAGAAACGGTTGATGCGTGTGACTAGTGATACGGCCTTGTTCAGTCCCAGTTCCGTCTCACTGAAAAGCTGACGTCCTATATTGGCCTGGCTTACTGTGTCGGGATCGAATACGGTGACATGCAGTCCGGGATGGCCCAATGCCTGAAGTGCCATGCTCATGCGTGCCAGATTGGTTATCACTTGTGAGCCTGTACCTCCGGCTCCGATGACGAATACCGTTACCGGATGACGCGGATTGAGCAGGTAGCGGTCAGTAAAATGTATCTTTTTCATGGAAGTATGTCTTTAAGTTTTTTATTCATGGGCTTGAGTTCGTTCATGTCGAACGGATTGTTTCTTATGTTCTCGGTAACGATGACAAGATTTGAAACGGTAGGATTCACATTTCCTCCCAGATGGGAGAATTCAGTCAGCCAGAACCGTTTTTCCCAGTATTCCAGTAGGGAAAGGAAAGTCGGGTTCTGTGGCTTTTCCAGAGAACTGCTACCAAGGCAGACACTTGATCCGGTCACGTTGAAGAACGGGGCACGGAACAGTGGAGTCGTCTCCACCGGACGTTTTCCCTTGAAGGCGAATACGTCCATGCTTCCGTTTTTTACATGGTAGACAATTCCCGGCAGATTGAATGTGCCGTCCTGTATATTGAGGTCTTTGTGAAAGAACATCTGTCTCTTTCCGGGCGGATTGTACCAGATATATTCTTCCTGTCCTTTTCTCGGGTTGCAGGCTAACATGTTTTCAGGGACTCTGCCTGCCGGTATGCCGCTCATTTCCTCCGTATAGGATTCCAGCAGGGTATTCATGAATTCGTATGTGACGGGGATACCTGCTCCCATCTGTCCGTTTTTTCCGATGGGACGCAATTCTATGAAGTACCTGGTATCAAAATTTCTTCTGTCTTCATACTTGTAGGCTATGATAGCCGCCTTCGGTACCATCATTTTCTGTATGTTTTTTGTCAGTTCATTCATGATGTTTATAAGTTATAGGTAACATGTTCTACAAATTTCTCAAACCAACTGGAGAAACGCTCTGGATAGTTGTCCGGTTTGAAAAGTTCCTCTGTTTCCGGTGTGATGAAGGTAAATGATACGGGAGTCTGGTTATATGTTTCCTGACAGTCGGTACTGAAACAACTTTCCACATCCTTGGTAACCGTATCCGTAATGGAATATGTAAGCAGTATCTGATATTCGAGCGGTGGCGGCTCGAAATCCCTTTCTTTTTCGCTTGCAAAATCATAGTCATAATTCAAGATATAAGGACTGTCCTTTGCAATCAGGGACAGCCCTTCGGTAATCAGTTCCAAAAGTCTTCTTTCCTTATCGCTGGAAGGAGTACAGTTGCGGATATGTTCTTCAATATTCCTACAGAAAGCCCTGAAGTGCATCCGGCACAGCTTCCTGTGGATTCTCCCTTTCTCGTATGATCTGAAGAGTTTTTCCTTTCTATACAAATCCTTTTTCTCTTCGTTATCAAGTTGCTCAAAGTCCACACAGTCAATATAAGATTCCGACATCTCAAAATATGGGGTATCGGTTATATCCATCATCCAGTGATGCTTGATGAACCGCCTGATAAACTCCAGTGCGACCTTTTTAATTTCACCGTGCAGCCTTTCCGTAAAGTCTATCGGCATAAAGAAAAGCGTATAATCCGGCCATTCATGAAAATGGTAGATACAGAACTGGAGCCTGTAACCGACAAGTTCCAGATTCACATGATGAGATACTATGGAATCCAGTGCATTATATAGCAGGCATATTTTCTCTCTTGTGGAAGTCCTGCCTGTAGGATGGTATGGCAGCTCCACATCCAGGAGCTGCGCATACTTCATGGCTGAACGGTACAGGAAATCAAGATTCTCTTTGGTGGTGACATTTACCGTTGCATCCCTGTCATTCTCCACATACAGATCGGGAGCGATGGAAGGTATTCTCGTGTTCAGAAAACCATGAGGCTTTCTGCTGGAGGGAGTCTTCTTTTCTTTCTGTTCCTGATGCCCCGGCTTATGTCCGTATTTTCGAGTTCCGATATGATAAGTCTGGCTAAATTTTCCAAAGCCCGTTCCGTAAGTTGTGTACATGGTTTCTCATTTTTACGTTGTCCTTTTTTCATGTCCTTACCCTTTCACTCCGATGGTTGTCTTGAATTCATATACCGCCCGGTCATCTTCGATTTCCGGTCCATGTACGGTCGCGGTGGTCAGTTCCGGATAGTTCATTGAATAGAAATCCATCACTTCAGCCGGAGACATGTTTACGTTCGGATCGTCCAGTACGATTTCCTTACTGTTCTTCCTCATTTTGAAGACTCTTTTCATACCTTTAATTTCCAGTGCCATATTGTTTATAGTTTATTGGTTTTACAAATCGTTTATTGTGCATATCAGCAGTATATCATTTCTACCTGTGCCTCGTCCTTCATCCGGTACTCAGCCGGAAAATCCGGATATTCCGCATATGGGTCCTCTCTTAGAAGTTCCCTGTCATTCTCGTCTTCCGGATCGAAGCAGAATGTATCATGGGCAGCCGGTACAGCCTGGTATTCCCGTCCGTTTCCGTTCGGTACCTGTGCTGTTCCGTTCGGTATATGTCCGTTCGTCGGTTGCCGTACCTGCTGCTGCGGATATGGCTGCATTGTAGCTCCTTGTGGCATACCTGTTCCTTGCATCACGTGGCGGTTTGGAGCAGATTGGATATATGCTCCGTTCGTTCCATATACCGGTTGAGGCATTTCCTGTGGAATCTGTTGTGGAGCAGGCTGCATGACAGGTTCAGGATTCATAGTATGGGTCTGCTGCTCCGGGAATATGCTTGTTTGCATACCGGGCTGTGGCTGACCGTTCATGCTGCCTTGTGGTTGGGGAATTACCGGTGCCGGTTCCTCTGCCATACCGAACAGACTTCCTGCACTGGCCTGTTTCTGTACTTCCTGCATCTTTTCATCAATCTCCTTCTGTTTTTCTGAAGGAGCCAGTACCCGTGCCTGTTTCAGCCATGTCATTGCTTCGGAGAACCTTTTTGCGGCGGTTGCTTCATCAGCCTTTTTGAGGAGTTTTTCCATCTTTTCCCGTTTTTCCCTGGCTTCCTTTGATTCGGCCGGTATTGTTGGAGCCTTGGATGATTTGGCCTGTGATGTAGCCTTTTCTGCCTGTTTCTCGAAATTTTCCGCATTGACAAGCAGTCCCTGTACCTTCTGTATCGGTTGTAGTATCGTCTGCAGGAAGCCCATATCCAGTTCTGCCGGTGTTCCGTTCACGACCAGTGGCACCATGTTTTGCCGCATATCCTCTTTCAGGCTGTTCCGCCTTGGCATGACTGCCACACTCAGGCTGTTGTCCACTTTACGGATATTGATATTCAGATCCGTACCTGCTGTAATCATCTGATAAATTGATTCACTACTGTCCACTAAAAATGGACAAGGTTAAAAATTAAATAAATTCGGTTCACT
>OLNP01001305.1_pt1 | contig 21629 bp, 8 predicted proteins | sample 1671951 | NCBI WGS metagenome assembly OLNP01 (sample SAMEA3136629, study PRJEB25190) | human gut metagenome | biome: human gut; feature: human-associated habitat; material: faeces | place: Austria | collected 2013
CGTAGTCAGCATGTCCAGGACAGTCAACGTGTGCGTAATGTCTCTTCTCTGTCTCGTACTCAACGTGAGCAGTAGAAATTGTGATACCACGTTCTCTTTCTTCTGGAGCTTTATCGATGTTAGCGAAATCTACAGCTGCGTTACCAGCTACTCTTTCAGATAAAACTTTTGTGATAGCTGCTGTTAAAGTTGTTTTACCATGATCTACGTGACCAATGGTACCGATATTACAATGTGGTTTTGTTCTTTCAAACTTAGCTTTTGCCATTTTGAATATCCTCCTTAAATTGATGCCATATTGGCTATAGTTGTTATATTTAATAACTCGGCTATCTATGATTATATAAAATAATCTTAGCTTTTTCAAGTTATTTTTATCACAGAATCCCTTATTTTAAGGGATTTCTGTGATTTAATATTGTTTTTAGATTCTGTTACACAGAAATAACTGAAATCAGTTATAAGCCATGCTTTTTTTCAGAATTTATTTGGATTTATCTGCAAGAACTTTTTCCTGAACAGATTTTGGTACTGGCTCATATTTCTCGAAGAACATAGAGTAGTTACCACGTCCCTGTGTCTTAGAACGTAAGTCTGTAGAGTAACCGAACATCTCAGCAAGTGGTACATATGCTTTAACCATTTTACCACCACCGATATCGTCCATACCCTCGATACGTCCACGACGGGAGTTGATATCACCGATTACATCACCCATGTATTCTTCAGGCATTGTAACTTCTACCTTCATGATAGGCTCAAGTAATACTGGTGAAGCTTTTGCCATAGCCTCTTTGAATGCCATAGATCCAGCGATGTGGAATGCCATTTCAGAAGAGTCGACCTCATGGTAAGATCCATCGTATACGTTAGCGTGAACACCAAGAACTGGGAATCCGCCAAGAATACCTGCCTGAGCAGCTTCTTCGATACCTTCACCAACTGCTGGGATGTATTCCTTAGGAATAGCACCACCGACAACGGTAGATTCGAATTTGAATGTCTCTTCGCCGTTTGGATCCATCGGCTCAAATTTAACTTTACAGTGTCCGTACTGACCACGTCCACCGGACTGTTTTGCATATTTGTATTCAACATCAACCGGCTTTGTAAATGTCTCTTTGTAAGCAACCTGAGGTGCACCAACGTTCGCCTCAACCTTGAACTCACGAAGCAGACGGTCTACGATGATCTCCAAGTGGAGCTCACCCATACCAGCGATGATTGTCTGACCAGTTTCCTGATCTGTATGAGCACGGAATGTAGGATCCTCTTCTGCAAGTTTTGCAAGAGCCTCACCCATCTTACCCTGTCCAGCCTTGGTCTTCGGCTCGATTGCGAGCTCGATAACCGGCTCCGGGAACTCCATGGACTCTAAGATTACCGGATGCTGCTCATCACAGATGGTATCACCTGTCGTTGTGAACTTGAATCCAACGGCTGCAGCGATATCTCCGGAGTATACTTTCTCCAGCTCCTGACGCTTGTTGGCATGCATCTGTAAGATACGTCCAACACGCTCTTTTTTGTCTTTTGTTGCGTTCAGTACATAAGAACCGGAGTTCATTGTACCGGAATATACACGGAAGAATGCAAGCTTTCCTACAAACGGGTCAGCCATGATCTTAAATGCAAGTGCGGAGAACGGCTCTTCATCGGAAGAGTGTCTTACTACCTCATTGCCATCTAAGTCAACACCCTTGATAGGCGGGATGTCGGTCGGAGCCGGCATGTACTCGATGATTGCATCGATCAGCTTCTGCACTCCCTTGTTTCTGTAAGCAGATCCGCAGCATACAGGTACTGCAGTACACTCACAGGTAGCTTTTCTTAAGACCTTCTTCATCTCCTCAACGGATGGCTCTTCACCCTCGAGGTACATCATCATAAGGTCATCGTCCAGCTCGCAGATCTTCTCTACCAGCTCGCTGCGGTAAAGCTCTGCGTCGTCCTTCATATCTCCAAGATCATCGGTAACGGTGATATCATCACCCTTATCGTCGTTGTAGATATATGCCTTCATCTCGAACAGGTCGATGATTCCCTTGAAATCATCTTCCTTGCCGATCGGCAGCTGAAGAACGATTGCGTTCTTACCTAATCTTGTACGGATCTGATCAACAGCGCCGTAGAAGTTCGCACCTAAGATATCCATCTTGTTGATGAATGCCATACGCGGTACGTTGTAGGTATCAGCCTGACGCCATACATTCTCTGACTGAGGCTCAACACCACCCTTTGCACAGAAGACGCCGACAGCGCCGTCCAGTACACGGAGTGAACGCTCTACCTCAACCGTAAAGTCAACGTGTCCTGGGGTATCAATGATGTTGATACGATGCTCCAGAGCACCCGGCTTCGGCTTTGTGAACTCTTCCAGAGTCCAATGGCAGGTCGTAGCGGCTGATGTAATGGTGATACCTCTCTCCTGCTCCTGCTCCATCCAGTCCATGGTAGCAGTACCCTCGTGAGTATCACCAATCTTATAGTTAACACCGGTATAGTACAGAATACGCTCGGTCAATGTGGTCTTACCCGCATCGATATGAGCCATAATACCAATGTTTCTGGTTCTCTCTAATGGATATTCTCTTCCAGCCAAGGTATTTCCTCCCTAAATTAGAAACGGTAGTGAGCAAACGCTTTGTTTGCCTCTGCCATTTTGTGCATATCTTCTTTCTTCTTAACGGATGCACCTGTGTTGTTAGCTGCATCTAAGATCTCATTAGCAAGTCTCTCTTCCATGGTCTTCTCACCGCGGTTACGGGAGTATGTTGTCAACCAGCGAAGTGCTAAAGCCTGACGACGATCTGGTCTGACCTCGATCGGCACCTGATAAGTAGCACCACCGATACGTCTTGCCTTTACCTCAAGAACTGGCATAACATTGTTCATGGCCTCTTCAAATACCTCGAGAGCCGGCTTCTCAGCCTTCTCCTCTACTCTCTTGAAAGCTCCGTATACAATCTTCTGTGCTACACCCTTCTTACCGTCTAACATGATGTTATTGACAAGCTTGGTAACCACTTTGTTATTGTACATTGGATCTGCTAATACGTCTCTTTTCTGAGTATGTCCTTTACGTGGCACGGTTCTTCCCTCCTTAATCATAATTTACTATACAGAACTCTGTCTGCATTGCCCGGTCTCCAGTCTCTGGATCCGGAGGACTTCATTTCGATTAATTCAACGGTACTCACAATGTAGTGGCAGGTATCTGCCCCTTCGTGTTCGTGCGGAAATATATCTCTGTGTGAAACAATTCCAACACTTACCATGTGATACTATTGGTTCGCTGAATTACAGTAACTCTACGCTACTATTTTGCAGCCTTTGGTCTCTTAGCGCCGTACTTGGAACGAGCCTGCTTTCTGTTAGCGACACCGGCAGTATCAAGTGTACCACGGATAATGTGATATCTTGTACCTGGTAAATCCTTAACACGACCACCACGGATCAGAACAACGCTGTGCTCCTGTAAGTTATGTCCCTCACCCGGGATATAGCTTGTAACCTCGATTCCGTTGGAAAGACGTACTCTGGCGATCTTTCTAAGAGCTGAGTTAGGTTTCTTAGGAGTAGCTGTCTTAACAGCAGTACATACACCTCTCTTCTGCGGGGAAGAAGTATTGGTTGGCTTCTTCTGTAAAGAGTTGTAACCTCTCTGAAGTGCAGGTGCTGTAGACTTCTTAACAGATGTCTGACGTCCTTTTCTTACTAACTGGTTAAATGTTGGCATTATTTTCACCTCCTGTTTTATTTGTATGAGATCATAAATTGATCTCGGCGTACGTATGCACGCTAAATCATTATATTAACCCTATCTTTTTTTGTCAAGTTCTTTTCCAAAATTTCCTTGAATTTCGCGGAATACGCGGGTAAAAAAGAGTTTTGCATGCAAAAAGAAAAGATGGAAAACTCCCAACGGATATCTTCCATCTATTCTTCCATATTTTTACATGTTTATACCAAACGGTCAGCCATTTGCCCGTTTTCTCTGCTTCTCCTGTCTCTCACTGGTCAGAATCATATAGATTCCCAGCAACATCACACCGATGCACAGAACATATTTCGGATTTAACGACTGTCCGGTCTTCGGCGTCTCATCCTTTACCTGCGAGTCATCCGCCGCCTGCGCATTATCATCCGGCTGCTCCGTCTCCGCCGCTTCCGTCGTCTCTGCCGGCTGGCTTTCCGCCTGGCTTCCGCCTGCCGGTGTAATCACAAACCCGGAGGTTGCCTGCGCCGTTGAATCCGAGTGACGCTCATCCACTACGATGACATAATCACACGCATGCACAAAGGAAAATGACACTTTGCCGTCCGCATCTGTATCAGACTGTCCCATATACTCCAGGATCTGATTATCTACATTATAATAGAACAAAGTGCCCAGCTTATTGGCGTTCGCCGCACCGACATTTACGGTCAGCTGCGCCGTCAGGCCAAACAGGTTGTCGTGCGCCAGATGCATCTGCGTTGACCATCCGCTTCCGGTTACTGTGCTCTGCAGGTTCGCCGGCACATTGCTTGTTCCCAGTTCCACGCCAAAATCCGTATCTGCTACAACGCCTGTGTCAATGCTGCTTCCGTCAATCGTCCATGAGATTCCATTTCCCATATCCAGAACCAGCGTCAGCTGCTTATCTGCCGCCAGTGTCAGAATATCCTTCGGCACAACCGTGGTGCCGTTCATGGTAATATAGATCGTTGAACCTGGATCCGCCACCGTCATCTGCGTGTAAATCGCATCCCAGCCCTTCAGTTCCTCATTTCCGGTGATATATGCGGTTCCCTGCTCTGCAAATCTGGTCGTCGCAGGCACTTCCGCCGCTGTCGGCTGCACATCTCCCTGTGTCTCCGCCGTCGTCGCTGCCGCCGATCCGGTACCGCTGCTCTGTGCGCCTGCCGCTCCGGCACTGCCCTTTACCGCACCGCTGCCTCTTCCACTGCCGTTGCCGCTTCTGCTGCCTCTTCCAGATGATGTGCCGTTACTCTTTCCGCTGCTGCCGCTTCCGCTGCCCGTACTGCTGCTGTTATTACCACTGCTCGTGTTGCTGCTGTTATTGCTGCTATTGTTATTACTGCTGTTATTGTTATTGCTGTTGTCGCCGCTGTTATTGTTGTTACCGCTGTTATTATTGTCGTTGTTATTGTTGTTATTGTTGTTATTGTCATCTGCCGGTTTTTCCGTGTCCTCGGTCGGCTTCTCCGTATCCTCCGTCGGCTTTTCTGTATCCTCGGTCGGTTTCTCCGTGTCTTCCGTCGGCTTTTCCGTGTCCTCGGTCGGTTTCTCCGTATCCTCGGTGTCGTCCGGCTTATAATCCGTCACCACAATCGCACCGTACGTCTCCACCAGCTTCGGTGCAGCCGGAGCGCTTCCCGGCACTTCAATCGAGTGGATCTTGAAAGAAGTATTCTGCTCGCCAAACGTTTCTAAGGCTTTGCCAAGGCAGAGTGTCTGAATCTCACTGCCGTCAAACGCACCATCTTCCACGGTTGTCACGCTCTCCGGAAGTGTGACTTTTCCAAGCTTGCAGCCGTAAAATGCATTTTCACCGATCATCTTGGTACCGTCATACACCTCGATGGTTCTCGCCCCCTGCGGGCAGCGGTATAACGTAACCCCGTTCGCCGTGTAGAGTGCATTGTCGTATGACATAAAGTAAGTATTCGTCTCTTCCACGTCAATGGACTGCATGTTGACACATCCGTCAAATGCGTCCGACGCAATGGTTTTGGTCGCCTCGGGTATCACGATACTCTCGAGGGACTCACAATTTTTAAATGCTTCTTTTCCGATTGATGGAAGTTCCCTGGAAATACTTAAGTCCGTCAGTCCTGCACACTCTGCAAATGTGCCATCGCCGATTCCTTCCTTGCTCTCCCACGTTGCACTTTCCAGACTGGTACAGCCGTAGAACACATTGTCTCCGATCTTTGTCACGCTGTCCGGAACCGTAACCTCGGTCAGATATTCACATCCTGCAAATGCGTTATCTCCGATGGTTGTCACACTGTCCGGGATCTCCACCGATGTGATCGTCGTATTGAGGAATACATCATCATCAATTTTTGTAATATTGTCCGGAATGACAACCGCGTTCTCCGCTCCGACATACCCCTGCAAGGTTGTCCCTTTTATGACAAATCCGTCCTCCTGACCGGACGCTGCACTGAGCTCTCCTGGATAGATCATCACCACAAGCATGGCAACGACCAGCACATAGCCTATTTTTCGTTTTATCCGGTATTTCATTAGCACTCTCTCCCATCATCCTTTATTTCGACGCAGCTCCCACCCGTGAACCTCACGCGCGATCCCACGCTTTTACTCTGCTTCCCTGCATTTCTTTGCTACCAGAAACAGTCTTCCGTCTTCTGTAAAATTGTTACAGGTCGACAGAGTCAATAGTTCGTCCCCGTAGACCGGCAGATCTGTTCCGGTAAACACCGAGAGTTGTATGATATGATCGAGGTAGTCGTTAAACGCCTCCTCGGAATCCGCCTGTATAAAATCATAATAACGAAATTCCTGTGAATTCCGGTACTGCACCTTTGCCAGACAGACGGCAAACACTTCATAGGTGCCTTTCTCATAAATTGTATCAAATCTGATCTGCGCGTGCTCCCTCCAGTAATCTTCATCCAGATACTTCTTGAGACTTCCGAACATCGCACCGCTTTTCATGTTGTGTCCGTAGATAATAATATTGGTGCTGCGCTGCACCAGATCCGTTCTCGGATCCATAAACAAGGTTCCGTTGATATCGTCCTCCCCGTTTACATTGCGCTTCAGATAATAATCCCCGTCATTCGGGGTAAGCATGACCGGATAGTCAATCTTCGTCCCGTCAATGGTGATCCATCCGGCAAAATCACTGTGCTGCGCCACGATGGCTTCATATTCCGGCAGAACCGGAGGAGGCGGTTCGTTCTCCCGCTCCGTCTGGTCTAAACCCGCCGCAAGTTCCGGTGCGTCCTCTGAAAAAAAGGTGTCATTGTCCACCATCTCTGCAGCTTCTGTCGGATTTTCTTTTAACATCTTCAAATACTCATTCGCTTGACTGCCGCGGTGATTCGTGTAATCTGACCAGAAATACCAGCCAAAACATAGAAATGCGGCCGTCACACACACCGCACCGAGAATCTTTCTGCTGCGGTCCTGCGCCCCCTGCCGGGGTTCCTCCCCCGCCTGTTGTTCCGGTGCCTGTGCCTGCGTCATATTCTTCGCCGCGGATTTTGCCACGGCATCTGCAATATCAAGGAAAAATTTCTTGCCGACTTTGCTGCCGAACTTGATCTTCCCTGTTCGGATCAGCCAATAGAGGCGTAGAGCGGTTTCCGGTTCATTGAGATCGACGGTGCTCTGAATCTTTTCGATTTTCTTTGCATCTTCGAGTCCTCTGGCATATTCCTCTTCTGTGTCAAATGTAAAATTTCCTATCTTATATGCCGCCATGATCGGAACCGCTCTTCCTCCTCTCTGTCTTTATTTTGTGGTTGTTCCGGTAACTGCTCCGGTAAACTCACCGTAGTAAGTCTCGCCGTCCGCCACCAGGTAGCTTCTTACTTTATAAGAGTATGTTGTCTCTGCCGCAAGCTTTTTATCGGTATAGAAAGCGTCTCTGGTACGCGTTACCTGCTGCCACTTTCCATCTGCGCCGGCACGGTATACTTCGTATCCCGTCACGGCACCGTCGCCCGTCCAGCTGATGGACAGACTGTCTGCGGATGCGCCTGTCACAACCGCCGCGCCCGCATCGCACGGTCTGATGTCAAACGTCAGGTTCTTTGTCGCGGTGTAATTGCCCTTTCCTGCAACTGCCGCCACACCGGTACCTGCCTTGCGGTTGTTGGAATACATCAGTGTATAGTCGCTTAAAAGTTCCAGCGTCTTGCCGTCGTCTTCTACCGTTACGGTCGGCTTGATGTCAGATCCGGTATATACCTGTGTCTGAATCGAACCGATGTCGCACAGATGTATGCTCTTGCGCAGGATCTGGAAACTCAGTTCCTTAGTACCTGCATAATGGGTTCCGCTTGCTGTGATTACCAGCTTCGCTACACCCGCGTTGATGTTGTCTTCATAGGATACCGTGTAATCCTTATCTTTTTCCAGCTGCACGCCGTCTGCCCATACTTCCGGCTCCGGTGTGATTGCTTTTCCGGTATAAGTGTAAGTAGAAGAAACACCCTTCACTTCCAGTCCGTCGATCGGCGTCTGGTCTACGGAAAACTGTTTTGTAACGGTTCCTGTATAGTTGCCGGTTCCGGCTGCCTCCATCTCGTAGGTTCCTGCCACTCCTGCCGGTCTGCATGTTACGGTGTAATCGGTGTCTCTTACGAGTGCGATCTCACCCCACTGGAACGTTACGTTCTGTGTAATCTGCTCTGAGTAGGATACCGTGTCCTCAAATCCGCTCATCACCACATCTTCATCGGTGATGTCCTTCGGCGTAATCTCGATGGTGCATTTCCTGGTTCCGCCGTAGCTTCCCTGACCAATCAGAAGAAGGGTCTGTGTTCCGGCGCTCATGCCATCGCTGTTTTCATCAAATGCAAAGCTGTAGGAGTCTGTTGTAAGGACCGTTTCGCCGATGCGTACCTCTGTAATGCCCAGATCGTCCGGCGTATATGCGCTTCCCGTAAACGGATAGCTGTCGTCAAGTCCTATGACCTCCGCCTGGCTGATGTCGCTCGCAATATGAAATGTGGCCTGGCGGTAATTCGTAAATCCACCGGTTCCGTTGATCCGCATCAGAACGGTGCCGATCTCTGTGTTGTCCGTGTCAAAGCTCAGCGTGTAGTCCTCACCCTGCTTTAAGGTGTAATCGCCGCAGGTCACTTTCACTTCCGGAATTACCGGCTGACCCGTGTATGCCTGATTCGGAATCGGATCCACCGTCACATCCGCCGCCGCAATATCGTGGCTTACGATGGTAAACGGTGCCGTTACGCTTCCCGCATAGCTTCCTTTTCCGGTCACGGTCACAGTCGCTGTGCCGCACGCCTTGTTGTTCTGATAAGATACCTCATAATCTGTACCCGCTGTGAGTACATTGCCGTCCAGTGTTACCTGCACTTCCGGTTCCACCCCGTTGTCGCTTCCCATATACGGATAGGAAGTTCCGTTCGGGAACGTGACAATCGCTCCGTCAAAGCTCTTCTCCGTAATCGTGTATTCCACGGTGCGGGATCCCGTATAATTTCCGATACCGGAAATCACCGCTGTCGCTGTTCCTGCATGGATATTGTTGCTGTATGCAACGGTAAAATCGCTTCCCTCTGTCAGCTGACGTACCTCAACCTCTGTTCCGTACTGATATGTCACAAGAACAGTCGGCTTCTTTTCCGTTCCGTCATAAGAAAAGCTGTCCGGAATCACTTCTACCGCAATCAGGTCGGTGCCGGATGACGGTTTTGCCAATGATTTCGCCACGATCTGGAAGGATACTTCACGGCTTCCGATTACGTTGCTTCCATCACCGGTAATCACGACTGTACCGGTTCCTACATTCGTATTATCCGCGTCTGCCTTCTTTGCAATGGTATAGCTTCTTGCCGGCAGAATGTAATCCGTTGATCCGATGGTTGTCTTCAATGAGAACTCCGGCACAATCTCCTTACCGGTGTACTCTCTGCTTCCGATCGCGTTCTGCGTTCCGTCAAGCACCTTCAGGTCGTCCATCTGAAGTGGGTTAATATCAAAGGTTACCAGCTTGATCAGACCAGCATACTCGTTCTTACCCTTTACCATAATGCTTCCGCCGTCTGTTCCCGCCTTGATATTCTCTCCATAGGTCACATCATAATCGGACGTGGACAGTGTCTTGTTCCCTATCTTAACGGTAACCTGCGGGCGGATCTGTGTTCCGCGGTACAGGTAGCTGCTCTCTACACCGCTTACCTCCAGAATTCCCGCATTTGCAACAATGCTGAAATTCTCTGTGAGTGTTCCGGTAAATCCGTTTTTCTCATTTCCGATTACCGTCACGCTCGCAGTCTTATCACCGATCTTCACGTTGTTTTCGTATGTATGAATCACAAAGTGCTTTCCGGATGTCAGCTCTGTTCCGTAGTAGCTGATGCTCGGGATTGCCTCCACCGGATCTCCGGTATACTGCTGATCTCCGATTGCCACCTGGATGCCTGCCTCCGAAAGATCCGCTTTGATCGGAACCGTCTTCTCCACGCTTCCCGCAAAGCCTCCCATACCCTTGATGGTAACTACTGCGTTGCCGACCCAGCTGTTGTCTGCATAGACCAGCGTATAGTCGGTATCTTTCTGAAGTGTTGTTCCGTTCAGCACAACACTGATCTGATCGTCAAACGTGATGTTCTTATCGCCGATTGCAATGTCCGTCTCTCCGGCATTCACATAATCTTTGAACCACAGTTCATCCGGAACGGTAATCTCGGCGTCCGCAATGTTTGCGCAGATCTTAAAGGTCTTCTTCACGCTTCCCGTGTAATTGCCGATTCCCTTGAGAATGACAACCGCGTCGGAGCCAATGCTGTCGTTCTTCTCATAAGTACAGATATAATCCGTACCCATGACAAGTTCTGTTCCGTTATAGTACAGCTTCGGCTGCGGTGTTGCCGTTCCGTCCACCAGCGGCTGCGGTTCGATCGCTCCGATCTTAAAGCCGTTTGCCGGTGTATATCCGCCATTGCCAATACTTGCAAGTGTGATCGTAAAGGTTGTGCTTCTCGATCCTGTAAAGTCCGTACCGTCCTTTGCCGTTGCCGTCAGCGTCACGGTTCCGCGGCTGGTATGATCCGCCCCGTAGGATACCGTGTAATCCGTCGTGCTGATCTTCTGTCCGTCATAAGTAAGCTCCACTTCAGGCTCTACCGGGCTTCCGGTATACTGTGTCTGATAACTTCCATCGGTCACTCCGCCGACAGAGAGCTCTACGCTGCTGTCCGTAAGATCTCTCGGTGCAATCGCAAAAGTCTTCTGCCATACACCGACGTATCCTCCCAGACCTTCCACGCTTACCGTTGCGGTTCCCGCGTGGATATTATCCGTATATGTCACGGAATAGTTAGAATCTTTTACCAGCTTTTTGTTGCCCTCGATCCGTGTTACCGTCACCTCCGGCTCAAATGCACTTCCGTCATAAACATACTGTGTGCCGTCGGTGAGTGCCGGGCAGCTGATCGTAAATTTGGTCTCGTTTGTGATGAGCTGGCCAATTCTGAATTCTGCCGTCTTGCTTCCGGTAAAGTTGCCGGTTCCGGTCACTGTCACCGTTGCGGTTCCGGTTCCTTTGTTGTTCGCGTAAGCCACCGTGTAATCGCTGACCGGGCTTAACGCATAGGTTCCGTCTCCAAATTCATAGCTTACCGACGGTGCCGGTGTGACAGCCATTCCGTTGTACTCCTGCGCGTCGATCGGTGCGATCTTTACCTCCGGCTCTGCCAGATTCTTCGGCGCAATCGTATAATCTTTCGTAAAGGTTCCCTGATAGTTTCCTTTTCCGGTAATCGTCATCGTTGCGGTCCCGGCATCCACATTATTCTCGTAGGAAATCTTGTAATCATCCTCGCCGAGCTTTTTCTTCAGATCTGTGCACTGTACCGTAGGTACCGGTGTAATCTCTTCCGAAGTGTATGTATAGCTGGACTTTAATCCGCCAAGCGTACAGTTGTTGTCCAGGCTTCTCGGCAGAATCGCAAATGTCAGTGTTCTGTCATCTGTTCCGTAGTAATCCCCCTTACCGGAAACGGTAATGGATGCCTCGCCGGCATTCAGGTTGTCCGCGTAGGAAGACTCGTCATACGCGATCACTTTCCCGATCTCATCGGCTGTCGTAAGCTTTGTTCCATCGCTCAGCGTCAGCTCGGTGATCTTCGGGTACAGACGCTCGCCGGTATAGGTCGTCTCATTCTCATCCACCTTCCAACTGATGATCTCGTCCAGGGATTTTCCGCTGATGGTGAATACAATAATCTTCGTTCCTGTGTAGTTGCCGTTACCCTGTATGGTCACATTTGCCATCGGTCCCGGTTTCTCGTTGTTCGCGTAGCTGCCAGCCACGATCGAATAGTCGGTCGGTGCGGTCAGTGTCTTCTTATTATAAGTAAGCTTTATCTCACTTTCTGTAAGGATCACTGCATTTCCGTCGTACGCTTTCTTGATCGCCTCGTAGGAAACACCGGTTGCAATGTCCTTCGGACGAATCGTAAAGGTTGCACTCAGTTTTGTGGCGCCGTCGCTGTACACATAGCATCCGTTTGCCGTCGGCTGATCCTCCAGCGGGATCTGCTCTACTGTAACCGTCGCCTCCCCGGCATTGATTGCCTGATCCGCGTTGGTTCCGTCACTGTAGTTGACCGTATAATCTGTTCCCTGCTCAAGGACACTCTTCCAGAGTCCGAATCCGCCGTCCGATACCGAAATCTCATCCGCAGCAAGCATAATCGGATCTCCTGTGTATACCGGGTTTTCTTCCGGATTTACCGATACATCATAATCCTCATCAAGCTTGGATGCGAGCAGATACTTGATCTCCTGCTTGCCGTAGAATTTGCCTTTTCCGGTAATCGTTACCGAAGCCGTGCTTCCTTCTTTTGAAATATCCTTGATGCCGTCATACTTTAATTCGTAATCAGTTCCTTTTACCAGCGTATTGCCCTGGTTATCCGTGAGTGAAATCTCAAGCTGGTTATCGTTTTTATTGCTGGAATACCACAGCATTGCCCAGTATGGTCCGTCATATCCTGTCACCATCCTGTCCGCGCTGTTGGTTACCTTAAGGTTCTTGTCGTTGATCAGTGTCTGGATATCTACCGCTGTAACCTCAAACGTCCTGGTAACAACGCCTGTATAGTTGCCGCTTCCGGTAATCGTCATCGTGTAGGTTCCGATGTCTTTTACCGTTGTCGGTGAACATGCCACCGTATAATCGGTTCCCTTTTTCAGTGTATGATCTGTCTTTGATGCGGAATGATATACAACACTCTCTGTCGGAAGCGCAATCTCTGCTCCCGTATAGTCAAACAGCTCTCTGTCAATGCTGGCAGTAATCTTCGTGCTTGTAAGATTGCACTGGGCAATCGTATACGTCAGACGTTTCGTTGTACCGGTCTTAAAATTGCTGTTGGAATCGCTCGGCGCAATCTCAACGCTCGCCGTACCTGCAAATATCTTGGTATCCGCAGAATAGGTCAGCTTGTAGTCCGACTCCGGAAGTGTTACCATGTCCGCGCCCTGCGCAAACTTTACAACCACCTTCGGCTTCACGTCCGCTCCGTCCGGAGAATATTCCATCTTATAGTTTGCAGTGCTTACCTCGGAGCCATCGGCATCCACATAGTAGCATACCGCCTTTGACATGTCCGCCTGCTCGATTGTGAATTTACCGGTCACTGCACCGCCGTATGTTCCCATACCCTGCAGCGTAATGGTTGCTGTTCCTGCATTCGTGTTGCTTGCGTAAGTAACGGAGTAATCCGTTCCCTCAACCAGTCCCAGATCGTTGTTGCCGCTCTTCCAGGTAATGTCCGGTTCCGGTGTCTGTGCATTGCCGTTATAAGTTACAGCCGCTGCCGTCACTTTCTGGATCAGGTCTGAGAGATCAGCGCCTGCCGCCTGATACTCCACCGTGTAGGTTCCCTGATAGTTTCCGATACCGGTGATGACACGGCGGTAGGTTCCGTTTCCGGCATTGATAATATCTGTTCCGACGGTGTAATCCGTCCCCTTCTCCAGCGTCATGCCGTTGTAGGTTGCAGTGATGACCGGCTCCTTGTCCGCTCCTCCTGCCGCAGCAGCCGTCACCGTCACAGCCATACCGACTTCTTCCTGATCCTTGTTGCCGATATCTTTTGCCTTGATCTCAAAATTTACCGTCTTTGTTCCGTAAAGGGAATTTTTTCCGGTAATCGTCAATGTGGCTTGTCCGACATTGACATTGTCGGAATATACCGCATCGTAATCCGCCTGGGAAATGGTCTCCCCGTCAACCAGAAGCTGGAATGCCGGTGTCCACTCACTTCCGGTATATACATAGGAAGTCTTGTCAAAAACAACATTCGCGTCCGCCGCATTGCGCGGTGCACCGCAATATCTCTCTCCGGTATAGTTGCCGGTACCGGTCAGTGTAATTCCTCTTCCTGTCTTGCTGAGGGAAATCGTGTAATCTGTTCCTTCAACCAGATTCTTCACGCCGTCTACGGCATCCGCATCTGCACGCGCCGTATCCTTTACCTCTTGGATGCAGGAGGTAAGTGTGGCAGAAGCGTTGTCCGGATCTGCTGCCGCATCAGCCAGCACCTTATCCCAGTCAATATTGTCCTGCAGTGTCACTTCCACTGCCGCGTCTGATATATCCTTCTGTGCGATCACGTATTCCTTCTGAATCTTTCCGCTGTAACCGTTCTGTCCTGTAATGTACAAGTAATAGGTTCCCGCATTCACAAGCGCGGTTGTGTCCGTGGCAGGATCAAACGTTGCTGCCGCGCCACCAACCATCTGTGCATAGGAAAGCTGGTACTGATCGTTCTCTTTTAATATGGTATCTCCCACCTGTACCGCAACGGATGGAATCTGCTGTCCGCCGTTGTATACCGGATTCTCCGGGCTGACTGTCACCGCATCCTCTGAGAGATTCGGTGTGACTGTCAGATTACAGGTGTAGCTCTCTCCGGCATAGGCTGCCGTGATCGTCGTACTTCCTGCGGCAATACCCTCAATGGTTGCCGGGTTACCTGTACTGCTTACTTTTGCCACCGCTTCATTGCCGGAAACCCACGTTACCGTTCCCGTGGCATTCTGCAGTGTGAGATCCTGATCCGTCCAGCCCTCGCCGATGGTCATACTGTTCTTATTCAGCGCTACAGCGGCACTCTGCTTCACATTGCTGCTCTGCAGCGCCGCCTGATCAGCCGCATTGGAAGAACTTCTCCCGGATGTTGCAGTCACATCATAGGTATATGCTATTACCGCCGCACAGCTTCCGTTCGCTGTATACATATCCTGCCAGCCGGCATTGCCGAGAATATAGCTCTCTCCCTCTGCCGTACCGCCATATACATAAAAGGACGCCCCGCTCAACCGGACGATCACAGAAAACCTGGAACCATTATCCATTACCTGATTCGCCAGCCCTGCGGAATAAGTATTCTTTCCTTCCTTCACGCTGACTTCTTTTTGGAAAATGCTCGTTCCCGCATCCGGCGCCATGCCTTCTACATCCTTGTAATATTCCACGGTAGCCGTTGCCTTGCTGCCGTCATCCACATGTGCGTAGAAGTCAATACTGTCTAACAGTTCTGCTCCGTCCGCATTGCGGTTCGCTGTAAATACCGCAGCTACAGCCTGGGCCTCGCACGGCGCTCCCGCCAGTACCCCGTCTCCGTTCCGATAGGTGTTTACCGTTCCCTGTCCTGCCCAGACAGTCGTCGGCCATTCCACCATCGTCACAATCAGGCATACTGTCAGCATAAACGCCGAAATTCTCTTGCATACATCCTTGTACATACGCGCCATCTCCTTTGATCTATCCCTTTAGCGTTCGTCCCATTTTATGAAACTCTAAATTATACCTTATCTATTTTATCGACATCTTTTCACGGTTCTTTAACATCTTTTCAAAAAAAACGAGGCAGCCATACATTATCTGGCCGCCCCATTCTGTAATGCAGATATAATCTGCGCTTTATTCTTCTGTATCCTCGGACTCTTCCGGCACATTCTCCTCTAATGCGTAATTCTCATCTACCACATCAGTGTCATCAAAATCGTCGAAATCATCGAATGCAATCTCCTCGTTCTCATCAATATCCGAGCTCAGCTTGATATTGCGGTATCTCTTCATACCGGTACCAGCCGGAATCAGCTTACCAATGATAACGTTCTCCTTCATACCAATGAGCGGATCAACCTTACCCTTGATGGCAGCTTCCGTCAGAACCTTTGTGGTCTCCTGGAAGGATGCTGCTGACAGGAAGGAGTTGGTTGCAAGAGAAGCCTTTGTGATACCAAGCAGTACCTGCTTGCCTTCTGCAAGCTCCTTGCCCTCTTTCTCCAAAAGCTCATTTGTATCCTCGAAGTCAAGCGTATCTACTAATGTTCCCGGAAGCATGTCGGAATCTCCGTTTGTCTCCACGCGGACTTTCTGCAGCATCTGGCGCACGATCACCTCGATATGCTTATCGTTGATCTCAACACCCTGCAGACGGTATACACGCTGTACTTCGCGAAGCATGTAATCCTGAACGGCACGTACACCCTTGATCTTTAAGATATCATGCGGGTTGACAGAACCTTCGGTCAGCTCGTCGCCGGCCTCTAAGACTGCACCGTCCATAACCTTGATTCTGGAACCGTAAGGAATCAGATATGCCTTGCTCTCTCCAGTCTCATTGTTCGTCACAACGATCTCACGCTTCTTCTTGGTATCTTTGATATTGGCAACACCGCTGAACTCGGTAATGATCGCAAGTCCCTTCGGCTTTCTTGCCTCAAAAATTTCCTCGACACGCGGAAGACCCTGTGTAATATCGGTACCGGCAACACCACCCGTATGGAACGTACGCATGGTAAGCTGTGTACCAGGCTCACCGATGGACTGTGCCGCGATGATACCGATTGCCTCACCAACCTGTACCGCCTGACCGGTTGCCATGTTGGCGCCGTAGCACTTCGCGCACACACCCATGTGGGAACGGCAGGATAATACGGTACGGATCTTCACCTTTGTAAGCGGTTCTCCGTTCTCATCCACACCCTTGCTCATAACAAGCGCTGCGCGCTTCGGTGTAATCATATGATTTGCTTTCACGAGGACATTGCCCTCGGCATCACAGATGGTATTGCAGGAGAAACGTCCTGTAATACGCTCCTGAAGGCTCTCGATCTCTTCCTTGCCATCCATGAATGCTGTTACCCACATACCAGGGATCTCTCTGCCTGTTCCCTCACAGCAGTCAGACTCACGAACGATCATGTGCTGTGATACATCTACCAGACGTCTGGTCAGGTATCCGGAATCGGCGGTACGAAGAGCGGTATCGGACATACCTTTTCGTGCTCCATGCGCAGACATGAAGTATTCCAGTACGTCAAGACCTTCACGGAAGTTGGACTTGATTGGCAGCTCGATTGTTCTACCGGTTGTATCGGCCATAAGTCCTCGCATACCGGCAAGCTGTTTGATCTGCTTATCGGAACCACGGGCTCCGGAATCCGCCATCATGAAGATATTGTTGTACTTATCCAGTCCGGAGAGAAGTGCATGTGTCAGCTGCTCATCCGTCTCTTTCCATGTCTCTACGACTTCCTTGTAACGCTCTTCCTCTGTGATAAGACCACGCTTATACTGCTTTGTAATGCGGTCTACGGTATCCTGGGCGTCCTTGATCATCTGTGGCTTTTCCGGCGGCTCGGTCATATCGGAAATGGATACGGTCATTGCCGCCCTGGTGGAGTATTTGTAACCCATCGCCTTAACAGCATCCAGCACCTCGGCAGTTCTGGTTGCGCCGTGAATATTGATGACTTTCTCAAGGATCTGCTTATTCTGCTTCTTTGCTACGAGGAAATCGACCTCGAGCTTTAATTCATTGCCCGGAATGCTTCTGTCTACAAAGCCCAGATCCTGCGGGATAATCTCGTTGAAGATGAAACGTCCCAGCGTGGACTCTACGATTCCGGTAATCTTTTTTCCATCCGGCATGGTCTTGCTCATGCGGACTTTGATTCTGGAGTGAAGTGTTACCGCGCCATTCTCATAGGCGAGGATTGCTTCGTTGACACTCTTGAAGAATTTGCCTTCTCCCTTTGCGCCCGGTCTCTCCTGTGTCAGGTAGTAAATACCAAGCACCATATCCTGTGAAGGAACGGCTACCAGTCCACCGTCAGACGGCTTTAACAGGTTGTTCGGAGAGAGCAGCATAAAACGGCACTCTGCCTGTGCTTCCACAGAAAGCGGAAGGTGAACAGCCATCTGGTCACCATCGAAATCGGCGTTGAACGCGGTACAAACAAGCGGATGAAGCTTGATTGCCTTACCCTCTACGAGGATCGGATCGAATGCCTGAATACCGAGACGGTGCAGTGTAGGAGCACGGTTCAGCATAACCGGATGCTCTTTGATGACGTCCTCGAGCACATCCCAGACCTCAGTCTGAAGTCTCTCGACCATCTTCTTCGCACTCTTGATATTATGAGCGGTTCCGTTTGCAACGAGCTCCTTCATAACGAACGGCTTGAACAGCTCGATTGCCATTTCCTTCGGAAGACCGCACTGGTAAATCTTTAACTTCGGCTCTACGCAGATAACGGAACGTCCGGAATAGTCAACACGCTTACCAAGCAGGTTCTGACGGAAACGTCCGGACTTACCTTTTAACATGTCAGACAGAGACTTGAGTGCTCTGTTACCCGGTCCTGTAACAGGACGTCCGCGGCGGCCGTTATCGATCAGGGCATCTACAGCCTCCTGAAGCATACGCTTCTCATTGCGGACGATGATATCCGGTGCGCCAAGCTCTAAGAGTCTTCTCAGACGGTTGTTACGGTTGATGATTCTTCTGTACAGATCGTTTAAGTCAGATGTTGCAAAACGTCCGCCATCCAGCTGTACCATCGGGCGCAGATCTGGCGGAATAACCGGGATGACCGTGAGGATCATCCACTCCGGCTTGTTGCCGGACTCGCGGAATGCTTCTACAACTTCCAGTCTCTTGATGATGCGCGCGCGCTTCTGACCGGTTGCGTCTGCAAGCTCTGCCTGAAGCTCTGCGGAATCCTTCTCAAGATCGATCGCGTGTAACAGTTCCTGGATTGCCTCGGCACCCATTCCGACACGGAACGCATTGCCGTACTGCTCTCTGGCTTCCTGATATTCGCTCTCGGAAAGCACCTGCTTATACTGTAATGCCGTGTTACCGGCATCCAGTACAATGTATGATGCAAAATATAATACCTTCTCAAGAGTTCTCGGAGAGAGGTCAAGAATCAGTCCCATGCGGGACGGAATTCCCTTAAAGTACCAGATATGGGAAACCGGAGCTGCAAGCTCGATATGTCCCATACGCTCTCTACGAACGCTTGCTTTTGTAATCTCAACGCCGCATCGGTCACATACCACACCTTTGTAGCGGATCTTCTTGTATTTACCACAGTGGCATTCCCAGTCCTTGCTCGGTCCGAAAATCTTTTCACAGAACAGACCATCCTTCTCAGGCTTTAATGTTCTGTAGTTGATCGTCTCAGGCTTCTTAACCTCGCCTCTGGACCACTCATGAATCTTCTCCGGTGATGCCAAACCGATCTTAATGGCATCGAAAGAGATAGACTGGCCTGTTGCCTCTTTATTCATTGTCTCTGGCATTTATGACACTCCCTTCTATCTATTCTTCGTCAAGAACGTCGTCTGATGACTCATCAAAAAACTCAGAATCGTCTTCATCCTCTTCCTCATCTTCTACGTCTACCAGTTCCTCGTTCTCTGTATCAAACTGCTTCTGGGAGAATCCCATCTTTGCAAAGGACTCGCTGTCTTCAAATGCAAAATCCTTATCGCCGGAAATGATAGAATTTAAATCGGTATTACCGTACTCACTGGTCTCCATGAGTTCTACTTCATTGCGGTTCTCATCGAGCACTTTGACATCCAGTCCGAGGGACTGCAGCTCTTTTAAGAGAACCTTGAAGGACTCCGGAATACCCGGCTCAGGGATATTGTCACCCTTGATGATCGCCTCGTAAGTCTTCACACGTCCGACCACGTCATCGGACTTCACTGTCAGGATCTCCTGTAAGGTATAAGATGCACCGTAAGCCTCGAGTGCCCATACCTCCATCTCTCCGAAACGCTGTCCACCGAACTGTGCCTTACCACCTAACGGCTGCTGCGTTACTAAGGAGTAAGGACCGGTAGAACGCGCATGGATCTTATCGTCTACCAGGTGATGCAGCTTCAGGTAATGCATGTGTCCGATTGTAACCGGTGAATCAAACGGCTCTCCGGTACGTCCGTCACGAAGCTGTACCTTTCCGTCACGGGAAATCGGCACGCCCTTCCACAGTGCCCTGTGTGCGCGGTTGTCATACAGGTACTTCATGACTTCCTCATTCAGTGTGTCTTTATATTTTGCTTCAAAGTCTTCCCACTCGAAGTTGACGTAATCATTTGCAAGCTCCAGCGTATCCTGGATATCAATCTCCTTCGCACCGTCGAATACCGGTGTCTCGATGTTGAAGCCCAGTGCTTTTGCAGCAAGGCTCAGGTGAATCTCGAGGACCTGACCGATGTTCATACGGGACGGCACACCCAACGGGTTCAGCACGATGTCAAGCGGGCGGCCATTCGGAAGGAACGGCATATCCTCTACCGGAAGTACACGGGAAACGACACCCTTGTTACCGTGACGACCTGCCATCTTATCACCGACGGAGATCTTTCTCTTCTGTGCAATGTAAATGCGGACTGCCTGGTTCACACCCGGAGACAGCTCGTCACCGTTCTCTCTTGTGAATACCTTTGCATCCACGATGATACCGTACTCGCCGTGCGGCACCTTCAAGGAAGTGTCACGCACTTCTCTTGCCTTCTCGCCGAAGATTGCGCGGAGCAGCCTCTCCTCGGCTGTCAGCTCGGTCTCTCCCTTCGGAGTTACCTTTCCGACTAAGATATCACCGGCGCGAACCTCCGCACCGATACGGATAATACCTCTCTCATCGAGATCCTTCAACGCGTCGTCGCCGACACCCGGAACATCTCTCGTGATCTCTTCCGGTCCGAGCTTCGTGTCACGCGCTTCTGCTTCATACTCCTCAATATGGATAGATGTATAAACATCATCCTGTACCAGACGCTCGCTCAAAAGAACGGCATCCTCGTAGTTGTAACCTTCCCAGGTCATGAATCCGATCAGCGGGTTCTTACCGAGTGCCAACTCACCGTTTGCGGTGGAAGGACCGTCTGCGATCACTTCGCCAACCTCCACGCGGTCGCCCTTAAACACGATCGGCTTCTGGTTGTAGCAGTTGGACTGGTTACTTCTGGAGAACTTCGTCAGCTTGTATACATCTCTGCCGCCCTCGTCATTCTTGATGATGATCTGGTTGGACTCAGAGCTCTCAACAACACCGGCTTTTTTCGCCACAACACACACACCGGAGTCTACCGCTGCCTTCGTCTCCATACCGGTACCGACTACCGGCGCCTCTGTGGTCAGAAGCGGCACTGCCTGACGCTGCATGTTGGATCCCATGAGTGCACGGTTTGCATCGTCGTTCTGCAGGAACGGAATGGATGCGGTAGCGACGGAAAACACCATCTTCGGGGAGACGTCCATGTAATCAAACATGGTCTTCTCATATTCCTGTGTCTCATCCAGATAACGACCGGATACGGAATTACGGACGAAATGTCCTTCCTCATCCAGCGCCTCATTCGCCTGTGCTACATGGTAGTTATCCTCTTCGTCTGCGGTCATGTAGACAACTTCGTCTGTGACACGCGGATTCTTAGGATCGGATTTATCGATCTTACGGTACGGAGCCTCAATAAATCCGTACTCGTTGATTCTTGCAGAGCTTGCCAGAGAGTTGATCAGACCGATGTTCGGTCCCTCAGGAGTCTCGATCGGGCACATTCTTCCATAGTGGG
>OLNP01001324.1_pt1 | contig 21383 bp, 19 predicted proteins | sample 1671951 | NCBI WGS metagenome assembly OLNP01 (sample SAMEA3136629, study PRJEB25190) | human gut metagenome | biome: human gut; feature: human-associated habitat; material: faeces | place: Austria | collected 2013
CGTTTTTTCCATCAGGTAGATAATTTCTTCTGCCTGTTGCTTTAAAAATCGCCCTTCTTCTGTCAGGGTAATCTGCCGTTTTCCACGAATAAAAAGTTTTACCTGAAGTTCTTCCTCCAACAGACGCATCTGACGACTCAGGGGCGGCTGCGCCATGCAGAGCTTTTCAGCCGCACGAGTGATGTTTCCTGCTCTCACTACTTCAAGAAAGTTTCTCAGCACACGAATTTCCATATACCATACCTCATTTATATTGTATATCATATATTATAAATATTTTGATAATGAAACCGTGCAATATTTGTCATTACTGCTTGACTGTTTGGCAATCTTAATGCTTGAATCAAATTCATATATTTACTTACTGTTACTTTCGTTTGTTATAGGCTCGATACATGATGCCATTATATCCATCAGTTTAGACAGACCTTCGGTCTGCGGCTGCTGACTGGCTGTCACATGTATCTGGTATTTTGCCGTTTGGTTGGTCATGCGGGTGTTCTCGCGGGCGGTCGTGACTTTGCCGCTGATTTCCGCATTTATAAACCAATGTTTTGCAGAAGCTTTTGCCTCTACTTCTGCGTTGGTAGTGCTTTTTACGTTTGATGTATCGGTAACCTCCATCTGGAAATCGACATCCACGCGATCTATGAGCAGGGAAGGAATAGGCACCAATCCTATAAACGGAGCCTTGACACTTTGTGACATTGTTGTCATTTTTCTATCCTGCTGTATCGGTCTTTCGACATCGAATTCCAATATACGCGCTTTATTGCCGCTTTTACTATCAAATGCAATTTGCTGGTAGAAATTCCATGCTGTCGCTGCCAATTCCTGTTGTGCTTCGGCTGCTGCAATAAGTGGAGCTGCAATAAGTTCCCGCATGGGAAGCCCCTTGAATTTGTCAGTCACGTTTGAATCTGCTTTAAGAACTGGAGAAGTTTCTCTGTTTTGAGTCTCTTCCAATGCAGCGGAGATAATTTCTTTCGCCTGTCCGCTTACATTTTCATTCAAGTTTTCCGCATTTTCTTGTTGCCCTTGGTTCTTTATTTCTTCTGCCATAACATTTGAATTTTAAAATTGTTAGATATTTTTTACAAAATCGTCAATAATTCGGGAAATGCTCTCCGGAGTCTCCTGAACCTTAAAATTGACGCAAACCTCCATGACATCATCCGCATCCGGTTTTATGTTGCTCATCTGCATCTGGAGATTGGCTCTTTGTGGGCTGGATAACAATAAGTTGTTTTCTGGAATCTGTGATTCCACGCTTCCGACCTTCGCCTTGAACTTTATCTGCACATTATCCATCGCAAGATAATGATGGGATATCAAAGCTATAAGTGGAATATCAATAGTCTTGTCTCCAACCATGATTTTTTTCGATTGGAACGTATTTGCGTTATTTGCATTTGTTCCTTCAAAAAGTCTGGTCAGATTTTGTATCTGATGATTCTGCAATGTATCTTGTGCACAGTTTACGGCGTATTGCAAACCATTCATAATATCAGAGAATGAATTGGTTTGAACACTGTCCGGCTCATCGTCATTATTTTTCTTGTCTCTGTGAAAAAGTCCCATGTTTTTAATTTAATTACTTGATTTGTTGCCTTTAATGAGCACCAATCTTGGCAATGTCCGGCTTACAGCTTCCATATTTACACTGGAGTCTATATTATTATTAACAATGCCTTGATGCCAAAACCTATATGGTGGATTCTCCGTGTGTTCCATCACGTCCTCCTTTTTTTATTGGGGTTATACTTCGTTTAATGTTCGTTGCGGACGGAACATTTCCGCCCGCAACGGCTTACTGCTTCCTCAAGGTAGGCAATGCTCCGTTAAGTTCGTAACGCCACTCTGAGCCTGCGTTCTGCAAGGCGGTGTTCATGGCATCAACGGCGTTCTTCCAGGTAACGTCAGTGCCGTCCACCTTCGTGGCTTCGGTGCTTTTCTTATTGTAGCCGATACCTTGTTCATGATTGTTCTTCCAATAGCAGGCGGTCATCACGTTGGCGTAGTTATTTCCCAAAAAACCGCCGATATGTACATAGCCAGTGCTACTACCCGTACTGGTTACGTTGCCCGTGGCATAGCAGGCAAGGAGGCTGCTTCCTGCGTTCATTCCCACCAGACCGCCGCCAGCGATATTCTTTTTGGGGGCTATTTCTATGGTCACGTTGCCCGTGGCATAGCAAGCGGTCAGGGTGGCACTCGAATTCGTCTGACCTGCCACGCCGCCGACATCGACCGTTCCCTTCACTGTGGCCGAGGAGCTGCATCCGGTGATGGAACCGCCTATTTGAACACCCACCACACCGCCGACATACACCGTGCCGCTGACGCTGCCCGACACCGAGCAGTTTTCAATGGTGCCCCAGCCAGATCCTACCACGCCGCCAATACTGCCGCCATATATTTGATTGCTTGTTATCTGTACGCCCTCCATCACCACGTTCTTCACCGTACCAGCTCTATTGAGCCAGCCGAACAGACCCGCAAATTCGTCATTTGTCGTAAAGGTCAGCCCCGTAATGGTATGGCCGCCACCGTCGAAGGTGCCTTTGTATGAGTTGTCGTAGTCTGTGCCTATCGGTGTCCAGTCTTTGCCTGTGAGGTCAATGTCAGCGGTGAGGGTAATGTTTATGTCGGTCTTACCTCCGTTCACTAATTTGGCTATATTCATCAGACCATCGGCGGAGGTCACGGTGTAGCTGCCGTTGCTCTCTATGGTATAGCCCAGGTCTTTTGCCGCAGCGAGGGAGACGGTGTAGGTATATTCACCGCCCGCCTGCCAGTCGGTAGCATTCTTCATCTTATAAACGAAGGTCTTGCCGTTGGTGAAGGTGCAGGTGATAAAGGTAGTGCCAGCTGCCACATTTTGCGGGGCTACGATGGCGGTGTAGGTGTTGCTGCCCTTGTCATACGGGACGATTATATCCGGGTTGTCGCCTTCGGTGGAGAGGCCCGTCAGCTGCACGGATGCCAGCCCCTCGGTGTAGTCCGTCAGAACGATGGTCACCCGTGCCGTGCGGTGGGTGAAGCGGAGCGTGGGGCTACCGTAGGTCACCGTCTGTCCGTCGGCTACGATGAGGTCGCTGCCCTCAAAGTCTTTCTGGGCACTTTGGTTGGCTTTTACCTTTACCGCAGGCGGAGTTGTCTCGCCAGCGGTGTAGGGCCACCACGCCGTGACGGTGATGTCGTTGTGGTTGGTCCAGTAGTACGGGTCGGTGGAGGTCAGTGTGGCGCTGGTGGGGTCGGCGGTGGAGGGCGTCACGTTGTACGTCTTCACCATGCCGTCCATCATGACTGCCACGCTCTGCACACCCGTCCAATTGCCATCCGCTGGGGCACGGGTGCCGGCGGTGGCTGTCGCGGCGGGGTTCAGCCCCGTGGCGGTGAAGACGATGGGTGTGCCTTCCGCCCCTTCCGGTAGGAAGCCCGCTTCGTCCTGTGTGCAGGCGGCAAGGCCGAGCAGCAGGGCGATGGCTGCGGATATATGGATGGTTGTTCGTTTCATGATGCGTGTTGTTTAGGGGTTGTTATTGTTTCTTTTGCAGTACGGGCAGACCGTCTGTGCCGAGTGCCCACTGGTAGTCATTGTCGGTGAGGGCGATGTTCATGCCGTCGACGGCTGTCTGCCATTTCACGGTCGCGCCGTCCACCTTCGTGGCATCTACCGTTCCTCCAAAATTACGGAATTCTCCTCGCTCGGCATTGCCTCCCCAATAACAGGAAGTTATAGTATTGTAGTTGAAACGCACTATAGCTCCAGATTCATAATCTTTCAATGTGCCGTCAAACCAGCAAGCTGTGATACTGCCATAATTTAAATCGGCTATACCACAAGTTCTACCATATGCAGAAATTTTTCCCGTCACAGAGCAGGCAATGATTTGACCATTATTTTGATCCACTATTCCAGCTGCTGATCCATTATTGCCATATAGATTCACATCTATGAGTTGTAGGTTCTTTATCACACCACGTAAATTTAATAACCCAAAAAGTTCAGTAGTCGCTGCTGAAAAGTTTAATCCCGTAATGCGGTGTCCCTGCCCATTAAAGACGCCGGAGTAACCTGGCCATGTGCCTATCTGTGTCCAATCCTTACCCGTCAGGTCGATGTCGGCGGTGAGGGTGCAATTTATCGATTCGTCCTTTTGTGCGGCTTTGTTCCATGCCAGCAGGCCGTCGGCGTTATAGACCGTGTAACTGCCGTCGTTCTGTATAGAATAGCCTAAATCCTCAGCCTCGCCGCTTTCGCCGCCACCGTCAGCCCAGTCACCGATGGTGCAACCCTCTAACGTCAAGCCGGTGGCGTTCACCTTGACGGTGTATTTATAGCGGTTGCCAGCCTCTAATACGACGTTGTTCTGCGGGCGGAAGTAGAAGGTGCCGCTGCCGAGTTCCACCCGGATGAACGGCTTGCCTGCCGCAACGGTCTGCGGGGCGGTCAGTGCCTCGTAGGTGTTGCCGCTTGCGTTGTAGGTCTTGATGGCGGTCGGGTTGCCGTTATCGGCGGACAGGCTCACGAGGATCACCGTGGCACCGGCAACGCTCGTGAATCCCGTGCCGGGCTTCAGTTCGATTGTCACGCGTGCCGTGCGGTGGGTAAATTCAAGAGTCGGGTTGTTAAATTCCACCTTCCGGTTCTCAGCAGAGATGAAGTCGCTGTTCTGGAAGTCAGCCAATTTGCTTTGGTCTTCTGCCACCTTCACGGCAGGCATCTGTGTGATGTCGGCATTGTCGAAGGGCCACCATGCCGATATGGTAACCGGGTCGCGGCTGGTCCAGTAGTACGGGTCGTTCTCGCGTGAAAGCGTGGCACTCTTGAAATCGGTAGAAGCCGTTACGGTGTATTCCTTTACCGCATCGCCCATCTTGAGTGCCACGGAAGTGACGCCCTGCCAGTCGCCGTCCACGGCGGAACGGGTTGACGGGGCTGCCAGCGGCGTTGTCTCTACGGACAGTCCGGTGGCACGGATGACGACGGGGTATTCACCTTCGGGCAGACGGTTATCGCCAGCAAGTTCGTCCTGCGTGCAGGCGGCGAGGGCGAACAGCAGTGCGGTGGCTGCGGGGATAAAAATTCTATGTCTCATAATTCTTCAACCTAATCAATTAATTATTAATATCTTACAGGCCAGCATTCACTTCTCCGCCGTCTATATCGTTCCACTTTGCAATGGTGGCTTCGCTGACTTCAAGGACTTTGTTGCGTACCTTGACGGTATAGGTATAGTTGTTGCCCGCCTGCAGTGCGCCTTCGGGCATGGTGAGTGTGGCATGATATTCCTGACCTTTGTAATTCACAACCAACGGCAGGGATGCAACTGTCTGCGGGAAGAGGATGATCGATGACGTGAGATTGCCGTCTGCCAGATTCATGGTCAGTTCTCCGGTCTGTGCCCCGTTGTCTGCGGTGGCAATACCGTCGGCCGTGTTGAACGTACCGGTGAGTAACAATCCGTCCAGCGTGTAACGTTCAGGCTTGACCACGCTGAAATTCACGCCGTCGCCCGCCTCGAAGGTAAGGGTTATCTGGCTCATGCGGTGGTGGAAGGAGTTGTCTTCACCGCCTTTGGCGGTTTTGTCGGTGAAGCTCACTACCGGGCTTTTTTTGTCTCCCGTGGCTCCTGTGGCAAAGAGGAAGTCAATGGCAGACTGATTCTGCTGCGCCGTGGCATCGGTCGTGGCTGCGAGGATACCTCCCGCCGCGTTGTACGGATAGTAGGCGCGGAAAGTATGGGCCTTTGTATCTTCGATATAGATGACCTTTCCTTCTGCCTCAAATTTCCCGTTCTTCAGGATGAAAGGCACGTTGCCGTACTGGGAATCGTTGCCGATGTCGGTGATGCCGATACGGTCGCCGCCAGTCCAGGTAGTTCCGCTGGCGCGGGTGGCGGGGGCGATGTCGGCGGTAAACCGGGCGGCCACGGGGGCACCGTTCAGGTTCTCGTTGTCGTTGTTGCAGGCTGCCAGTGCGAGGGCGAGCATCGCAAGTGCAAAAAATCTTGTCTTCATTATATCTGTCATTTTATTAGTTACAAATCGGCATTTACATCATCACCTTTCACTTCTTCCCAGCCGTTGATTTCGGCTCCGTCCACTTCCATGCCTTCGGGAGTCTCAACCAGTGTTCCGCCGAGGGTCAGCGATTTGCCCTTTCCGGTGTTGAAATCCTTGAGGGCTTCCGTGAGGTCGCTTTTCAGCGTGGTGGGGCTCGGGTTGCCGTCAGCATAGCGGATTTCACCCGTCAGCAGTTGTTCCGTGCCGGTCACACCCAGCAGCCGCACCGTGGCTTTCCACTTGCCGGCATCGTCACCTTCGGTAATCTTGGTGAAGGGCAGCACGACGTTTGAAGCGGCTCCGTAGGTATCGGTAGCGAAATCGAGTGTTCCGGCTGCACCCGTCAGATGGGCAACAATCTCCGTGATGCGTCCGGCGGCATCACCCGTCGGTTTGACGACAAGCGTCAGTTCGCGTACCTGCTGCTTCATTGCGGCGGTCAGCGGATAGTCCTTGTCTTTCTCGATGCTCACCTGTTTCGTATAGGTGAAGAACCATCCCGGGGCATTGTTCACAAAGGCATCCGTTCCTGCCCGGTTTCCCGTGGCTGCGGCAATGGTGGCGGTGGTACCATTTACCATGATTCCTTCAGCAGGGTTCCACACCGCAAGGGTGTAGCTGCCTGGAGCAAACAGATGGTTGGGGGCATGGGTGGCGGAAGTCTCCGTACCCGTATAGTCACCCATGGTAACCGTCCATGTGGTAGGTATGTCGATACCCTCACCGCGTGCCGACCAGTCGGCTGTCACCGCAATCTTCCCGCTGTCGGGGTGTGGCGTGTCATAGAGCGTGTCCTTCACGCAGGAAGAGAGCAGCACGGCGGCTGCCATTCCCATCATATTTATATATTGTCTTGCTTTCATATTCTATTCCTCCGTGTTAGAATAACTTCCATACCAATGTCACACCGGCATTGATGGGGCCCCACCAGTCCTTTGTCTCGTTGCCGCGGCGTACTCGCACACCGTCAATGACTTCATATTTCTCATAGTCGGCATTCAGGTAGCCCAAGCCGAGGTTGAAATCAAGATCTAATGCCTTGTTCAGCCGCAGCCGGTAGCCGGCAGTGATGCCGCCACCCATCAGGTCGCCCTGCTTGCCTGTTTCGGAGAGCTTGTAGTTGAACTGTCCGGCCTTGAACATCGCACCCAGATACCAGGCTTTCTTCTCGCCCATGTAGTAACGCACTTCGGGAGCCACTTCCCAGAGGGCATAGCGGCGATCTTTGTCGCTCCAGCTCCATGAAGTCCACGAGCCGTTTACGCCAATGCCCCACGACGGGCAGATGCGCCATTCAAGCCCTAAATCGGGTGTCAGGGTAGCCCAGCGCAGCAGGTTGGCACGCAGGGAGAGATGATAATCAGTTGTGATTTTGGTTTCCGACGGCGTGTCGGCAAGTGTATTTTGTTGAGCGGCTTTCTCGGCTTCTGCCTTTTCAGCGGCAAGTCGGGCTTCTTCCGCCTTGCGCTGCTCTTCGGCAAGCCGTTCCTGTTCGGCACGCTTCTCGGCTTCCAGTCGTTCGGTTTCCGCCTTGCGTCGTGCTTCCGCATCCGTCGCGGCAGTTCCCTTTACCGGTACCGTCAGGCGCACGGTGACAAAATCACCCTCAGTCGCATGGTTGCGGGTGATGAAATTCTCCTCTTTTATTTCCGCGCGTATAATCAGTTCGGATTTCACACGGTTGGCGCGGATCTTCGCCGTGGCAAGGTTCTCGGCTTCACTGCCCAGTGAATTACAGTAGCCGTCAACCAATAGCGGCAGCTTGCCGTCAAGAATTGTGGTTTTGTTGTTTTCGATACATTCCAACAGACGGGCAAGTTCCGTGTCATTGCCATTCCAAGGCACGTAGAACATGTCCTCCTCTGCCATGAACCGGAAGGTGTAGGTCGTGTCTGCTTTCTGCTGTGCCATTGTTGGGCAAAACAGCGCAGACATTAATAAAATAGTAGTTGCTAACCTCTTTAATAGAATCATAAATTTATTGATTTTTAATATAGCCTAACTGAATTTGTCAGGTAAAGTAAAATATAAAAAGAATAATATCCTCTATTTCAAAAGATAAAAATTTTATATTTTGTCTGATTAGCTAATTATTGCTGTTTAAGCAACCCGCCGGTTGTTGTTTAGGCTATTTTTTGTGATTTAGGATATAGGCGCTTTGTAAAATTGTTTTATTCCTATATCTTCGATTTTTTCCATTTTGCAGGCGAAAGACCTTCTTTTTCTTTAAAGATTCTAATGAAATGACTTAAGGATAAAAAGCCTGATTTCTCGGATACTTCGGCAATGCTTTGTTCTGGAAATTGAAGCATTATACGCTTGGCATACTCTATGCGATAAGTGGTTATCCAATCGCGGAATGACTGATGGTATGTGGCTTTTATATAACTTGAAAGATATGTACGGTTTGTATGAAGTATTTCAGAAAGTTCTTTGATTGTGAGTCCCTGACGTATAAATCCGTCTTCTTCCAGCCATTTTTTTATATTTTCTGCAATGTCGATGTAACAGGAGGGAGTTAAAGTTTCTTTATCTTCCGCTTCTTCTTCCAGTACGCGTTCTACCGGTTCATAGAACAACAGGTAGTTCATATATGAATGATACAGGTATATATAGAAAGGAATGGACGAAAGAATCCATATGAAAATATACCGGTCTGGCAGGAATGTAAGCAGTCCGCAACCGACACCGAAAATGACCGCCCAGTATGTAAAGATGGAAAGCCAGCGTATGTACGCGCCGATATCGTCGGAATGTGTGTCGTCGAAAAATCTGACAGCATGCCGGTATGCCAGAATTAAGCGGCGTGCCAGCCGGATGCCATAAACGAACAGCCATGTCGCCATGCATAGCAGTGCAGAGTTTTGTATGATTCCACAGGGTAGATAAAACAGTACGCATCCTGAAAGAATTGTGAACAGACACCATAAGGTTATGTGTTGTATAAGACGCCGGCGCGTGATGTAAAAGCGGTCGAGCAGTGAAGTAAGAGCTGAGCTGAAAAGCCAGTAGCACAAGAAGTAAGTCGATAAGTTCATCAGGATAGCCGCATTGTGGTTGGTAAACCGGATGCCGCAGAACAGATGTACCGCATAATTAGCCGAAAGTACAAGAAGTGCCGCACCCATTGTGCGGCGTGAGCGGAGGTAATTATTGAAAATAGATTTGTCGGGCGTCTGTGCCAGGATGAAATAAAATCCGAAAAATAGCATCAGCGCCAATGCTGTGCAAAGTGAATATTCGTATAACAGGTGGTTCATGCTGTTTGATTTATGCTTTTTCGGGCTTGCTCACCGGGCGTTTTTTATAGGTGCGCTTTTTGCCTTTATTTTTTCCGGAAAAATTTCTCTTGCGTGCTTCCCGTGGTGCATATTCCGGAGCTTCTCCCAGTTCGTAAGGAACAGGAATCTTATAGATATCTTTTTCCAGGAAGTTCTCTATCTGCTTGAATTTGGACTGTTCTGTTTCACTGACAAAAGTAATGGCGCATCCGTCGTTATTGGCGCGTGCTGTACGTCCGATGCGGTGTACATAATCTTCGCTATCATTAGGAACATCGTAATTGATAACCAGTCGGATATCATCTATATCGATGCCGCGCGCTACAATGTCGGTTGCTACCAGCATACTGATACGTCCGTTGCGGAATTCATGCATAATGGCGTCTCGCTGATTCTGTTCCAGATCGGAATGCATTTCTCCTACGTTCAGATTCATGCGCTTCAGTGACTTGGCAACTTCCTTAACTTTCAGCTTGGAGGAAGCAAATATAATTACGCGCTCTGGCTTTTGCTGGCTGAAAAGGCTTTCTATTATACCCAGCTTTTGGGCTTCATAGCAGATATAGGCTGCCTGAATAATTTTTTCTGCAGGTTTTGATACGGCCAGCTTGACTTCTACTGGATTTTGCAGGATGGTTTTGGCCAGTTGCTGTATTTTAGCCGGCATGGTAGCAGAAAACATGATGGTCTGCCGTTTCTTGGGCAGATATTTTACTATCTGCATAATATCATCGGCAAATCCCATATCGAGCATACGGTCGGCTTCGTCGAGTATGAAGAACGAAACTTTCGACAGGTCTACATAGCCTAAACTCAGGTGACTGATCAGGCGGCCTGGTGTAGCGATCACTACGTCTGCTCCAAGTGTGAGCCCTTTTTTCTCCTGCTCGAAGCGGATTCCATCGTTTCCACCATAGATAGCAACACTCGATACAGGCATGAAGTAGGAGAAGCCTTCCATCTGCTGGTCTATTTGCTGCGCCAGCTCACGGGTGGGTGACATGATTATGCAGTTGATTGCATCGGCAGGATATCCTCCTTTACTCAGTTCGTTTATGACCGGCAACAGATAGGCTGCCGTTTTCCCTGTTCCGGTTTGTGCTACACCTATAAGGTCTTTTCCTTCCAGGATAACCGGAATGGTGTGTTCCTGAACGGGAGTGCACTCCCGGAAATTCATGGCATCGAGTGCTTGTAGTACACTGTCTTCTAAGTTCAGTTCTGAAAACTTCATATATATTGTTTCTTCAAAAAATCAACTGTTACCTCGTTCGTCGAGATATGAATCCTTAAATCCTAAAAAGTATAATACTCCGTCCAGTCCGATGGTATTTATCGACTGTTTCGCATTGGCTTTTACCTTGGGTTTGGCATGAAAGGCAATGCCAAGTCCGGCTACAGAGAGCATAGGAAGATCGTTTGCTCCATCTCCCACGGCAATAGTCTGTGCGATATCTACATTTTCTACTTGTGCGATGAGTTGCAGTAATTCGGCCTTGCGCTTTCCGTCTACGATATCACCAACATAACGTCCGGTGAGTTTGCCGTCTACTATTTCCAGATTGTTGGCATATACATAGTCGATGCCGAAACGTTCTTTCAGGTAGTTGCCGAAATAAGTGAATCCTCCCGACAGGATAGCTATCTTGTAGCCGTAACGTTTCAGTACATACATCAGTCGCTCTACTCCTTCAGTGATAGGCAGATTCTCGGCAATGTCTTTCATTACACTTTCGTCCAGTCCTTTCAGCAAAGCTACGCGCTCTTTGAAGCTTTCGCGGAAGTCTATTTCTCCACGCATAGCACGTTCGGTGATTTCCTGTACCTGTTCACCCACACCAGCACGTTTCGCCAGTTCGTCTATTACTTCTGTTTCGATAAGCGTGGAATCCATATCAAAGCAAATCAGTCTTCGCATACGGCGGTACATAGTATCTTTCTGGAAAGAAAAGTCCATTTCGAGCGTACTGCTTAAACGCATCAGTTCTCCCTGAAGCTCGTCAATGTTACGGGGAGTTCCACGTACGGAGAATTCAATACATGCACGTACACGGGCTTTTTGTTCATCCAGAGGAACACGACCTGTCAGACGACGGATGGCATCGATGTTCAATCCCTGGTTCGCCAGAATTTTGGTTGCGCCTGCTATTTGTTGGGCAGTCAGTTTTCTTCCCAACAAGGTAAGAATATATCTGTTTTTACCCTGCATGCTTACCCATTCTTCGTATTCTTCGCGTGAAATAGGGTAGAACCGGATGTTTATTCCCAATTCGGAAGCCTTGAATAACAGGTTTTTCATGATATTACCCGAATCTTGTTCGCTGCATTTAAAAAGAATACCCAGCGAAAGAGTGCTGTGAATGTCTGCCTGACCGATATCCATTATGTCTACATCATATCCTGAAAGGATATCTGTTATGGAGGCAGTAAGCCCCGGACGGTCCAGACCGCTGATACGTATTAATACGAGTTCGGTATTTGTCTTATCCATGTATATAATGCTGATATTAGTTGCAAATATACTGTTTTCTCATAAACTTGCATAGATATTTGTGAAGATTCTGGACAACCTGAAATATGAAAATATGTTGCAAAACATAAAATATAGCATTTTTATTAGGTCATAAAATAAAAAGTGCTTATCTTTGCGGCAGATTTCTCAAAAATATGATATGAATCTTCGTTAGTAAGATGCATTTCATCAAGCAATGTTCCGGGTAGAAATCACTGTGAAAGGGCAGTCCCGGATAGTATTAACTAAAATCAAATTACATGATTAAAAGTGTAAAATGGTTTTTTGTTGTATTAGTTATTGGTTCCCTAATCTCTCTTAGCTTTAGTAAAGAGAGTATCCCTGCAGAGAAACTGAAGTTGGGTGATGCAGCCCCTCAGTTGATGCTTTGCGATTCAGTGCAGCTGCTCGACCTGCACGATGCCCGTGAGGGTTATACGTTGTTGAGCTTCTGGGCAAGTTACGATGCGGCGTCCAGAGAAAAAAATGCCGCATTGGCGCATCTGGCAGATAAACATAGCCAGATAAAGATGATTTCTGTTTCTTTCGACCGTTATGTTTCGGTTTTTAACGCAACGGTAAAGCAAGACGGACTTTTGAAGAACGACTGCTATGTGGAAACAGATGGTTCCGATTCGGAAATATTCCGGGCATACGACCTGGAGCGCGGTTTTAAGAATTATCTGATAGATAGCCGCGGAATTATTGTGGCAAAAAATGTAACCGCAACCGAATTGGCTTCTTACCTGAATTAATGATAAGGTGGGAAGGTGGAGTAGATGAATTTTGAATACAACAAAAAGCAAAAAGTTGTCCTGATTTCAGATTTTTCTGAAGCGGGCAACTTATTTTTTTGTACATATTTTCAGAAAACATCGAGAATTATTGTATAAAAGATGCTGATGTTTTTCCCCTTATTACGTGTTGTTTTTTTATAGCCTTTTTGCCCTTTACGTATGGATCGTTTTTATCTGCTTTAGCAAACATCTTTTCGATGAGATGTAAAGGCAGCGTGGATGACGTAAAGGGCTAAAAGGTACAATGTTTCTTTATTTTGGAGCTTTGCGGTACAAATAAATGGCAATAAACAGATACAGTATGTTTGGAATCCATACAGCAATGGCAGGCATCATGTTTCCGTTTATGGCAAAAGTAGATGAAATGGTCTGGAACAGAATATACGAGAAACTGAGTCCCAGTCCGATACCTAAGTGCAAGCCCATTCCTCCTTTTACTTTTCGTGAAGACAGTGACAAGCCGATGGAAGTCAGAATAAATGCAGCAAACGACATAGCTATACGTCGGTGGTATTCTACCTCAAACTCCTTGATATTGGCAAAACCTCGCTGTTTCTGTTTACTGATGTATTCTTTAAGCTGAGGGCTAGTCATTGTTTCCTGCTGTCCGCGTGTGATAAGAAAATCCTGAGGTTCCATGTTTATGATAGAATCCAGACGGTCGCCTCGCGTAATATATTCACGCATGCCTCTCATTTCACGTATCATGTAATCTCTGATAATCCAGCGGTGATACATAGTGGTGTCGTATGTAGCACGGCGTGCAGTAAGGTGTGATACCAGCTTATGGTCTTCAAACTTGTCAAGAGAGAAGTGGTAGCCGCTTTTACTGTAAGCATCGTATCGCTCCATGTAGGCAACTACTCCGCTGTCTACTTCAAGCTGAATGTTTCGTGCATAATCGGCTGATTTCTTTTTCTTGTAGCGCTCTTCGAATTTCAGACGGGTGACGCTTCCGGTAGGAATGACTTCCGTGCCTAATACGAATGTTACGGCAGAAATGATTCCTGCCGAAATCATATAAGGGACCATAAGGCGCTTGAAACTCATTCCGGTAGAAAACATGGCAATGATTTCAGAGTTTTCCGCCAGTTTGGATGTGAAGAAGATAACCGCAATGAAAACGAACAACGGACTGAACAAGTTTGTATAATAAGGTATGAAGTTCAGGTAGTAGTCGAATACAATAGCCTTCAGCGGTGCCTTGTTATTGATGAAGTGGTCGATATTTTCGTTTACATCGAAAACTACGGCAATAGAAATAATCAAAGCAATGGCGAAAAAGTACGTTCCCAAAAACTTGACAATAATATAACGGTCAAGTCGTTTCAGCCATTTCTTCTTAAACAGTTCTTTCAGTTGGAATTTGCTTATCTGTTTCATTACCATGATTCTTTTTATAATCGTGTAGAAATGCGTTTCACCATAGCAGGCTTCCAGGTAGAGAAGTCGCCGGCGATGATGTGTTTGCGCGCTTCGCCTACCAGCCACAGGTAGAAAGCCAGATTATGTATGGAAGCAATCTGCAAGGCAAGCAACTCTTGAGCATGGAACAAATGACGCAGATAAGCTCGGCTATACATCGTATCTACATACGAAGCTCCGTCGGCTTCGATAGGAGAGAAGTCGTTTTCCCATTTCTTATTACGCATGTTCATGATGCCGTCTTTGGTGAAAAGCATACCGTTTCGTCCGTTGCGGGTAGGCATCACACAGTCGAACATGTCAACTCCCCGTTCGATACCTTCCAGTATGTTTACCGGGGTTCCTACCCCCATCAGATAACGTGGCTTGTCGGTAGGTAGTATTTCGTTGACTACCTCAATCATTTCGTACATCTTTTCAGTAGGTTCTCCTACGGCAAGCCCACCGATAGCGTTTCCGTCAGCGTTTTTTGAGGCAATGTATTCAGCCGAACGCCGGCGCAGATCGGGATACACACATCCCTGTACAATCGGGAAGAGTGACTGCTGGTAACCATATTTAGGTTCGGTTTCATTAAAACGGGTAATGCAACGGTCCAGCCAGCGGTGAGTTAGTTCCATTGACTTCTTGGCATAATTGTAGTCAGCTGTACCTGGAGTACATTCATCGAATGCCATCATGATGTCAGCTCCGATAGTACGTTCGATGTCCATTACACGTTCGGGAGTAAACAGATGTTTAGAGCCATCGATGTGTGAACGAAATTCCACTCCTTCTTCTTTCATCTTACGGATGCCGGCAAGAGAAAATACCTGAAAACCTCCGCTGTCTGTCAGCATCGGACGGTCGAAGCCGTTGAATTTATGTAGTCCACCGGCTTTTTCCAGTGTGTCAAGTCCGGGACGAAGGTACAAATGATAGGTATTTCCCAAAATAATTTGTGCCTTAATGTCTTCTTTCAGTTCGTGCAGATGAACGGCTTTCACACTGCCCAGTGTTCCCACAGGCATGAAGATAGGCGTTTCTATCTGCCCGTGGTCGGTTGTAATCAGTCCGGCACGGGCGTTGGAACGCGGGTCTGTATATTGTAATTCAAATTTCATGTTATAAGCGAGCTTTTACTTTTCTTCTTTTTTCTCGTCAGTCACGGTAAAATCTATGGCATCAGCTACTTTTTCGTCTGTCAGTGCCAGTGTAAGGACTTCTTTTATATCCTTTACATAGTGGAAGTTCAATCCTTTCAGGTACAATGGCTGAATCTCTTCTATGTCCTTGCGATTTTCTTCGCAGAGAATAATATCAGTGATTCCGGCACGTTTGGCTGCCAGGATTTTTTCTCTGATTCCACCTACCGGCAATACTTTTCCACGAAGCGTAATCTCACCTGTCATAGCCAGGTTTGCCTTTACTTTCCGCTGGGTAAGTGCCGAAGCCAACGAGGTAACCATTGTGATACCAGCAGAAGGACCGTCTTTAGGAATTGCTCCTTCTGGCACGTGTATATGAATATTCCAGTTGTCGAAAATGCCTTCAGGCAGATCGAGCAGATGGGTATGTGCTTTCAGATACTCCAGAGCCAGCATAGCTGATTCTTTCATGACATCTCCTAAGTTACCAGTCAGGGTAAGTCGTCCACCTTTTCCTTTGCTCAAGCTGGTTTCTACGAACAGGATTTCTCCTCCTACGGCAGTCCATGCAAGGCCCGTTACTACACCTGCATATTCATTTCCCTGATACTTGTCGCGTGAATATTCCGGAACTCCCAGATATTGTTTGATATCGGCAGGTTTCAGTTCATGCAGCCCTTCGAACTTGTCGCTGGCAATCTCGAGAGCTATTTTGCGCATTACCTTGCTGATTTTCTTTTCCAGTTCACGTACTCCGCTTTCGCGTGTATAGTTTTCTATGATATACTCAATGGCAGGTTTGGTAAACTTTACATGTTCACGCTTTAAACCTGTAGCCTCCATTTCTTTCGGGATAAGATGGCGGCGGGCAATTTCTATTTTCTCTTCGGTGATATATCCACTTACTTCAATCAGCTCCATACGGTCGAGCAACGGAGTTGGAATCGTACCCAGATTGTTTGCCGTAGCAATGAACATGACTTTCGACAAATCGTAGTCGAGATCAATGTAATTGTCGTGGAACGAGTTATTTTGTTCCGGATCGAGAACTTCAAGCATAGCTGAAGCTGGATCTCCCTGACGGTCACTGCTTAATTTATCTATCTCATCGAGGATGATAACCGGATTTGAGGCTTCTGCCTTGATAAGACTTTTAATGATACGTCCCGGCATTGCTCCGATGTATGTTTTGCGATGTCCGCGTATTTCTGCTTCATCATGTACGCCTCCTAGCGACATACGTATGTATTTGCGCTTGAGGGCGGCAGCGATAGAGCGTCCCAACGATGTCTTACCAACTCCCGGAGGGCCGTACAGACAAATGATCGGTGATTTCAGGTCGCCTTTCAGTTTTAAGACAGCAAGATGTTCCAATATACGCTCTTTTACCTTTTCCAGTCCGTAATGATCTTTATTCAGAACTTTTTCCGCGTTGGGTATGTTCAGGACGTCTGTAGTATAGACCTCCCATGGCAATGCCAATAACGTTTGCAGGTAGTTGAGCTGTACGTTGTAGTCGGGCGACTGTGGATTGATGCGCTCCAGTTTCGAAACTTCGCGTTCGAAAACTTCGGCTACTTCTTTTTTCCACTTTTTCTCCTTTCCTTTCTTGCGGAGTTCTTCTATTTCATCATCCTGTCCGTGTCCCAACTCATCCTGAATATTCTTTATCTGTTGTTGCAAGAAATATTCACGCTGCTGTTTGTCAAGTTCTTCCCGTGTACGCATCTGAATATCTTGCTTCAGATTCGCCAACTTGGTTTCGCGGTTGAGCACTTGTATCAGATTGTACAAGCGGTCTTTCAGTGTATTCTGGTTGAGCAAATGAAACTTGTCTTCTATCGAAAGAGGGAAGTTTGTACAGATATAATCTACAAGAATGTGGTTCTTTGGTAAATTCTTTAAAGCGAAAGTGATATCCGGGCTTATCTGTTCTGATGCTTCGATATAATTATTGCTTAACTCGATGCAGGTGTCCATCAAAGCCTTGAATTCGTCAGAATCTGTCGGTTCCATCTGCTCTTCTATCAGGCTTACTTTTCCTCTCAGGTAGGGGCGTGTACCTGTTGCTTCATCAAGATGTACCTTGATGTTGCTTGCCTGAAGGATGACAGTTGTGTTTCCACCAGGCATTTCGAATACGCGTAATACGCGTCCGATAACAGCAACAGGATGCAAGTCTGATATTCCGGGATCTTCTACTTCTGCAACTTTTTGTGTGGCAATGATAATATGTTTTTTATCTTTCATCGCGTCATGCACAAGTTTCAGTGTAGTACGTCGGCCAGCAGTGACAGGCATGACTACGCTGGGAAACATTACCATGTTGCGTAAAGTCATGATGGGGAATTCCTTCTCCAGTTCATCTGCTGACAGATTTTCGGGAGCAGTTTCTATTTCTGTTACCATTGAAAGTTCATCATTTCCAGTTTTTATCGAACTGTCCGTTTCTATTTTCTTTCTTCTTACCATATTCGCGTTTTGTGTATTTTTAATAAGAGCATGTTTGAAAGCTCAAAAACGAGTACAAAGTTAATCATTCCACTTCGAATACGGAAGCGGATTTGTCGTAAATGCAATGTGTCAAACAAAATAAATGACACTTTTACACTGAAAAGCCATGTATTTTATTTATTTTTGACGGAAAATAAGAAATATAAGTAATATGCCTAATCCATATTTTAAGTTCAAGCAGTTCACGGTTTTTCACGATCGTTGCGCCATGAAGGTTGGTACAGACGGTGTGCTTCTCGGAGCATGGGTGCAAGTCGACACGGCAAAAAGGGTGCTTGATATAGGGACGGGGACAGGTTTGATTGCCCTGATGGTGGCCCAGCGTTCTGCTGCTTGTGTCGTAGGAACTGATATTGACGGGGAGGCTGTAGAGCAGGCAATGGAAAATGTAAATGCATCACCGTGGAAAAATCGGATCTGTATCTGCCGGAAAGATGTTATGCAGATGAATGGAGAGGAATATGGAAGTTTCGATGTAATAGTGTCTAATCCTCCCTATTTTGTGGAAGAAGTACGTTGCCCGGATGAACGACGGGATACGGCACGGCATACGGGAAACCTTACATTTGGAAATTTGTTGACTGCGGTAGAAAAGCTTTTGACGGAAGATGGAGTTTTTTCTGTGATTATTCCGGCAGATGCTGGCGATTTCTTCGTTTCCCTTGCTGCGGAGAAACATCTTTATATACAACGGAAGACGTTGGTTCATACTAAACCTGGGGCTGAGCCTAAACGTGTGTTACTGGCTTTTGGTCGGAAGATATGTGCCTATGATACAGAGCATCTGGTTGTAGAACTGGATCGTCATGTGTACAGCAAAGACTATATTGAACTGACGAAAGATTTTTATTTGAATATGTAGATACTTTTACGCCCTATACCTGAACGGAATAGGGCGTGATCTGGTTAAAATCTTTAATTTCTTTTGGATAGCCTGCGTAATAAGTTGTGGTTTATCTGCAAAAGTTCTTTGTGCTTACGCGTAATGGCTGACGTAATCGGACGGCTACCTATAAAATCGGTAAAATGTTGAAGCACATTAAATGCCTCTACACCCGACTTTGTTTTCTGTGGAGCTATTACTTTAAGTCCTTTTGAAATAACTTCCACCTCAAGGTCTTTTCCTCCCATAGCGGGATCTCCGTCGAAATGGAATACTCCTTCCTTCGTGCGATGTATGGTAATCTTTTTTTCTTTCAGTGTCTTAATGCGGCTGTTTTGGTCAATTGTCTTGTTGAACAACTGGAAAGAAAGTGCCGGGACATCCAGAACAGTAAAAGGCTCAAGTATAGTGATATCCATCATGCCATCCGTAAGTGACGCCTGAGGAGCTATATAGGCGTTGTTACCGTATTGTGAAGCATTGGCACATGCTATTAAAAAGGCCTTATAACGTACAGTGCCCGAAGAATTTTCTATCTCGTATGTTTCTGGCCGATAGGTAAGACTTTCGTGCAAGGTATTTTCAAGATAGGTGAGTAGTCCTCTCTTTCCTGAATCGGCGAATTTAAGGCTTACGAAAGCATCGAAACCAACTCCGCAGGTGCAGAAGAAAGGGCGACTGTCTATCGTTCCGTAATCGATGGTTTTAATATAGCCTTGATTTAAGACATCAATAGCTCCGCGTGCTTCCAGAGGAATGTGCAAATGTCTTGCCAATCCGTTGCCCGATCCGCAAGGAATAATTCCCATGGCCGTGTCAGTATGTATAAGTGAGCGTCCTATTTCATTGATAGTTCCGTCTCCCCCTATAGCTACCACGATGTCTTTTTTCTCTTCGGCAGCCTGGCGGGCTATTTCGATAGCATGTCCGGCATATTCGGTTTTACGTATCGTATAATTATATAATGAGTGGTCTAGTCTTTTCTCTATCTGGTGCAAGATAAACTCTTTGCTGTGAGTGCCTGATATAGGATTGACTATAAATACTATTTCTTTTTTTGAATCCATTTTGCGGGTGGGTTGGTGTTTTAAGTAAACAAAAGTACGACTATTTTGTTTATCAGATGGTATTTTTTATGTATAAATGATGGCAGAGAAGTTTTTTTTGCTTTAACGAGCACATGAAATAATGAAAATTATTATCTTTGCACACTCTTTTTTGAAATTGCCGGCATGAAGCGTCCGGTTAATATAAATAATGTAAGTCGTTCAGGGCTTACCAGCTATTAGAATATGGGATTATTACAAGACAAACTAAGTAAATTCAGAACACCTCAGATGTACATGGAGAGAGGTGTGTATCCTTACTTCCGCGAAATTGACAGTGCTCAAGACACAGAGGTAATTATGGATGGAAAAAAGGTTTTGATGTTCGGATCTAATTCTTACATGGGACTGACTCACGACCAGCGCATTATCGATGCAGCTATTGCTGCTACCCGCAAGTATGGAACCGGATGTGCCGGTTCGCGTTTGTTGAACGGAACTCTTGATATCCATGTGGAACTGGAAAAGGAGTTGGCAGAATTTGTAGGAAAAGATGAAGCGTTGTGTTTTTCTACCGGTTTCACTGTAAATGAAGGTGTTATCCCACAGCTTGCCGGACGCGGTGACTATATTATTTGTGATGACCGCGACCATGCTTCTATTGTCGACGGACGTCGCCTTTCTTTTGCTACTCAGCTGAAGTACAAACACAATGACATGGAAGCGCTGGAAAAAGAGCTTCAAAAATGTGAACCTGATGCTATCAAACTGATTGTTGTAGATAGCGTATTCTCTATGGAAGGTGATTTGGCAAATCTGCCTGAAATCGTTCGCCTGAAGAAGAAATACAATGCTACTGTATATGTAGACGAAGCTCACGGTCTTGGTGTATTCGGAAGAAACGGACGCGGTGTATGCGATCATTTTGGAGTAACTGAAGATATTGACTTGATTATGGGTACATTCTCTAAGTCATTGGCTTCTATCGGAGGTTTTGTTGCTGGTGATAAGGATGTAATCAACTGGTTGCGCCACAATGCACGTTCTTACATATTCCAGGCTAGTAATACTCCTGCTGCTACTGCTGCAGCAATGGAAGCTCTGCATATTTTCAAGACAGAGCCGGAACGTCAGGAAAACTTGTGGAAAATTACAAATTATGCATTGAAGCGTTTCCGTGAAACTGGCTTTGAAATCGGAGAAACGGAAAGTCCTATTATTCCGTTGTATGTGCGTGATACAGATAAAACTTTTGAGGTAACTAAACTTGCTTTTGATGAAGGTGTGTTTATAAATCCTGTTATTCCGCCTGCATGTGCACCTCAGGATACATTAGTGCGTTTTGCATTGATGGCTACTCACACAAAGGAACAAGTGGACTTTGCAATAGAAAAGTTGACTAAATGTTTCAAACAACTGGATATATTGAAATAACAATTATATTCGACTTTTTTAAGGACTTTTGAAAGGAGGTTTTTACTATGGGAGCTGCTGGTAATAAAAAACCGAAAGGCATGCATAAAAAACATGCTCCGGCTTATCAAGTAGAAGAGGCCATTCATGAAAATGACCTGAAAAAAGGAAAAAAGAAATAAATCGTTTTGACGGTTTGTTTTAGAAAAAGGGTTATATTTAGAGCGTCCGATGCTTTGCAGAGGAGCTCGGATATAACCCTTTTGTTATTATTATGTTTTAACTTTAATGTAATATGATACTGAATGAAAGA
>OLNP01001326.1_pt1 | contig 21320 bp, 13 predicted proteins | sample 1671951 | NCBI WGS metagenome assembly OLNP01 (sample SAMEA3136629, study PRJEB25190) | human gut metagenome | biome: human gut; feature: human-associated habitat; material: faeces | place: Austria | collected 2013
AAGAAAACACTTCTCTTGGAACCAAATACATCACCGAAACCTATATCTCAATGGCGTTTTCAGCTTCGCGACATGCTGAAGAGATTGCAAATCAAACAAGCAATGCCTTCGTTAAGCGCCTGCAGGATGCTGGATTCAGTGCTCACAAGATGGAGCCTGATGAAATCGTTATTGCACTCATGAATTATTACGGACGCTACCCCGTTGCGACCGAACGCACTACTCCAAGAAAGGTCGGTTTTAGCTATGAAGATTAATTTACGAGAGATTTTAACGGGCTCTAAAGAAGAAGAAATGCCTGAAGAAGTATTGGTTCGTGATCAATCATATTCTGATCTTATTGCTCCTGGATGCGTAAAATTCAATCCAAGGACGATTGAGATTGATGACAGATATCGCAAAGCGTTTGGTATTAGGGATTTTGACTACACTAATCCTGTTGGGTGGGGTTCGCATCTCTTTGGCGAACCAGGAATGCTTACGACCATTTCTGTGAAGCCTTCTGACGGCGTAGCAATACGTAAAGCCATTGACAATACCGATGCGCGTGCTGGTGTTGTGTTGTTGGGTAGCAACACGGCATCTAAAAACATGGAAAGCCAGCTTGACCGTGATCATGCTCGATCAATGATTGAACTTATGGCAGACCAGAAAAAGACCTTTGTAAATTGTTCTTTTTTACTGCAGCTTGATGAGGACGATCAAGAAGAACTTGGTATTCGTTATAAATCGCTTGTTGATACTAGTAAGCCTGTTGGTATCACCTTAGATCCTTGCGCTAATGCACAGGAAAAGGCACTGCGTTGGGCGGATCCTCTTAATTCTTATGAGGATCAGTACTTAGCACCAAGGTTTTCTATTGATATGCCAGTAGAGACTCTAGCCGCTGCGCTGCCTTTTTCTGCGACAGGCTTAATTGATGACGATGGCACTAATCTAGGTGTTGATGAGGCAAGCTCACTTGTTAGGGCAAATATGCTCAAAACCAGTGAGCATAGATCCAACATGAACATTATTGTCACTGGTGAGTCAGGTAAAGGTAAATCTTTTACTCTTACTGAAATCATGCTGGATGAGTATGCAAAGGGTGCACGCGTTATTGGTATCGATGCAGAAGCGGAGCAGAAAATACCATGCAAGCGTGTTCACGGCCAATATATATCTATCGGAGGCAGCCACAAGAAAAACCAAGCAATGCTTTGTCCGATGCAGCCCCGCGCTCTTAATTTTGATTATGACAGCGAAGAGTCAATGAATAGTGAGTCTGCTGTTACTGATGTATTGCGTTCGACCATCAACTTCTTGCGAGGCTTTTATCAGCTAGCCTTTGGTGTCACTACTAGAGAACTGCCTTATTTGGATAAGGGACTTGTTGAGGCTTATAAACGACACGGATTGACTTATGACACGCCATATGAAGAGGTGAATTTTGAGGATTACCCTTCAATGGATGAGGTCGCTGAGGTTTTTCGTGAGTTGTCGCAAAAGACAAAGAGAGAAGACGTTTCAGCAATTTATGAATACTTAGCTGAGCAGAGTGCCACTGGTGGTAAGGATGGACTATTTGGCAATATCTGGTCAGGCGATACCAACATTGACTTAAAAAGCGACTTTATCTTGTTTGATATTCATGCGCTTGTTGGCGGCACTACGGCAGATACCGCAAAAATGCCCAGATGTATTCTATCCTTACTTTTATTTGGTCTGAGATTTGTCGTAGCCGTTTGACGGGCAGACCACTTCGTCTTGTTATTGATGAGGGTCATATGTTGTTCGGTACGCAGACGGATACGGGGGAGACCAAGGCTTCACCTATTTCTGCAGCTTTTGTATCAATGATTGCACGTCGCGCTCGTAAATATAATTGCGGTCTTTTGTTTGCTACTCAGCAGATTGCAGACTTGAGTACCCCAGGTGTTAAGCGATACGGAGACTCGCTTACTACTAATTCAACTTATCAGTTTATTTTCGGAACAAAAGCTAATGAGCTTGCCATTATCAAAGACTTCTTTAATTTATCTGATGACAACCTGAAGAAGATCCTAGATTTCAATCGTGGTCAATGCATCTTCCGTGCAGGGAAGGATATGACCTACTTAAAGATTGATGCAAATCCTAAATTGCAAGCATGGCTTAAAGGTGAGGGTAATTAGTCATGGCTTTTCCTGCTGCGGCGGCGATAGCGAGAGCTGGCGCTAAAGCTTTACGTGGCTTTCGTGGCAAGTTGGCTTTGCTTTCACGCCCTGGTAACAACAACGAGAATAATGAATCCAAATCTAATACCGCAATAAAGGTTGGTGTTGTTGGCGCTATCGCAACGATCGGACTTGTGGCAGTTGTTGCGATGTCTATGTTTGCTCAAAACAAAAACTTACCGCCTGAGTGCGAAATGTGGCGAGCAACAGTAATGCAAGCTTGCATTGACTGTGATGTTGACCCCTCTTTTACCAGTTTTATTTTGGCTATGATGGCTGCGGAATCGGGTGGCAATTTAAATGTGAGTAGTGTTACCGGGGCAAAAGAAGATATTATGCAAGCGAGCGAAGGAGCTTACGGATGGATCATTCGTGATGGGTGGCCAAAGTACGATATTCAGCCCAACACCGCCAAGGCTTCTATCTATGCTGGCGTTTTGGAGTTCAAACAGAACTTAGAGCTTTGGGAAAGCTATTTGGGAGATATTACGGCAACTGATATCGATGCACTAATGCTTATTGCTCAAGGGTATAACTATGGTGCGCAAGGTTGGTTTAACTATTGCAAGAGCAATGGTTATACCGCTTGGACTCTTGAGATATCGACTGCTTATAGCAATAAGATTGGTGGCTTAGGTACACCTACTCATGCGCAGAGAGTGATGGAGTATTACGAGGTCGTTATGGGCTCGGGTGCTTATGGTGACGTTCCTGCAGGTGGTTTGCCTATACCGCTTTACAAACAATACGATTCTCGCTGGGGCAGTCTGCCATATCCCTATGCTTCTGGCGGATCGAATACTATCGCTGCTTCCGCTTGTGGACCTACCTCATTTGCTATGGTTGCGAGCTATCTTACAGGACAAACGCTCACGCCAGATAAGGTATTGATGGGTGGTCAATATCATATTGGTGGAGGCACTTCATGGGGATATTTCCAGGCGGCAGCAACTGCGTTTGGATGTGGCAGCGTAAAGCAGACCACGAGTTGGTCAGAAGTATATGCTGCTCTTAAATCAGGACATCCTGTTATTAGCTCGCAAAGTGCAGGGATTTTTACAAGCGGTGGACACTTTATTGTTTTGCGCGGTGTTACTGCTGATGGGAAAGTGTTGGTAAACGATCCTAATGACAATGATTCAAAAAATTTTGTAAACCGCCAATTTAGTCCTTCAGAGATTACTGCGAGCGGAAAAGTGTATTTCATTTTTGATGTAAAACGTTAGTATCAATTAGTATACCCACCCTTGAGCTGGAGAAAGATGCAAAATGTTTATTTACTTTAGGTCATGGGGGGGGGTATTCTTTGAAACGTCTAACGGAAGGTAGTGACATGAACTCATTTAGGATCGCGGTATGGGCGCCCGATGAAGTGATAGATGATGTGCTTTTGGCACTATCCGCATGGGATAGTGCAGCAGCAGATATCATGGCGCCGCTCGAGAGCGAAATAGAGATTTTCGACAAAGAGGGATACAGCCATTTTGTTGTCATGGACGGCACGATGTCTGATACCGAGCTACTTAATGCGCTCTCTAAAACAAAATCTAAGCTGACAGTTGTCTTTATTAGTTCTAAAGATAGGGTATGTCCGTCTAAGTTTTATAACGGGCTTGGACTTTGTGGTGTAACTCAAATTGCTGCTAATGCTAATTCGAGCGAGGATTATCAAGAGCTGGATCAATTAATTGAACTTCTGATGCACCCTGTGTCTGCTGAGGTTTCTAAAAAGTATTGCGTGAAGATCGACACTAAAAAGCCCAAGGCAGCAAAAACCTTAGAGCCTAAAGAAAAGATAGCAACTGAAGAAGCCAATACATCAGCTACAGAGGCAACTAATCAAAGAAAAGCTTCTCAACGAAAGATCGCCAAACCAATACCTCAAGAGAAAGAGATTGAGGAAGAAAAAGAAGTACGAGAAAAACTTGTAGTACCTCTTGCTCAGCCTCCTCAAGTTGCTGAGCTCGATACTTCAGTTGCAAGAAAGATTGTTTTTGCTCAGTCTTTGCCGCATTCTGGATCGACGCATCTACTTTATGCGTGCGCCCGTGCTCTTAGCATTATGGGCAAACGCGTAGCGGCAGTTATACAACAAAGCGACTGGGAGGGATTGCATCGCGTTTTTTCACGTGTTCCTTGTAATCAGGAATTAGGCCTGTTATGTATCAATGGTGTTGACATTTATTACGGCGATGAACCGACATCGGTGCCGCAAGGATACGACTATATCCTCTGCGATATAGCCCAGACACTTTGGCTTCAGATAGATCCAAAATTAATGAAGGCGAAGAAACTAGATGTAAGTGCTCGAACTGCTCTTCGCAAACTTAATGTCTATATGTCGGCAGACCTATGTATCCATTCCAGCTTTCTTGCTTCAACGTGTGAATGGAGAGAGGCTAGACTGACTATTCCTAAAATGTCCAAGCGCGAGATTGCTAAAACTACCTTTAGTGTTTTTGGTGTTCCGTTTGAACGAGTCGAAGAAGAACTAAAGCAACGAATTGATGTACTTAGTGACGGCCGCGCCAAGATCGTCTTCATGCCTTTAATTCCTGCGCCACTTTTCAGGAGTGTTGAAGAGGGAATACCAGAGTCAATTCTTGAGCTTTTGGAGCCTGTTATATCTAAGCGCGATTACGAGCGTTGGAGTCCATCTAAAAATCAGCAAGATCAAGAAGACAGCGATGGCTTTAAGTTCCATCTTCCGTGGAAGGTGGCAAAACGATGAAAACTAACTACAGCAATTTTGATGAACTGTATGAGCCCGTATGGGATTATCGCTCTCCTGAAGAACAAGCTGAGGCAATAGCGAGGGCTGAAAAAGAAGAGGAACAACCCGAGCAGATACCTGAAGAACACCAAAGCGAAGTTGCAGGCACATCGGAAGTTTTAAACATGAAAACCGAAGATGGCTCTCCTGTGATTTTGGTACAGCAAGTTACAAGAGACAGCGGAATTAACACCCCTAAAGCAACGCTAAAGCGAGCTTTTCATAGTGTCACTGGATTTATTGGTTTTATCGTCGCGGCGGTTGTAGTTTCGATTTTAGCGTCGGTGGTCTACAACACTATTTTCAATGGGCTCTCGCTTGATCGTGCTTTAGCGACTATTTTCCCCTTTCTCTAGGTGAAAATCGGAGAAAGTAGGACAAAGTAGGATAAAGTAGGATAATATAAAAGGTAGGATAAAAGGCGATAAGGTTCAAATTTGGCCGAATTTGCTTTTGTGAGCAGCTTTTTCAAAAGAATTATTTAAGTTTGAGTTAGTCGATTAGTTAAAGAAAGGATGTAAGCATGCAAGCGACTAAATGTATTCATAGTGCTCTTGGTGCATTGGTGGCTATAGTGCTAAGTCTGTCTTTAGTGCCTATACCAGCTTTAGCCGACGAGGTAGCACAAATTACTCAAGACTATACCTACATGGCTTCAGCGGGTGAGGATTCGGTAGAGATACCAACGAGCATCGAGAAAGACGGCAAGCACTATCGTCTGGTCTCACAAAGTGAGCCAGTAAATGATGAAGGATGGAGCCGCCCCACGAAAAGCTTAAGCGAGACGCGCACGCAATCACTTCCAGCCGACCAAGCATCTAGTGATTCTGCAGCACTCAAGTATTTCGACTCATCACTGGGTTACAGTGACGGGGACGGCTATACGGGTAGTCTAGCAGTTAGCAGTGTCGTTCGTGAACCTGAATATGAGAGTCTTACTCGTCAGGTTGATCGCTCCAAATCTTTTAGTGGTCTGCCAACTAATGATGCCAATCAGTTGCCAAGAACTCAGAGTTTCACAGTAACCAGTGACGCATCAATGAATGCCACCACTACTAAAGAGCTAGAGCTCTCTGATGTTACTTTTACCATTGACGAAGTAGACGAATATGGCGTGCCTGTTAGTTATACCGCTCAATGCAATTACCGTGGTACGGAGGACTATCTCACTATTCCTGGTTACACCGTTACCGTCACTTATGCGGGCGTAGCGGAATTGCAGGATGACCAGATGGTAATAACAGCAACGTATGAAGAAGAACCATCTATTATTCCTGAACCAATTCAAGAAGCTATTCCAGATGTCCCAGGTATTCCTTGGTGGGCGATTCTTTTAGCGATTCTTGGTGCTGCAGCGGTTATTGGTACCCCGATTATTGTTGCGCTTTGGTGGCGTCGAACCCGCGCTCGTGTTTATGAGGTCGAAGCAACTGATGAGCGTCTTTTAGGTCGCGTTAAGGTCGAGAAGATGGGAAATGGCTTTGAGGTTCGGATCCCTGAATCTATGCCTATTAATGTAATGACCGATGATGTCCATGTAGAGGTTGAGATGCCTAAACGCTGTATTGATCACGCAGTAAAAATAAGCCAGGGAGATGTTGTTCTCTTTAATGGTCAAGCTGCAAGACGTATTCGCATTGTTAATCCGCTCGTTTAGTTAGGAGGGCATATCTAATGAAGAACACACGCGAAAATACTCTGAGCCCGAAACAACGAGCGCTCAATATCCTTTTAGCTATTGTTTTAGTTTTAGGGCTTAGTCCTATTACTGCTTTTGGTGAAGTTGGTGAAGAAGACGCTACTTCTACTAATAGTGAGGTAGTAGAAGAGAGTGAGACTTCTCAGGAAAAGCAAAATGCTGTTTCTGAAGAAGAGTCTTCGGAACAACCTAAAGTAACCAATAGCGATAGTGATACAGAAAATAAAGAAAGTGTTGATGAAAACACTGTTAATACCGACGATTCTGAAAAGGTCTTTGAGAGTCATGCGCCATCAACCAATAAGACTGAATCTGACGAAAAGTCAGCTAGTGCCGAAAAGCCCAAGCCTTTATACATAGAGCTTTATGGTGATGGCTTAAACTCGGGAGCAATTTATTCATTTAGCCTTGAAAAGAAAGAAAATGGTTCCTGGATCAAGGTTAAAGACGTACAGCTTCGTGCAGGGGAAAATCAGAACAACAAGTTTGAGAACATCGAATCAGGTACTTACCGTTTTATATACGAAGGTGCTGATTATGTCATTTCAGAAAAATCTAAAGTAGCTATTGATGCCAATTCTGCTGTTGAATTCGTTTCTGAGGACGGTCTTGCCTACGACCAGTTAAAGGAAACGACTATTACTTTAACAATGGAGCCTGTCGAGCAGGATGGAAGCGAAGAGACTCAGCCTGGTATTGAGACTGGCGGCAACACAGAAAATAAAGGTGAAGATGGCCTACATGCCGACGAGGAAGCTGTAACGGATGTTTTAGTTCGTGTTGAAGGTGAAGCAGAAGTTACCTTGACTCTTCCCGAAGATGAAACGATCACCATTAAGGCTAATCAAGAACAAAAGGTATCTGGTAAAACGGGTACATGGATGCTTTTGAGTGGAAAAACTCAGAGCGCAACTGATGTGTCAATTGAGACTACCAATATTGCCGGAATTGAGATTGAACATTCTGATTCTTTTACTGGCGTGACTGAATTCAGCAAAGAGGTTTCATTCGCAGGTGAGAACAAGGTTGTTACTATAAAAGTAGGTACTGCTGGTAAGACAGATATCAGTGCCGCTAATAATCTCATGATGATGAGCAAAATGGCTCGCAGCTCGTCAAACCCTTATGTTGGTGAACAGTTTACTGGATACGGTAGAGTCTCTTATGTATCCGGCGGCAATGGTCATACCGTAAATTATGTCAATTTGGATGTAACAAGCGGCATTTTAACCGAACTAGGGACTGTTACGGCTTATTGCGCTGATCATGGTCGCGCCGCTCCTGTTGTTGGTGGTGTTTGGAGTTATACCGCAACTGTTACGGGCATTAATTACAACACAGGCCAAGTTGATTTAAGTATTACTTGGTATGGTACTGGTGATTATGTTTATCAAGATGGTTATCAAAGCTTGTACCGAACATTATCAATTTGGCGTAGCTTTGGTGGCTATATCGACCTGCAAAAGCACTCTGCAGATCCCGATGTAACCAATGGTAATGATTGTTATGCCACCTTTGAAGGCGTAGAGTATGGCGTCTATGGTAATAAAGCTGATGCTGAAGCAGATCAGAACCGTGTTGATACCTTAACGCTAAATGCTGATGGCTATGACAAGAGCAAATGGCTTAATGTAGGTACCTACTATGTAAAAGAAGTAACACCTCCTGCATATGGTTATGAAATCGATAGCATAAACAACGGGACAGTACGTATTAATGCTACTGATGTACCTTTGAGCGACCCTGCTGCTATGTGGGCTGGTAAGATTGATAAAGAAACAAGTCAGAACATGCCTCAAGGATCTGCCTCGCTGGCGGGCGCTGAATTTACGGTTAAATACTACGATGGTCAGTATTCGACAGTTGAAGAAGCTGAAGCCTCTGGCGCTCCGATGCGCACATGGGTTGTGTCAACGACAGATAGTGGGCGTGCTGCTCTTGACGATAATCATTTAGTATCAGGCGATCCGCTTTTTAAGACGTCGGCTGGAACGCCAACAGTTCCATTAGGTACTATTGTTATTCAAGAAACCAAAGCTCCAACGGGTTACTTGCTTAACGACGAAACCTTCATCAGGCAAGTAACAGAAGAGGGTCTTACTGGCGAAACTCCGATTGCTTACAACGCTCCTGAAGTTCCTGAACAGGTAATGCGAGGCGGCATCTCTATTACTAAGCAGCTTGAGGGTGGCAATAACGAAGAACTAGAGGGTATTGGATTTTTTATCTATAACTCGGCTGGTGAGAAGATGACCTTCGAAAACGCTGCTGGTGAAATGGTTGACGAGCTGTTCTTGGACGCTAATGGTTTTGCGTCCACCTCTGAAGATGCGCTGGTGTATGACACCTACACCATCGTAGAGGACGAAGCAACCGTTCCAGACAATATCATTCTTTATAAAGATTCACTTGGCAGCGGATCTATGGAGGTTGGTGAACAGAACGTCTTTGAAAATCATGTAATTTATGACCAAGAAGTAACCAACTATGAAAAGCCTGACTTTGATCTGATTAAAGTCGATGGCGATTCGCTCGATGACGTTGGTCTTGAACAGGATGCTGAAAAAGTTCAAGGATCTGAGTGGACCTTATCTTATAAAGAAGCCGATGGCTCCTGGACAGAGATCGAGCGCTATACCACCAACGAAGAGGGGCGCATTGATTTTAGCGATCAGGCAATATCTAAGTTTGGTACCTACCGTTTAACTGAAACAAAACCAGCAGGAGTTGATACGGATGATGGTTATATGTGGCCAGAAGAATCCTATGATGCTCCGTATGTTGAGTTTGTTATCGATCAAGATACTTATAAGAAATTCGAAGAGGGGACTTATGAAGGAGTTGCAGGGGATTCTTGGGAATACAAGATCGTGGATGGAACTCCTGCGTTAGTGCACACTAATGAAAATTGGCACTACCGTGATATACAAGTAGAAAAGCACGATCAAGATACTGGTGCACCAGTTGGTAATACAAAATTTAGCCTGTGGCGTTATATCGGACTTGGTGAACCCCAGGAGTATCTTGAGTCTCAAACTCGTCCCGGACATGACGTTTACACCGAGGACCCAAGTACGGACATTGATACGACCCGTTGGGAAAAGGTGGACGAAGGACTTACCAACGACAATGGCACCTTATTATTCCGCGGCCTTACTTTTGGCTATTACATGACGGTCGAGGAATGCCCCGATACTTCAATGGCTGAATGGTGGGAGTCTGATGGCTCTACTTGGGATAAGTATTATTTCAAGGTAGATGAAGCAGAGCAAAAGCAAGTTCAGGTCTACAACAACTTAAAGATCAATCTCGAAACTACGGTTGATAAATCGACAATCGAGCGTACCAGTGCTGGTTTTGTATCACTGCCAAACCAAAACGTTAATTACAACAACGTTAATATCGAAGAGTACAAGTACGACGTGAACTTTACCAATGGTGCAACTAACGTTCGCGCTGATCAATACACGGTAATCGATAATTGCGAGTTCGTTGAAAAGGGAATCCGCCTTACTAAATTATGGACACCAATTGTCGATAACGATACCAATGGCACCTATAACCTGTGGTATCAGACGAACATGACTGACCCTAATACGGTGTATTCAGCTGCAAGTGCGACTGCTGACAATCCTGATAATCAGTTAGCTGATGGCACTGATCGTATCAGTACGGTTGGCTGGAAACTCTGGAAGCAAGATATAAGCACATCAAACCGCGAGCAGCTCAACGTTGATGATCTTGGTCTTGCTGATGGCGAATACATCACTGGGTTAATGCTTGAATTTGGCTCGGTTGATGTTGGTCTTAAATCAACAACGCCATTGACTTACTTAGTAAAGGCAACTGAGCCACTGTCTGTAGTCAATGGGGCTGATGACATCATTATTCCTAATTCTGCAGAGAGTCATATTACGCGTAATTGGCATAGCGGCGATGGCTTAAAAGACGATGCAGAAGACCGTGTTGAAACACGTGTAATTCCCACCATGTCTTATGACGGCACCACAAGTACTTGGGTAGGTGATGCTGGTAGTTGGAGCAACGGCGGTTACGGCCTCGTTAAAACATCCGATGGATTCCCTTGGTGGATCGTCCTTGTCGTAGGTGGCGTAGTGGTTATTGCAGCAGGTGGAGCTCTTTATGCACGGCATCGCATGAGGGGAAGTTCCGATGCTGATGATCAATAGTCCATTAGCGGGGTAGCTCCCTGTTAATGCTCTTCCTTCGCTCCTGGGCTGCAAAGCTCAGGAGCATAGGGAAAGAGCACTAAAGCGAAAAAGCAGTAAAAGAAAGGAAGGGCCTAATGGAAAACAAAGAGGAAAAGACGGTTGAAATACCGTCTGTGAGAACCGAAGACAAAACAAAAGAAATGCCGCAGACACCTGAAGGCAGTGAAGCGAGTGCCTTAAATAACAATAAGCGCCGCAACCTTGTTATTGCCGTAATCGCTGCAGTAGTGGTAATAGCTGCAATTGCTGCAGGTGTTTTTTATTTCAGCACCAAGGTGGGCATGTTGTCCGCACAGGTTAATGCTGAAGGTTGGAATAAAGACACCTCAACTCCTGTAGAGCTTACTATTTATCAAGGCGATGTAAAAGACGCTCTATCTGATAATGACGATTCCAATGACCCTGAAGCTTTCAAGACGGTAGTAATGGATGCTAATACCCCTTGGGGATTAGAAGATGTTACTGAGCGTGGTACTTACACTTTGAAAGTAGAAGCAACACCGGTGTTAGAAGATGGAACACTTTTTAAAGAGCCTGAACCGCAGGTAGTTACTCTTGAAGGTGAAGACATCACAGCAACTTTTGACCTGGAAAAGCTTGACCTCTCAACTGCTAGTGCTGAAGAAGTAGAAGAAGCTACTAAAAAAGCTGAAGAGGCTGCAAAGGCAACTGGTAATGAAGATGCTCTAGCTAAGGCAACTGCTGCCACCAAGAAAGCAACCGAAAAAGCACCTGCAACCTCGCATAAAAACAATGCGACAAGCAATGGTGGAGGATCTTCATCTGGTAGTAGCTCGGCAGGTAGTGGATCCTCTGGTGGTTCAAGCTCTAGCGGATCTTCATCAGGCGGCTCTAGTCAGGGACACACTCATAACTGGGTAGACCAGACTCAATATACAACTCAACCTGTCTATACCGAAAAAATTCAGTGCTCTTGCGGCAAAGTATTCGGTTCGTATGCGGAATGGGATGCTCATGACAGCTCGTTAGGCTTTGGCGAAAGTCATTCCTATTCACCAATTAAGGTACAAACTGGCACCGAACGAGTTCCTGTTCCTGGTACCCAATATGAAAAGTGCTCTATTTGCGGAGCTACGAGATAGGATTTAAGTAGTTGTGTATGAAATATACACATACACAACTTTAATACACATTTACTGGGAGGGCTAATGCCCTCCCAGTAAGGCACTTTGACAAAAGAAAAAGCATTAAATGGGATGTGGGGTATACTCTCTGCTCATGGCGCGTCGCTGATGCTCGGGCAGCTCTAAGAGATTGGAGACTGCTTATGGATACCGAAACAATAAACACTATGTGTCAGTTGTTGTTGGTGATCATCGGAATTATTGGGCTTTGCCTAATACGAAGAGAGTGAAAGCGATCAGTGTTGACTAGATATAAAGAAAGCCGAGAGACCCTGGAAAAGTAACTCGGCTTTAAAGTATTAACAACGCTGCCCGAACTAGGCGGGGCGCCGATTGACTTCATTATACATGATCTGATCTCTGGTTCAGGTGGCTTTTACTAACGGCTGAATTTGGGCACAAAAAACCCCGCGTGCATTGGACCGCTAGCGGGGTTTGATTGAACAAACAATGCTGCCCGGGTAAGCGGGGCACCGTTCATTTGTGATTATAGCATCTTAATCTTAGAGCAGATACAAAGAAAGCCGGGACACCCCGCAAAAGTAACCCGGCTTTAATCAAAACCAACGATGCTGCCCGAATCGGCGGGGCACCGTTCATTTGTGATTATAGCACCTATTATTTGATCGGTGTGCATGATATCTTTTCTGGTTCTGGTGGCTTCATTTACTGCTTTTTCTTTTGTTACTGATAAAGAAATAGGAATCAACGATGGCTGTACCTCAACTGACCAATGAAGATCGAAGGCGAGCGTTACGTATTGCTATTGAAGCAAGAGAAAAGCGAGCCGAAGCTAAAGCGAAATTGGCACAAGGTGAATTGTCCCTAGAGGATCTTCTTGCGACTGATGATCCTGCGCTACTTCGTATGAAAATATCTGACCTTCTTTGTGCCTATACAGGCATTGGTGAAGCACGTGCGGCAAAGATAATGAAGGCATGCAACATTGCTCAATCTCGCCGCATTAAAGGATTGGGTAATAAGCAAAGAGAAAGTCTGCTTGAAACAATGTCCGAATATGAACTTCTTCTTGATTGCTAACGCATATAAGACAGTGATTTATATCAACATCTTGTGTTGTGTTTGATATCGATACCAAATCTAATGGTATTATTTACAAGTTAAGGAAGGATTAAGGTGATGTAGTTCGGGCGGCGATCCGAACAGGCTCATAAAAAAGAAGAAGCCCTGAGCGGGGCTTCGTAATAATTAAAACTTTGTTTTGTCTTCCAACGACAAAACAAAGTTACCAGGCCTCTCTTGTAGTGTCAAGGGCAGGTTTTGATTGGCGTATAAAATTCACGCCGAAATCACTTTTTTATGGACCAACATCACCTCTGGTTAATACGGAGAGATAGTTGGACTTCAAAAATCAAAATAACTTAAAGCAAAAGCGCTTATACCTGGCATCGTTAATGGATGTTAGGTATAAGCGCTTTTGCGCTTTATTGAGTTTTTAGAGAGGGGGATGGCCATAGCTTAGCAGTGGTTATCTGACATAGTATGGCGTTTTGCTAGAAAGAGAGCCGAACAATGCGTTTGGCGATCGCATTGTTCGGCTCTCTAATAGTGAAACGCGCTACACACACATACACACTTACTCGCATACATCACTCAAACAGGTTCCGTTCAATGTTTGGCGACGTTGGTTGATCAGACCAGAGTGGTTATTCATGAGTAGGGCGTTAAGTTTGGCTTGCAATTAGTGTAGCGCGTTTCTCTAGCGGAGCTTTGCCAAAAACAGGTAAAAGTTGCAAAATTTGGCTAAATTTCGATGGAAAACACAGCTTTTTCACTAAAACCATCGCAATTTTCAGATCATGGTCGTAAGCGCTTTCTGTGCTTACTTACTCATGATGACTGGAAGTCAAACTATATAGTTGCTACCAAAACAGGCGATACTTTCTCGCAGCGTGCTTATCGTAGTGACGTTTTGCGCGATCTTGATCTGTGTGGTGCGGTCGATACGTTTGTTACTCACAATGGGTTTAATGGTGCAAAGCGCGATAGTAACCGCACGCGTCAAATCAACTCGTTATTTTTCGATATAGATATTCATAACGATGATGCTGATCTTGTTGCTGTTAAGCAGCAAGTAAAAAGTGCTCTCTTTAATGTAATTGATAATGCAGTATTGCCGACGCCTACTATGATTGTTGATTCAGGTCGCGGCTTTCATCTTTATTACTTGTTTGCACGCTCGGTACCATACCGCAAGCGCTCACCTGAAGGTGGAAGCGTTGTTTGCGAAAAGGCTCTATGGCGTATTAAACAAATCGAACATCGCATAGATGGAGTGCTTGATAAGATATGTGCTTCTATTAGGGGAGCTGGAAACGATCGTGCCGTTCACGATCTTGCGCGTATTGCGCGTATCCCAGGGACATACAATACCTCTTCACATAGCTACGCCGAGCTTATTTATGCAAATGATGAGGCGATGTATAACTTTGAGATGCTTGAGTCTGCTTTGCCTTCGGTAGATACAAGTATTACTACACCTAATAAAGTAGTTCATGTGATTGATTTTGAGCGTATTTCAATTAGACGCCTGAAGGAATTAGAGCAGTTGCGAGATTACCGAGATCATGGACAGGGCGAGCCTTGTACCAACAATACACGCAACAATATGGTGTTCGTTTACATGAACGCCGCAACTCAGGTTTATGGGATAGATAAGGCTTTTGAATTAGCGAAAGCTTTCAATCGTGGCTTTGCTGTTCCTCTTCCTGAGATGGAACTTAAAGCAACGCGTGATAACTTAGAGCGCAAGGGAACCTATCGCATAAAGCTCGATACGATCATCACTAAGTTTCTAAAGATTACTCAACACGAATCGGACCATCTGGGGCTTTTTAAGAGTAAGCGAACTCTTGATAGGGAATTAGCTAAGCAGAAAACACGCGAGAAACGTGCCAAACGCGATCGAGATATTCTTGAATTAGTAGCTGAAGGTATGACGTATGATCAGGTTGCTAAGCGCGTGGGTGTCTCAAGGCGCACCGTCGCGAGTGTTGTTAAGCGCAACAATGGAGCACGCACCTATGCTAGACGGACTCTAGGGCGTCATATCAAAATCCAATTTAGCCGTACTAAAGAATTACTTGATGCTATTAAGACCACCAAAACGCCCCAGGAAGCTTCTGAAGAGTACTGTGAGTCGGGTGGTTTCTCGAAAGTGCAAAATTTTGGCAACCATACATTGGGTGTTCTGTCCTCTCCAGGTGAGGTAAGTGTTTCTAGTCGCTTGCTCCTTTCATGGCAGCTTCTTCCTCCTCTTCTTTTGTAGTAGAGTGGTATAGAGAAAGTTCAAGGAAGGTAAAAGAGTTCAAGCAAGTTAAAGAAAATTAAAGCTACTACCACTTTGAAGGTGATTTTTATGGCAAAACTTTATGATGCCAATCCTTTTACTCCGGTATTTGGCAAGGTGCCTCCCTATTTAGCAGGGAGAGAAGATATCATAGACAATCTATGTGCTGCATTAGAGCAGCCTATTGGTAATCCTGACAGTTGTTCTATTTTTGTCGGAGCTCGTGGTACTGGCAAAACCACCTTGCTTGGTGCTCTAGCTAATGAAGCCGAGCAGAGAGGTTGGGTATCTGTAAATGTTTTTGCTCAAGAAGGTATGCTTGAGGATATAGTGCAGCGAACAAAAGATTCTGCTGCTCACCTTATTGAGCCCAAACAGAAGCGTTCTATAGTAGGAGTTAGCGTTGCTCATATAGGCAGTTTGGCATTTGACACGGTGAAGAATGACAACACATCCAACTGGCGTACTCAAATGAATGAGCTTTTTGCTCAGCTTGAGGACACTAATACAGGTCTTTTAATTACTGTTGATGAAGTAGATTCAGGTCTTGATGAACTTAAACAGCTTATTTCTACTTACCAGATGTTCGTTCGCGAGAATAAAAAGGTAATGCTTTTAATGGCAGGATTACCTCATCAGGTTTCTTCGTTACTTTCGGGTCGTACCACCTCGTTTTTACGACGTGCAATAAAACATAATCTTGGACCTATCCCCTCTTATGAGGTCAGAGATAATTTCCGCCTTACGGTAATAAGTGGAGGACGCGAGATAACTGATGAAGCAGTTGAGGAGGCGGTTCGCGTTATCGATGGCTTTCCGTATATGTTTCAGCTTGTGGGTTTTCGTGCCTGGAACTATAGGCGAAATCAAAAACTCATGGAAGTAGAAGATATTATAAATGGCGCCAGGTCTGCGGAAGAGCAACTGAAGGATCAAGTTTATGATGCAACATTCAAAGATTTATCTGATGCGGATATTGCCTTTTTGGAAGCTATGGCGCAAGACGAGAAGGAAACAACTCGCGCCGATTTGATGGATCGTTTAGGTAAACCATCGAGTCATATTTCTACTTACAAAAAAAGGCTTCTTGATGGAGGACTGATCGAAGAACCTAGAAGAAGTATCTTCGTTTTTGCGCTTCCGAAACTAAGGGAATATATTCTTGAGTTTTGTTAAGTTGAAACTAGTCAAAAGGCAGTTTTGTGATACTTGATAAGTTCCAAAAACGGTCGATTTTGATACATGAATAAAAAAGATAAAAAATCGCGTATTAATACTCGTGTTGATATCGAAAAGTAGTACCAAAAGAAGTATCATTACTTATAGTTTCAAAACAAAACAGATTTACCCTTTTTTGGTACTTCTCCATAGGATTATAAAAATGAAAATTGGTTATGCACGTGTTTCAACAGTGGATCAAAATCTTGATCGTCAGATTGATGCTTTGAAAGCAGTAGGTTGTGAGCAAATCTATTTTGAAAAGGCGAGTGGTAGATCAAAAGATCGTCCAGAGCTTAAGAAAATGATCGAGCATCTGCGATCTGGTGATCAAGTAGTAGTTGTGAAATTAGATCGTATTGGGCGCAACACAAAAAATCTCATTGAACTTAGTGAACAATTTGAAGATCTGGGCGTTGATTTTATAAGTCTAGGAGATTCAATTGATACCTCGGCGGCAACAGGCAGATTGTTTTTTAGCGTACTTGCAGCAATAGCTCAGTTTGAGGCTGATCTTAATCGAGAACGAACCATGGAAGGATTGGAAGCAGCAAGGCGACGTGGGAATACAGGAGGACGACCTCGCATAAACCCCGAAATGGTAGATCGTGCATTAAAAATGTATAGAGCAAAGACATTTACTATCAGAGAAATAACTCAGGTCACAGGTTTATCGAAAGCTTCTATATATAGGTATGTAAAGCAAGACGCTTTACAGGATGAGAAAAAGTTTTGAGGTTATTTTGTTGTGTTTTAGGATGCTTGCAGTCTGGTGGTCACAAGTCTTTTTTTGAGAAAGACTGGGTGATTATGAATTCCATTCTTGTAATCTACTCCCAAACATATTTAAGAACCGAACCATCAATAATCAGCTGTGTGCCATATTTAATCACGTGGTGCGCTACTACAACCTCTCGTTGGCAACCCTACCTCGAAGACTATACGCATGAGATTCTTTAAGGGAGGCGGTATTCAAACCAAGGTGGAATACCTGAAGATCCCTGAAGCTATAATGGATAAATTTCTATTCTTCTATCTGTTTGAACTTCTGTATTAAAAAGTCTTTTCGGTTAGACGCACTGCTATCTCCATACTCTGAGTGCTTGGTTGGCGAGCCAATTCCCTCTAGCTGCAATTTCATTATCGTCCCATACGTCCTTTTCAGTCGCATTGTTCATCGTAACAATGCCGCCCGAACATGCAACCAGTCCGGCTTTTGATGCTTTACCAGCCTTTTTTACTGACCACTCAGCGTCTCTGATCGACGAATTCAAAGAGCTGGTAATTATGGCGAGATTGCCAAGCGTAAGCAGCGCTTTGTCTCTTTCTCTCGCGGCATCTTCGGGAAGGGCTCCCCAATTATTGCGCCACTTCTTAGGTATCATGTGCTCTAGGCTGTACTGATCAAAACCAAGCAGTGCTGTGCTGCTCGCACTTGGCCTGATAGAACTTTCAAGGAAATACAAGATGCCCTTAGACTGAAGGTTTGTCAGCTTTGATTTTAAGAAACCTATCCTGACTTCATCGTCATCAGGGATGTAAGTAGTCGATTCACCATCAGACTCAAGAGCCTTCTTAAGGTCATCAGCTTTCAAAACTTCATTCAAAATGAGAGATGTGAAGAGCCTGTTATAATTCTTAGTTGTTGCATGTGTGACCATTCTGCGCATGATATAGCTCTCAAGCGTAGAGAAGATTGCGGCCTCCTCAGTTGCACTAGCGTTATTTCTGACATATAGGATATATGGAATAAGCGTCGAGTTCTTCAATCCGAAAATCAGGACATTCATTCTCTCGATACCCGAATGACCCGGCATTGCTTCAAGACAATGTTCAGGTTTAAAAGTCGATTCGAACAATTCCGCATATGGTTTCATCTTTCCTAGAATTGCGCTCTTATCGTCGAAACAGTATCGAGAAATGAAATCTTTGTACGATTGAAAAAGATTACCCGTCCTCGAATAAGCAATCTTGTCCTCAGCGCTAACGCCGTATGCTTTATCCTGAACGGAAATCTGTAGGAATGAATCAAAGAAGAGATCGATCAACGAGCGTTTGATTCGACCGGTGACGATCTCCTGATCCCAATACTCGCGCTTCTCTTTCGTTGATTCGAAGATACTTTCCCAATGCGAGGCATACTCATCGATGTTCTCTCGATTGAAGAAATAGTTCTTCAACAACTCGGCAGTGGTAAGCCTTACGCCGAGCGAATTGATCGTGTCGAAGATTTGCTGCTCGTCCTCATCCTCATTTAAGTCTATGCAAACGAACTGAACATATTTCTTGATGACACCACGATCGACCTTTGCCACGTCAATAGAATTCAAAAAATAATTATAGGCCTTCACAATGTTTGAAGAGCTGTCATCAATGGGCTTGTCATCCTTGCTTGATGCAACTATCTCGAAAGCTTTGTGGTCGTTCTTTCCATGAAGCAACGCGACGTCGTCCGTCTCCAGAACAAAGTCTCTCGTGAAGAGGTCCGCCTTGCCGAGTTTCATGCAGAGCGCCTTGAAAAACAACACGGTGGTAGTCAGGCGTTGCTGACCATCGATGACGGTGCGGATATCCGAAATCTGAGCCCAGGTATTTCCCGACGCCGTCTGTTTCAATATGATCGAGCCCAGGAAATACGGCCTGTTTGTTGCGGTTACATATTCCATATCTGACAGGAAGCGCTCCCATTGCTCTTCCCCCCAGACGTATGCACGTTGGTAGAAAGGTATCTCAAGCAGCCTCGACCCGTTGAATACAGTGCTGATTTGCGCTTTTCCGGCTTCCATTTATACCTCCAGTTAAACCACTGTGTAGTAGTGTGTAGTCTCGATATTATAAGCAACGTCGCCAATTGCAAATATTTCGAAGGGCTTTCTTGCATAATTGATCTTTATCTTTTTGCTTGGGTGCAAATTTTAGATATAGGAGCGCTAAGTCAATAACATTGTATAATATGGAGTTATATTCCATATTATACATTATTGGAAACTCTACATGGACGCTTTGATTAAGAATAGGGGAGAATTTCATGTATATCGAGAGGGACCTTGAGAAGAAACTTCATTCTTTTTTAAAGCAATTTAAGGTTGTGCTTGTTACTGGTCCTCGCCAGGTAGGTAAAACGACACTTTTACATCATGCATTATCTGACTACAGATATTTAACCCTTGATGATCTTAATGCCTATAATTTAGCTAGTACTGATCCAGGTGCTTTTCTTAATCGTGACGTATTGCCAGTTGTTGTTGATGAAATCCAACAAACTCCAGATTTGTTTCGACAAGTAAAATATCTAGTTGATTCCATTGAAGACTATGGTTTGATAGTTCTTACTGGATCTCAGACTTATCAACTTATGCAGGGTGTAAGTGAGTCTTTAGCGGGTCGTATTGGAATACTTGAATTGCCAACCTTATCCCTTCGTGAAATTTTAAAAAATACAAACAAAGGTCCTTATATTCCATCCTTAATAAATGATGAAGAAGTCTCTTCTCTTAGTAGGAGAGACTTATGGGCAGCTATTCAGCGTGGCACAATGCCCCGGTTGCAAGATCAAAGTGTTGATTGGTATGACTATTATTCGAGCTATACCAGAACTTATCTTGAACGCGATGTACGTCAACTTATCAATATCAAAAATGAGCGCAAGTTTTATAAATTTATGATTGCGTGTGCTGCGCGTACGGGTCAACTTCTTAACGCCACCGATATTGCAAATACGGTTGATGTTGACGTTAAAACTATACAGGGATGGTTGTCGGTGTTGCAGGCATCGGGAATAATTCATTTACTCCAACCGTTTTGGGCAAACACAACAAAAAGACTCACAAAGACCCCAAAACTTTACTTTATGGATACAGGGCTTGCTTGTTATCTAACGAGTTGGAATACTCCTGAACAACTAATGAATGGAGCTGTCTCTGGCCATATGTTTGAGACATTTGTTGTTTCGGAAGTTTTAAAGAGTTTTATGAATGCCGGTCGTGATGTTCGTAATGTTTATTTTTATAGAGATGCACGTAAAAAAGAGATAGACCTAATAATCCAAGATGGGTGTATATTGCATCCGGTTGAAATAAAACAAAATGTAACCGTTGATAAATCGGCGATAAAAAACTTTGAATGCATTAATGATATTCCGGGATACGAAATAGGATTTGGCCATGTAATCTGTCAAACAGATAAAGCTTATTTAGTTACGAAGGATGTTCAGGCTATCCCAGTTTGTGCGATTTAATATTATTAGGTTTAGCGCGTAAAACATTACTGAATGATTTTGTGTTGCTTTACTGAGTCGGGAATACTCCTACTCGGCAAAGCTACATTGAATCGTACGCGCGTCTGGTTATATTTAAATTATCCTAGCATCTCCAACAACTCATTAATGCGTTCCTTGGAGATGGAAATTCTAAGACCATTTTATATTCAACCATACGTATATACTCTGGTGGCTGTTTCCCTAAAAGCTTCGCCGTCAAAGATGTTGAGGTATTTAGCTGCGATAATTCACTAGACCTAAAATTAAAAGTAAAAGCCTTTAGACTTCAGCTATATATCTAGAGCTTACGTTAAGAATAAATCGTTTAAATTTTTAGAGGAGCTATTCAGCTTCTTCTAAAAATTAAATAGGAATTATGTGATTACTTAGTGAACAGTAAATTAGATGCTAAAAATTTGTAATTAAGAAGGAGTGATTACATGAACAAAAATATAAAATATTCTCAAAACTTTTTAACGAGTGAAAAAGT
>OLNP01001333.1_pt1 | contig 21289 bp, 25 predicted proteins | sample 1671951 | NCBI WGS metagenome assembly OLNP01 (sample SAMEA3136629, study PRJEB25190) | human gut metagenome | biome: human gut; feature: human-associated habitat; material: faeces | place: Austria | collected 2013
AAAAATAAGATGTAACTTTATTGTATTGATAAAATTCTTATGGTAAAATTTTATAATAATTATAGAGAGGGGGGCATTGAATGAAAAGAAATTCAGGCTCAGCTGTGTGGTTGGTAGCTTTATTATTAATAATTTGTGTATCTGCTTTTGCAAAGCCTGGGAGAAGCAGTACAAACGACATACCATACAGTACATTTAAACAAAATTGGGAAAGTGACAAAATAGAAAGTATAATCATACAAGAAGATAAGATGTTAATAGAAGGAAAAACTAAGGATGGAAAGGCTTTTTCAACCTATTCTTCAAGTGAAATGATGGTATCTTTAATGGAGGAACATCCAAATGATAGTGTTGTAATAACTTTTAAAGCACCATCAAATAGTGGAGTTTGGTTAAGTGTTATTCCTATGATAATTCTTATTGTTATCTTATTAGTATTTATGTTTATGATTACTCAACAATCTCAAAACAGCGGAAGTGGAAGAAATGTTATGAACTTTGGTAAAAGTAGAGCTAAAAGAGCACTTCCAAATTCTCAAAAGGTTACATTTAAGGATGTAGCTGGCGCTGATGAAGAAAAGGCAGAATTAGAAGAAATAGTAGATTTTTTAAAGCAACCTTCTAAATATATAGAAATGGGTGCAAGAATACCCAAAGGAGTTCTTTTAGTTGGCCCTCCTGGTACAGGAAAAACATTACTAGCAAAAGCAATTTCAGGAGAAGCTGGAGTACCGTTTTTTAGCATATCTGGATCAGACTTTGTAGAAATGTTTGTTGGTGTTGGTGCATCAAGAGTAAGAGATTTATTTGAAGAAGCTAAAAGAAATGCACCTTGTATTGTGTTTATAGATGAAATTGATGCAGTAGGAAGACAAAGAGGAGCTGGTCTTGGTGGTGGTCATGATGAAAGAGAACAAACATTAAATCAACTATTAGTTGAAATGGATGGTTTTGGAGTAAATGAAGGAATAATAATGATAGCTGCAACAAACAGACCCGACATATTAGATCCAGCTTTATTAAGACCAGGAAGATTTGATAGACAAATTACAGTAGGAGCTCCTGATGTAAAAGGTAGAGAGGAAATACTAAAGGTTCATACAAGAAAGAAACCTTTAGCTCCAGATGTGGATTTAAAAGTTTTAGCAAAAAGAACACCAGGTTTTTGTGGAGCAGACCTTGAAAACTTAGCAAATGAAGCTGCTTTATTAGCAGTTAGAAGAGAAAAGAAACTTATATCTATGGGAGAAATGGAAGAAGCAATAACAAGAGTAATTGCAGGACCAGAAAAGAAGAGTAGAGTTATAAGCGAACATGATAGAAGACTTACAGCTTATCATGAAGCAGGTCATGCAGTAGTAATGAAGTTACTTCCAAATTCAGATCCAGTACATGAAATATCAATCATTCCAAGAGGGAGAGCAGGAGGATATACTATGCATCTTCCAGAAGAAGATACAGCGTATACATCTAAATCTAAATTAAAAGATGAAATGGTTGGACTTCTTGGAGGAAGAGTAGCAGAACAATTAATAATAGGAGACATAAGCACTGGTGCTAAAAACGATATAGACAGAGCAAGTGCAATAGCTAGAGCTATGGTTATGGAATATGGAATGAGTGAAAAAGTTGGAGCTATTTCATATGGAAATGACCATAATGAAGTTTTTCTAGGAAGAGATTTAGGAAATGGAAGAAACTTTAGTGAAGAAATAGGAGCATTATTAGATAGCGAAATTAAAGCTCTTATAGATAATGCATATAAAAATGCCGAACAATTATTAAAAGATAATATAAATAAACTTCATGCAGTTGCAAAAGCATTACTTGAAAAAGAAAAGCTTGAAGGGGCTGAATTTGCTGAGATATTTGAAAATGCATAAAATGATATGATAAAGGAACTTTAATTGGTTCCTTTATTTTTTTATTTTTACGAACTTTATTAATTTTAAATTAATAGTTAATAAACTAAAAGATAAATAAAAATCAATAAAACAGCATGAAAATAAGAAAAAAGTAATCAAAATTAATTTAAAATAATTTAAAATTCTATACCATAAAGGGCAAAATAGGGCAAAAAAATAAGACTAGATACAACTAAATATCTAGTCTTTTTACATTATAAATCTTCCCAATTAACTTGTTCATCAACTAGAGTTAAAAAGCCATCTGAAAGCTTAATCTCCTTCATAACATCTATTGGTACTAAAGCAATATTATTATTTTCTATATCAATTGGAGCATTGGGACAATTAATTTTATCCAATATAAATTTATCCTTAAAAGCTAATGATTGATTACAAATATATTTATTATTATCTTTATCCATATAAAGTTCCCAAACACCACCGGTGAATCTTCTTGTAAATGCTCTAAATGTTTCTTCGTATTCTTCTTGAACAGAAACGTATTGTTGAAAAAAGTTAATATTAGTAATTACATAAACTTTAGTATAACAAGCAACTTTATTATTATATCGGCAAGGCAACATAAGAGGGTAGCCATCAAGATAATTTAACATATCCTGAATTTTAAAGCTGCTTCTAAATTCCTCGAAAATTATAACATCTTCTCCTTTATAACTATCAAAGGGATGTGAATAATCCGTGATTCTATAAACATTACTATAACCATATTTATTCATAATAGAGCTTGTTTTACCAGAACCACTATTACCATATAAATATGTAACTGTCAATTTTCTAAAAGTATTTTTAAATTTTTCTTCCATTAACATCTGTCTAACTCCTTCAATTTTTTCTATATTAAATAAAAAGTTTGGATTACCTTCAATAATTTCATAATTACTCATACCTTGTTTGACCATATCATATAAATCCTCTAAATCATTTCTGGCGCCTTGACGTTCAATAGGCATTTCACCAAATTCTTCATGAGTATCTCCAAGATTGGTCTCTTTTTTTCTATCTTTTTCCCATTTACCTTCTTTAAATACATAATCTCTATTCTGTTGACATGTACCTTTAGCCATTTCAAAGTGAGCACCTTCAAACCTTGACTTTATAGTGCTAAACCTAGAAGCACTATTCAAACAAAAAAATAAGTGTATATGATAAGTTCCCTTCTCTCCAATTTCATCAGACATACACCAGTAGATAATAGAGTTAAACAAAGATAGCTGCTCTTTAATCTTTTCGTGAGTATAACCCTTTTCAGCCGGATTATTAATAGTTATTTGCCATTTCCTAGACCTAGAATCTTTAGCAATAGTAATCACCTCCAATGACACAAAAGTTAATAAAAAAAATGACACATGACACAACTATGACACAAGTCACTTAAGCAAGTAAATACAAGGACTACAAGGCTCTTGACACATGACACAGAAGTTGCCTAAGGTAATACTAGACTTAGGCAACTTCTGAATATATATGAATAATGTTTTTACTTTTAATTCTAAATAAACTTACCACTACAGCGTTTTATTAACTTGCTAGTACAGACAAGCTGACTAACAAAGAAAACTAAAACATAGTTTACTGCTAAAAGGTATTTAGAAAGAGGTTTCATTGACCTTACCCTAGGGTGTTCATAAATGTTTATGAACACCTTAAAGAAAATGAACATTGAAACCTCTTTAAAGCAAAAGCATATGAACACTAACCGTGTCAAGGGTAAACGTTGTGCCTACGGCACCCTTGACACTATTGTGAGTTATTTCTTAATTGTTGCTCTCTATTCTCAAGAGAGTGTATAAAAGAAGATATTAATTGTTTTCTTTCTTCTATTTCTTCCTTTGAACGGTTTTCTTCTCCCCAAACATGCCATATCTTAGAAGGAAGTTCTTTTCTGCTATAACTATCAAAATACTTATAATATAAGTTCTGGATAAAGAATTTACGAGTAATAGGAACCCATTTATATATTTCCCTAGGTTCTGAACCACTTCCATTCTTACCATCTCCAACAACTTCAATCTTTTTAGTAATAAATTTAATAGAACTAACTCTAATAAGATTCTTTTGAAATAAAGCTAAAGGAATATTAATAGGCAACAACAATAAAGAAAATAAAATAGAGTTTCTTACAACATATATTTTTTTCACTCTGGATCTAACAACTGGTATTATATCTTGAAAGCTTGGAGATATTATAATAATCTCCTGAACTTTATAATGCCTATACATTGTAAAATACTCAATGACTTTTGGACTGTTAGATTTTTTATGAGCATCTCCTCTGGATGCAAGTCCATAAGTCGCTCCTTCATCAAGAATAACGACAGCTCCATCACCAAATTCATAAGTCATAAGGTCCTCAATAACAAATTGCCTGCAACCTTCAATATAAATATTAGAATAAACTGGGTAACCTTTTTTTAAATACTGACTAGCAACTTTTGCAGCATAAGTTGTTTTACCAGCTCCACAATCTCCAATAATAAATTGAAGATTAGACTTAAATTTTTTACAATTTTTATATTCACGCATATGTTAAACATGACTAAAAGCATGAAGAAAGGGGCAAAAGATTAACTTTTTGCCCCTTTTTCTTCTATTCATTACTAGAATAAAGACTTAACAATATGAACTGCTGCACTAACTAAACCTAGTGCACATACGCCGAATAAAACGGCATTGCTAGAAATAAAACTCCAACCAGTGTTTAAAATCTCTACTCCAGACGCTAAAGCCTCAGTCATGTAATCACCTCCTTTAAAATAAATAAACTAAAATAAAGACTTAACAATATGGACTGCTGCACTAACTAAACCTAGTGCACATACACCAAATAGAACAGCATTACCACTGATAAAAGTCCATCCAGTACTTAGAATTGTACTACCATTTGAAAGAGCTTGACCCAATGTTACAGTTACAGTTTCCATAAAATAACCTCCTATCTTATAAGATTTAATATATTTAAAAATCCTTTAATAAGAAAATATATTACTATACATAAAATAATAAACCTACATATAAACTCAATATCTGGGACACAGAAATTACTATTATTAATAGTTATAGTCTGCCACTCAAATGTGCCACACCATGGTTTTAAATCTATCAATTTAACCACTTCCTTGATTGAAAAACTTACGAAACATATCAATAAAAATACCTAAGATAATAATATGTAAAGGACTTATAGAAAATCCAAAACAATCAACTTTTAAATTTAGTAAAGTAGTAATAATCTCCATAAATTCACCTACTTTTTAACCCAACTAAGAAAGGTAATAAATATCATAACTCCAATAGTAACAGTAATCATCTCGGGAATAGGAGCAGGGAAGAAATTAAATAAATTAGTGACAAGTCCTGCAATAGTTCCACCTTGTGCTACAACAGAATTAACTAACTGCACTGTATTTGCAATAGTATTAATAAGGCTATCAAATATATTTCCTAAAAAACTAGGAATAGAAGTAATTAAATACTCTGCCTTTTCTAAAAAAGTCATGTGGTCCCAATCATCATCATCAACATCTAAATCAGTTTGGGGTGGGATAACTTCTCCTGTCTCATCATCAACTCCATCACCATTTAAATCCTTATAAGCATTAATACTAAATTTAACATCATCTGCCTTAAAATCTTTAAATTTATCAGTACCTATACCAAAAAATGTGTGTTCCCACCATGTAGGAACATTAATAGTAAAAGAATTAAAATTATAATCTCCTTTATCTTTTAAATAAAGTTTAAAAGTATATTCAAAAGTTAAATATTCATTATCTATCCAATCGGACTTAGTACCAAACAAAACAAGCTTTGGGTCATTATCATTAAGAAAAGTTTTATCAGAACGAGTATAAGTATTATTACTACCAACCATAGTAAAGTCCATAGTATTATAAATTTCCTTCTGCAATATAGACTTAACTTTATCTGCACTTATTTCAGATTCTTGACCAAATTTAATTTGAAAAGGTATTTTACCTTTAATTTTAACATCAACTGGATAAGCATTATACTTATTAGAATAATTAATATTAAGAGCTCCTGAAGGATTTACAATTTCTAAATGTCCTACTGGATAAGTATTAACATCATTCTTATCAATCTCAATAGGAGTCCCAAAGGAACTACTGTCGCTATCTTTAAATAGCTTAGGAACATAAAACCCATAGATTGTAGTATACCTACTAGTAAAGGAATAATCATCTTTATCATCTTCATTATATATACTTACATTAAAAGCCGGTGCATAATCCATATCATAAGAACTAATACTATAATTACCATTTTTAGAAAAAGAAATTCTTGAAGCAGTAGAACTCTTATAACTATACTTGCCATCAACGTAAATAAAAATAACATTACCATCATTATTCGCAAGACTAAAAGGAACAAGCTTAATAGGATTACTATAACAATACTGTTTATCACCAGAATAAGAATAAGGAAATTCATAATAGTAATAATTACTTAAATCAATATCATCATCAATAGTATTTCCTTTCCCCTGATAAGCATTAGCATTAACAATAAAAATAAGTGGGGAAAAAACAACTAATCCAAAGACCAGAAACCAATGAATAAAAATATTATTAAAAATATTGCCATTATAATTAAGCCTATCATGCAATTTCTTCACCTACTCTCTAGGTGTAAGCTCTTTTAAAGTAATTGACTTCCAACGAGGAGAATAATCACAAACTAAATCATATCTTTTTTCATCTTCTGCAGTAACTCCATCTGGCAACATCAACTGAATTGTTTCAATACCTTTTTGAAACAAACTAGCTATATAAGGATTACCTTTTTTACTAGTCTTTATCTCACTTCCTAAACATCTAACATCTTCTATAATAACTTTCATATAGCAAAACCTCCGTTTTAATAATTAATTTATGAAATAATAATAATACAAAAATATTGTTTATTTGCGACAACTTTTTCAATGTATTTAAATATAAAATAGGCTTAAATATAGCAATAATCACAAAGAATTATGACAACAATTAAGTTCTTAGTCCTCTCTCATAAGCAAATAATCTTCTTGCTTCCCTTAAATATCTTTGGACTGTCCTAACACTAGCCGGTATCTCTAAACTAGCTTTAATAATTAAATTGTTAATATCTCCTCTCTTAAAACACTTAGGAAGTTTAAAATAAACAAGTTCAATACTTCTAAGAATCTCATATTTTTCATCTTTCTGTAATTGAAAAACGACATTATCGACTGCCTCAATATCTGCAATTTCTGGACTACTATGTTTTAACTTTCTTTCATAGAGAAAAGCAACTGGAGCATTGCAATAATAACTTTCATTAACTGCACAATCATACAAAGATTCTTTATAATTAATTAAAGATTTTCCATTACAAGAATAAAAAGAAAATGCAGCTATACAATAATCACTAATAAAGTCCTTCAAAATTAAACACCTCTTTTCTTAACTTTAGCAATCAAACCAAAAAAAATTATTTTCTAAATTCAATACATGACACTTTATGCTTAATAAAAGAAAAATAAAATCCATTTGACATTATTTCAATTACATCATTTTCTTTAGCCATCTTAAAATCAGTAAGTATTGAAAGACCTTCTTCAAAAGAACCTATTTTAATAGTTTTCTTTTCATTATTTATAAAACATATTTCCAAATACAAATTAATAACCTCCTTTACTAATGATTAAAAAAACTTAATAGAATCTAAAAAATCTAAAATATATATAAAAATGTCAACTAAAACTGTAATTAGAATAAATGGAAAGCCTAGAATTAAAAATATTAAATCTAACAAAGAAAATTCTTCTAAATAACTTTTAAAACTATAAGAATCATCAAGCTTTTTAAAAAAATATAAAGCACAAAAAGAAGAAACAAGCATTAAAATCATACAAATACAAAAAGTTGTTTTACTCATAGTTAAACCTACCTTTCTTAAAATGCTGTAACTCAATATAACACCTAGCATATAAACTATTATTATCTGGATAAAAAGAACTAATAGAATTTATAACTAAATAATGCTCATCTTCAAGGAATTTAAGAAAATCAACAAACAACTCTAAATTATCTATAGTATCTCTAACTCTTAATTTATAAGCCATAAAATCACTTCCAAAGGGACTATATTAAATTTTCAAAGAGCAAATTTTAATTTAATGATTAGATTCATAAAAAGCATAAGAAAAACCCAAAGGAGTAACAGACCTATAATTCTTACACTCAATAGAACCCCAAGGAATATTTTTACCATTAGAATATTTAGGACAATGAATCCTGGAAAAATCAAGAGGTGGCAAAGGCTTTTTTATAGGAACATTAAAAACACCCCATAAACAAGTTTTTTTTGTATATCTATCATTTTCAAATCCATACCCTGAAAATTCGTAAGGATGAAAAATAAAAACTGGTGAACCCATCCAAGTATTAAGCTTATGAATACGGCTTACTGGATTTTCAATAACCCAAAACTCAGGTTTAAAATAATCAATAATTTCCTTAGTTTTAGAAACAAGTTTAACACTTTGAAAAGTCCTACCATCTAAATCTTTTTGCTTAAACCACCTAGCACCACTAACTGCAAAGTCAGTGCAAGGACAAGAGGCTAAAACACCTAAAACAGAATCAGAAGGAATAAAAGTATAATCCCATGTTAAAATATCTATACCGTGCTGAATGTCAACTTGTACAACTTCAAAGCCATTTTCTTTATAAGGCTTACTCCAGTTTCCAGTATAATCAAAAAGAGAAATTATTATTTTTCTTTTAGACATAAGCTATCACCTTCTTTTACAAAAATACAGTTTTTGCTATAAGAGCAATAATCACAAATTAAATAGTGTTCACAATCAATACAAGGCTTATTGTTAAAACAACAATGCTTTAATAAGCAACATAAAAACGGACATTCTTTATTATTCATAAATAACACCACCTAACTAAATAAGATAAAAAAATTCAAAGCTAAAATAAATGCAATTCCTAAAATTCCTAAAATAAAAAGATAATTAGCAAAAGCAGAGCCAAAATCAAATTCAAATTCTTCATAACACAAAAGAAATATAAGAGCTAAAACAGGAAGTCCAAAAAGCAAAATCATATTAAGACCTCCTAATTAAATCATAAAAATAAGTATTACCTGCTTCAAACTTAAAAACTAAATCATAAGTATTAATAGGAAAAGAAAAAACTACAAAAGAGTTATATCTTAAATAAATTGAATCATTAGAAAAAGAAATATTATTACATGCAATATTCAAACAAAATAAACCTACTTCATTTAAAGAAATATAAAAATCAATATTATCTGTTTTCATATTAATCACCTACAAAAATTATTAAGGTTGCTACCCTTTAAATAAGCTATAAATTACAATGTGTAAGTTTAATCGAACCCACTTACAAGCGTTCTTTGGAATATAGAAAATTAATTATTTCTTTAATGCTTGATTCTTTATCCAATCTTTCAACAACTCAAGACTTATGTAATATCTACCACCTAACTTGTAACTCGGAAATTCGTCACGAAGCAGTAAATCATTGTACATAGTTGTCTTACTTACATGAAGAAGTTCCATAGCTTCACTTGGGCGAATCACTAAAGAATTTTCTTGTTCAAGTTTTTCTAATAAAGTCATTCTAAATCACCTCTCTTCAAAATTAACACTTTTCGGTTAACTTTGAATATATTATATACCACACAACGGTTAATGTAAATAGTTTTTTAATCATTTTTAAGTATTTTTTTAACCGTTAAAGGAAAATATAATATAATAAATTAAAGGAGATGATAAAAAATGAAAATAAAAGAAATTATTAAAAGAAACAAAGAAAAATTAAAATTAAGTACAGAAGAATTATCAAATTTATCAGGAGTACCAAAAGGAACACTAAATAAGCTACTAAGAGGAGAAACAGAAGACCCAAGACTAAGCACATTAAAAGGACTGGCAAAAGTATTTAATTGTTCATTAGGTGAATTTGATGAAAATGAACAATTAAAAATAACACAAGAAGAATTAAAATTAATAGAAAATTACAGAAAACTATCAACTGAAGGAAAAGAATATATAAACAAAGATTTGGAAATTGCTAAACAACTATATAAAGAGCAAGAAGAGTTTTTAAAAGAAAGTAATAATACTAGAAGAGCATAAAAAGAAAATTAAGCCCTTTTATAAATACTAATGGTATAGAATTATAAAATTAGGAGGGCTTACAAATGGCAAGAAGCAAATATAAAAAGAAAATAAAAAATGGAATAGAATACTATTTCTATAGAATAAATGACAATAGATTAGAAAAACCTAAAGACTTATATGGAAAAACAACAAAAGAATTGGAAGAAAAAATAAACAAAATAATGAAAGAATTAAACAATGGAATAAATATAGAGGAAGGGAAAAAGAATTATAAAGAATTTCTAAGACAATGGCTATATAATATAAAATTTATAAACATCAAAAATACATCAAAAGAAGTATATGAAAGTGCATACAGAATACACATAAAAGAAGAAAAAATATTGAATGTAAAATTAAATGAATTAACTAACATAACAATACAAAATTTCTATATGAAACTTAAGAAAGATAAAGTAGGGACAGCAACAATAAAAATAATAAATATAATAATAAAAGGAAGTATAAAATATGCATATAGAAATGATTTAATAATAAAGGATATAACAAAAAATATAATAATTCCAAAGCCAACAGAAAAAGAAAAATTAAATAAAAAAAATAGAATAAATCCACTAACAATTAATGAACAAAAGAAATTAATGAAAAAGATTGAAGGAAATGAATTAGAATTATTATTTTTAATGGCACTATTTACTGGAGCAAGGGGAGGAGAATTATTAGCCTTGACCTGGGAAGATATAAATATGAATAATTGTACAATAAAAATAAGCAAAATAGCAAAATACCAACATGAAATAAGAGAAGAAGGAAACAAAAAGTATAAAACAGAAATACAAACACCAAAAACAGAAAAAAGCAAAAGAATAATACCTTTTCCTAAAAAGCTAAAAGAAAAAATAATAAACCATAAAGAGAATCAGAAAAAAATAGAATTAAATTTATGGAAAAAGAAAAACAAAAACAATTTAATTTTTTGTAATATAAAAGGAGAATATTACAATATAATAGAAGTAAATAATAAATTTAAATCAATACTAAAAAGTATAGGAATAGAAGGACATACATTTCATGATTTAAGGCACACATATGCAACAAGACTATTTGAAATGAAAGAAAATCCAAAAACAGTTCAAGAATTATTAGGACATTCAACAATAAGTACAACTTTAAATATATATACACATGTATTAAAAGAAGTAAAAGAAGAAGCAGCAGAAAAATTAAATAAACTATATGAAAAAATAGAAGGGTAAAAACAGGGCAAAATTAAAAAATAAAATAAAAATAAATAGTTATTAACTAAAATAAGAAATCGAATATTTATTAATTTTAAATTAATAAACATTATCAATGTATTCTATAGGATTAGTAGCATATGGACTTAGAGATATAATCAATAAAGTATTTATTTTCAACACTAAAAAACTAAAGGAGTGTTTATTAATATGAAAAGTGATATTCAAATAGCACAAGAAGCTAAAATGGAACCAATTGTTAAAATAGCTGAAAAAATCAATTTAACAGAAGATGATATAGAATTATATGGTAAATATAAATGTAAAATATCATTAGATGTTCTAAAAAAGAACAAAGATAAAAAAGATGGAAAGTTAATATTGGTTACAGCAATAAATCCTACACCAGCTGGAGAAGGAAAAACGACTACTACTATAGGAGTTGCAGATGGATTAGCTAAATTAGGTGAAAATGTATTAGTTGCATTAAGAGAACCTTCTTTAGGACCTGTATTTGGGGTTAAGGGAGGAGCAGCAGGTGGCGGATATGCACAAGTTGTTCCAATGGATGATATAAACTTGCATTTTACTGGAGATATGCATGCTATAACTTCTGCAAATAACCTTTTATGTGCAGCTATAGATAACCATATACATCAAGGAAATGCTTTAAGAATTGATTCAAGAAGAATTACTTTTAAAAGAGTAATGGATATGAATGATAGAGCTTTAAGAAATATAGTAGTTGGTATGGGTGGAAAAGCTAATGGATTTGTTAGAGAAGATGGATTCATGATAACTGTAGCATCTGAAATAATGGCTATATTATGTTTAGCTACAAGTCTTGATGACTTAAAGAAGAGAATGGGTGAAATAGTAGTAGCTTATGATTTAGATGGAAATCCTGTATATGCTAAACAACTAGAAGTTGAAGGAGCTATGGGGTTATTAATGAAAGATGCTGTAAAACCTAACTTAGTTCAAACTTTAGAAAATACTCCAGCTATAATTCATGGAGGACCTTTTGCAAATATTGCTCATGGATGTAACTCAATATTAGCAACAAAAATGGCATTAAAACTTGGGGATATAGCTATAACTGAAGCAGGATTTGGAGCAGACTTAGGTGCAGAAAAGTTCTTAGATATAAAATGTAGATATGGTGGATTAAAGCCAAATTGTGTAGTTGTTGTTGCTACAATAAGAGCATTAAAGCATCATGGTGGAGTTAGTAAAGAAGATTTAAACACTCCAAATGTTGAAGCACTTGCAAAGGGTATAGTAAACTTAGAAAAGCAAGTTGAAAATATAAAGAAATTTAATGTTCCAGTAGTTGTTGCAATAAATAAATTTGTATCAGATAGTGAAGAAGAAGTTAAGTACATAAAAGAATTCTGTAATAAGATAGGAGTTAAAGTTGCACTTTCTGATGTATGGGCTAAAGGTGGCGAAGGTGGCCTTGAATTAGCTGATATAGTAGAAGATGTTATGGATAATGAAGAATCTAATTTTGCTCCAATATATTCAGCAGAAGATACAATAGAAAATAAAGTATTAAAGATTGCACAAGAAATATATGGTGCAAAGGGTGTTACATATACTCCAGCTGCAATGAAGCAAATAAGAGAACTTGAAAAGTTTGGATTAGATAAGTTACCAATATGTATGGCAAAAACTCAATATTCATTATCAGATAATCCATCATTACTTGGAAGACCAGAAGGATTTAATATAACAGTTAAAGAAGTTAGAGTATCTAATGGAGCAGGTTTTGTAGTTGTATTAACAGGTAATGTTATGACTATGCCAGGACTTCCAAAGGTACCAGCAGCAAATAAGATGGATATTTTAGAAAGTGGAGAAATTGTAGGGTTATTCTAATTTAGAACTTAAAATTCTTGACAAATAATATTAAATTGCTAAAATAAAGTTGTTAAAAATAAGTTATACTAAAAAGGCAGCTGTAAGGCTGCTTTTAGTATGTATTGAAGGGGTGCTCTTATGATTTTACTTGTGGATGTAGGAAACACTAATATTGTATTAGGAGTTCAAAAGGATGATAGTTATATAGCAAGTTGGCGTATTTCAACAGATGCTAAAAAAACATCAGATGAATATGCAATTCAAGTTATGCAACTTTTTGAACAAAATGATTTAGACCCTAAAGGTGTTAAAGGAGTAATAATATCTTCTGTAGTTCCTAATATAATGCATTCATTAGAAAATATGGTTAGAAAATGTTTTGGAATAGAACCTGTAGTTGTTGGTCCAGGAATAAAAACAGGTATAAATATTAAGTATGATAATCCTAAAGAGGTTGGAGCAGATAGAATAGTTAATGCTGTAGCTGCATATGAAATATATAAAAGGGCTATGATAATAATAGATTTTGGAACTGCTACAACATTTTGCGCTATAACTGCTTCTGGAGATTATTTAGGTGGTTGCATAATTCCAGGAGTTAAAATTTCATCTGATGCATTATTTGAAAGAACAGCAAAACTTCCAAGAGTAGAATTAGAGATGCCTGATAATATTATATGTAAAAATACAATTACAAGTATACAGGCTGGACTTATTTATGGATATGTTGGTCAAGTAGAATACATAGTTAAAAAGATGAAAGCTGAAATGACTAGAAATAATAAATGTGAAGAGCCTTTTGTAATAGCAACTGGAGGATTAGGTAAGTTAATAGCTAAAAATACTAAAGTTATTGATGAACTAGCTCCAGACTTAACATTAGAAGGATTAAAAATATTGTATAAGAAAAACAAGGAGTAATTTCAATGAAAATAGGAAATCTGGTATTTGAAAATGAAGTGTTTTTAGCACCTATGGCTGGAGTTACTGATATATCATTTAGAGGTCTTTGTAAAGAGATGGGATGTGGATTAGTTTATACTGAAATGGTAAGTTCAAAAGCTTTATACTATGGAAGTGGAAATACTCAAAGCCTTTTGAGAATAGCAGATGAGGAAAGACCTGTAGCAGCACAAATTTTTGGAAGAGAACCTAAGGTTATGGCAGAAGTTTGTGAAAAATATTTTAATGATAGAAAAGATATTTGCATAATAGATATAAATATGGGATGTCCAGTTAAGAAAATTGTTAATAATGGTGAAGGGTCAGCCTTAATGAAAGAGCCTGGACTTGCGGCAGAAATAGTAAGGGAACTAAAAAAGGTTTCTATAAAGCCTGTTACTGTTAAGTTTAGAAAGGGATTTGATGAAAATAATATAAATGCAGTAGAATTTGCTAAAAGAATGGAAGAGGCAGGAGCAGATGCAATAGCTGTACATGGAAGAACTAGAAAACAAATGTATGAAGGAAAGGCAGATTGGGATATAATAAAAAAGGTAAAAGAAGCAGTTTCAATACCTGTTATAGGAAATGGAGATGTCTTTTCTCCTGAAGATGCATTAAAATTAAAAGAAATATCAAACTGTGATGGCATAATGGTAGCTAGAGGAAGTATGGGAAACCCATGGATATTTAGAAATATACAAAGAGTACTTAATGGAAAAGAACCTATGGAAATTACAGCAGAAGAAAAAATTAATATGTGTATTAGACATTATAAGTTATCAATAAAATATGATGGTGAATATAAGGCTGTAAGAGAAATGAGAAAACATGCTTCATGGTATATTAAAGGTCTTCCAAGATGTACAGATATAAAAAATGTAATGAATTCACTAAATGACAGTAATGAGGTTATTAAATTGCTTGAGACATATAAAGAAGAGCTTAAGTAGTGTGTTTATAAAACAAATTTTCAATTATTGACATATCATAACCTCTGATTTATAATTATAAAAATGATTTTAGGAAATAAAAAATTTATAAATAAAATTAAATTAATTTTTGAAGGGGTTTACTATTATGAGTGAAACAAAAAAATATGTTATGACCTATGAAGGTGTTAAAAAATTAGAAGAAGAATTAGAATATTTAAAAACAGTAAAAAGAAAAGAAATTACTGAAAAGATAAAAGTAGCTTTAGGATATGGAGATTTAAGTGAAAACTCTGAATATGATGAAGCTAAAAATGATCAGGCTTTTACAGAAGGAAGAATTCTTCAAATAGAAAATATGCTTAAAAACGCAGAAGTTGTAGATGAAGCAGAAATTCCAAAAGATACTGTATCAGTAGGGTCAACTGTTAAAGTTAAAGATTATGAGTTTGATGAAGAAGTTGAATATACAATAGTTGGTTCAGCAGAAGCAGATCCAATGAACTTTAAAATATCAAATGAATCTCCAGTAGGAAGAGGCCTTGTAGGAAGAAAACTTGGCGAAGTAGTAGAAATAGCACTACCTGATGGAGAAACAAATAAATTTGAAATATTAGAAATTAAGAGAGCATAAATGGAGGGATATTAATGTCAACTGAGGAAATGAACATGGAAGAACTAGAGTCTCAGTTTAGTGAACAAGAGAGATTAAGAAGGGAAAAGCTAGCTGAATTACAAGCAGCAGGAAAAGATCCTTTTGATGTGTATACTATAGATAGAACACATACATCTTCACAAGTAAAAAATGCTTATGAAGAATTAGAAGGAAAAATAGTAACTGTAGCTGGAAGAATAATGTCTAAAAGAGGGCAAGGAAAAGTTGTATTCTCAGATATTCAAGATATGGATGGAAGAATACAATTATTCATAAAGATTGATGAAGTTGGAGAAGAAAAGCTAAAAGAATATAAAGGCTTTGATATTGGTGATATAGTTGCAGCTACAGGAGAAGTTTTCAAAACTAGAACTGAAGAAATAACTATAAAAGTTAAAGACTTCCAATTAGTTTGTAAATCTTTAAGACCATTACCAGAAAAGTGGCATGGATTAAAGGACCCAGATTTAAGATACAGACAAAGAGAAGTAGATATAATAACAAATCCAGAAGTTAAGAGCACTTTCATAAAGAGAAGTCAAATAATAAAGGGTATAAGAGAATTCTTAGATAATAGAGGATTCTTAGAAGTTGAAACTCCAATTCTTGGTGCAATAGCTGGTGGAGCTGCTGCAAGACCATTTATAACACACCACAATTCATTAAATATAGATATGTATTTAAGAATTGCAACAGAATTATATCTAAAGAGACTTATAGTTGGTGGATTTGAAAAAGTATATGAAATGGGTAGAAACTTCAGAAATGAAGGTATGGATGTAAGACATAATCCAGAATTTACAGCTATCGAATTATATCAAGCTTATGCAGATTACAATGATATGATGGAAATTACAGAAAACATGGTAGCTTATGTTTGTGAAAAGGTAAATGGAACAACTAAAATAAATTACCAAGGAACAGAAATAGAATTTAGACCTCCTTGGAGAAGAATAACAATGGTTGATGCTGTTAAAGAACATGGTGGAATTGATTTTAATGAAGTAAAATCAGATGAAGAAGCACAAGCTATAGCTAAAGAAAAGCATTTAGAATTCCCTAAGCCATTAAATACTGTAACAAAGGGAGAAGTATTAAATGCAATGTTTGAAGAATTCTGTGAAGAAAAAATGATTCAACCAACTTTCATAATAGATTATCCAGTTGAAAATTCACCTCTTACTAAGAAGAAGAGAGGAAATGAAATGTTCACTGAAAGATTTGAAGGATTTGTTTATGGAAGAGAATTATGTAATGCATATTCAGAATTAAACGACCCAATAGTTCAAAGAGAAAGATTTGAACAACAAGCTAAGTCAAGAGACCTTGGTGATGATGAAGCTTATGTAATAGATGAAGAATTTATGGGTGCATTAGAAACAGGTATGCCTCCAACAGGTGGACTTGGAATAGGAATAGATAGACTTATAATGTTCTTAACAGATTCAGCATCTATAAGAGACGTTATTTTATTCCCAACAATGAAACCACAATCAAATAATTAATTTATAAATATCTTGAAGTTAATTTTATTAATAAAATAATAAGATTAACTTCATTTTATTATACATAAAACTTAACAATATAAGTTAAATTTGAATTTTGAAAAAAATACAATATTTTTTCCACAAAAGGTATTGCAATTTTTTTATAAGCTGATATAATAGTCATTGTGCTTAGCATTAATTGCTTTTAAAGAAATTATAAAGTATTCCGCGGTAGCTCAATGGTGGAGCACTCGGCTGTTAACCGATAGGTTGGAGGTTCGAGCCCTCTCCGCGGAGCCAATAAAATCTTTTAAGTGATAAGCTAAAAACATTATTCCGCGATAGCTCAATGGTGGAGCACTCGGCTGTTAACCGATAGGTTGGAGGTTCGAGCCCTCTTCGCGGAGCCAATGTTCCGTGGTAGCTCAATGGTGGAGCACTCGGCTGTTAACCGATAGGTTGGAGGTTCGAGCCCTCTCCACGGAGCCAATTTGATTATTAAGCGATGGATTCCATCGCTTTTATTTTATTTTTTTTAGAAAATCATATCATTTTCTAAGCTATAGATACTTTTACTATTGACATATAATAGTATTTTGATAGAATTAGTATATAATTAAATAAGCACAGTGATAAAGAAGAGTAGTTTTAATATTTATTTAAGAGAGATAATGGATGGTGTAAATTATCATAAATATAAAATGAAGGGAGCTTTTGAGTGCAAAATCTTTTAGAAAGTTGGGCTTGTGCCAAGAAGGGTGGAACCGCGGAATATAATTTCGTCCCTTTAAGGTGTCAGAGTCTTTTTTTTATAAAAAATATTTGGAGGTACTTAAAAATGGCAGTTGAAAAGACAATGGATAAATTAGTTGCTCTTTGTAAGAACAGAGGATTTATATTTCCAGGTTCAGAAATTTACGGAGGACTTGCAAATGCATGGGACTACGGCCCATTAGGTGTAGAATTTAAGAATAATGTAAAAAAAGCATGGTGGAGAAAGTTTGTACAAGAAAGTCCTTATAATGTTGGTGTTGATTGTGCAATATTAATGAATAGAGAAGTTTGGGTTGCATCAGGACACGTTGGAGGTTTCTCAGACCCATTAATGGATTGTAAAGAGTGTAAAGCAAGATTTAGAGCAGATAAGCTTGTAGAAGACTATATGACAGAACATGGTGTTGAAGTTGCTTCAGCAGATGGATGGTCAAATGAAGAACTTAAGACATACATAGAAGAACATAACATAGTTTGTCCTAAATGTGGAAAATTAAATTATACTGATATAAGAAAGTTTAATTTAATGTTTAAAACTTATGCAGGAGTTACTGAAGATGCAAAAAATGAAATATATCTAAGACCAGAAACAGCTCAAGGTATATTTGTAAACTTTAAGTCAGTTCAAAGAACAACAAGAAAGAAGATACCATTTGGAATAGCTCAAATTGGTAAATCATTTAGAAATGAAATAACTCCAGGTAACTTTACATTTAGAACTAGAGAATTTGAACAAATGGAGTTAGAATTCTTCTGTAAACCAGAGACAGATTTAGAATGGTTTGAATATTGGAGAAAGTATTGTTGGCAATTCTTATTAAACTTAGGTGTTAATGAATCTAATTTAAGAATGAGAGACCATAGTAAAGAAGAATTATCTTTCTATTCTAAAGCAACATCAGATATAGAATATTTATTCCCATTTGGATGGGGTGAATTATGGGGTATAGCAGATAGAACAGACTATGACCTTTCTAAACACCAAGAACATTCAGGTCAAGATTTAAGTTACTTAGACCCAACTACTAATGAAAAATATGTACCATATTGTATTGAACCATCCTTAGGTGCAGATAGAGTTGCTTTAGCATTTTTAATGGATGCATATGATGAAGAAGATTTATCAACACCAGAAAAGAAGGATTCTAGAATTGTTATGCACTTACATCCAGCTTTAGCACCATATAAAGCAGCTATATTACCTTTAACAAAGAAACTTTCAGATAAAGCTTTAGATGTATATAGTAAGTTAAGCAAAAAATTTAATGTTGAATATGATGAAGGTGGAAGTATAGGAAAGAGATATAGAAGACAAGATGAAATAGGTACACCATTCTGCATAACTATTGACTTCGATACTTTAGAAGATGAAACAGTAACATTAAGAAACAGAGATACTATGGAACAAGAAAGAATAAAGATAGATGATTTAGAAGCATATATTGAAAAAAGCTTAGAATTCTAATTTATGTTAAAGCGAAGTTTATTGATAGTCAATAACTTCGCTTTTATTTTTTATTGGTGATATAATATGAGATAGTTAAATGAAATGGAATTATTGGAGGATGATATAAAATGAAAAAGGATTTTAATGAATTTAAAACATTTATTAAAGGCAAAAAAGTTGCAGTTGTAGGAATAGGAGTATCAAATATTCCTTTAATAAATTTTTTATATAAACTTGGAGCTAATGTAACAGCATTTGATATGAAAAATGAATCTGAACTTGGAGAAGTAGCACAAGATTTTAAAGAGAAAGGAATAGAACTTATACTAGGGGAAGGATATTTAAATAAACTTACTGGATTTGAAGTAGTATTTAAAACTCCTTCAATGAGAATAGATAGTGAAGCTTTAGTTAAAGCTAAATCTGAAGGTGCATATATTACATCTGAAATGGAAGAGTTTGTTAGATATTGCAAAGGAAAAATATATGCAGTAACAGGTAGCGATGGAAAAACAACAACCACAACAATAATATCTAAATTATTAATGGAAGAAGGATATAAAACTTGGGTTGGTGGAAATATAGGAACTCCTTTATTTGCCCAAATAGAAGAAATTAATGAAAAAGATATGGTTGTACTAGAACTTTCAAGTTTTCAACTTATGACAATGAATTTACCAATAGATGTAGCTGTATGTACTAACTTAGCTCCAAATCATTTAGATATGCATAAAGATATGCAAGAGTATATAGATGCTAAGAAAAATATATATTTATATCAAGAAAAAGATGATGTATTAGTTTTAAATATAGAAAATGATATAACTAATAGTTTCAAAAAAGAGGCTAAAGGAGAAGTAAGAGAGTTTAGCTCAAAGAAAAAAGTAGAAAATGGTGCTTACTATGAAGATGGAATATTATATTTAGATGGAAAAGAAGTATGCAAAAAAGATGATATGGTAATTAAGGGAATGCATAATGTTGAAAATTATTTAGCAGCATTTGCAGCAACTAAAGATGATGTATCAATAAAATCTATGAAAAAGGTAGTAGAAACTTTTGCTGGAGTTGAACATAGATGTGAATTAGTAAGAGAACTTGATGGAGTAAAATATTATAATGATTCAATAGCATCTAGTCCAACTAGAACTTTAGCAGGATTAAGAGCCTTTGATAAAAAGGTGATAATAATAGTTGGTGGATATGATAAGCATATTCCATTTGAACCTTTAGCATATGAAGGATACCCATATATAAAAGAATTAATTGTTATGGGAGCTACTAAAGATAAAATAAAGGCAGCTTTTGATAAGCTTGAAAAAGAAAAGGGTATAAAAGTTAATATGCATTTTGTTAATAACATGGAAGAGGCAGTTAAAAAGGCAAAAGAATTAGCAAAAGAAGGGGACGTTGTCACATTATCACCAGCTTGTGCATCTTTTGATATGTTTAAAAATTTTGCAGTTAGAGGAAATGTATTTAAGAAAATAGTAAAGGAACTATAAAATAATTCTTTTAAAATTTATAAAAGTAAAAAGAGTATATGCATAGTTTAACAATATAACTATTCCTGGTGTATCATGAATAGAAAAAAAGAGAATTAAATAGATAAATAAAGAAAAATAAAATTGGTTTAAATATATCATCATTTTTAATAAAGGTTATTATTAAAAATGATGATATTATAATATGCGTCGCCGGAAATGGTAAAAAAACTTGTAAAAGTTAGCGACAAAACATCAAGAAAAAAATCAAAAATAATTTAAAAAAGTTATTGACAATGATTTTAAATGATGTTATTATAAATAGGCAGTCTCGTGAGAGGCGAAAGAGATCTTTGAAAATTGAACAGAATAAATAAGTTAAGAACCAGCAATTCTTTTATTAGT
>OLNP01001351.1_pt1 | contig 21101 bp, 9 predicted proteins | sample 1671951 | NCBI WGS metagenome assembly OLNP01 (sample SAMEA3136629, study PRJEB25190) | human gut metagenome | biome: human gut; feature: human-associated habitat; material: faeces | place: Austria | collected 2013
GTTGGGGCATGTGTCCTGTGGCTTTATTGAATTTGAAGGGGCGCACGAGTGTGCGGGTTTCGATGCCTTCGCGTACGACGATGGCTTTCAATGTGCAAGAATCATTTTCGGTACGGATTTCTATCGGCTCGGTATATCGGGTGCTGTTTGTCGTTGGTTCGGATCCATCGAGGGTATAGTAGATGGGTGCATTGCCTTGTGTGCGGAGTGTCGCTTCTATACAGCCTTTGGTTTCATTTACCGAGTATTCGCCTTTAACTTCGAGTATATGTTTGGCATAGTTGAGTCCCATTACATCGTAGATGGCAAGGATATGGCCTATATTATCGAGGAACCGGTCATAACTTTTGTTTTCGACTTGATCCCATTGTACTTCGCTCAGTGCTGCTAATCTGGGAAGTATCATGTATTCGAGGTGTTCGGGAGTAGTGATATATTCTGTCCAGATGTTAGCTTGTGTACCTAATATGAATTTGGCTTGTTCTTCTGTAAGACTTTCGGGTATGGGATTGAAATTGTAGACCATATCGACCGGATTATAACCGCCGATAGCCAAAGGCTCGTTTTGTGTATCTCGTGATTGATAATAGTCAAGATAAAGAGGTGCAGTCGGTGTCATGATGGCATAATGCCCTTGTTTCGCCGCTTCGACACCTCCGGCAACACCTCGCCATGACATAACAGTTGCATTGGTGGTGAGTCCGCCTTCGAGCATTTCGTCCCATCCGATAATTTCGCGTCCGTGTTCATTGAGGAATTTCTCTATCCGTTCGGTCGTATAACTTTGCAGATAGTGTTCGGCTTTACCATGTTCGTCGTCTTTGAGTCCTAATTTTTGGATACGGGCTTGGCAAGCAGGACATTTTTCCCATCGAATTTTGGGACATTCGTCACCTCCGATATGTATGTATTTCGAGGGAAATATATCTATGATTTCGAGCAAAACGTTTTCAATGAATTCGAATGTTTTTTCTTTTCCTACGCAGAGCACATCGTCACGGATACCCCACTGTCCGGAAACTTCGTACGGGCCACCCGTGCAACCTAATTCGGGATAAGAGGCCAATGCCGCCATCATGTGTCCAGGAAGGTCTATTTCGGGAATAATGGTAATACCCAAATCGGCGGCGTATTTTACCATATCGCGTAATTCGTCCTGTGTATAGAATCCACCATAGGGGGTCGTGTCGTAGTTATCCCATTCTTTACGAATCATGGTTTTGTTGCGGATACTGCCCACTTCGGTCAATCGTGGATATTTTTTTATTTCTACGCGCCAGCCTTGATCGTCGGTGAGATGCCAATGCAATGTATTTAGTTTGTGAACAGCCATTACGTTGAGAATCCGTTTTACTTCGTCCAATGTGAAGAAATGACGGGCAACGTCGAGGTGCATTCCCCGATATCCGAAACGGGGAGCATCGTTTATCGTGGTACAAGGAACCGACCAATTTTCATCTGCGGAGAGGGTTTCTCCATAGATAGCTACCGGAAGGAGTTGTTTAATGGTTTGTAGCGCATAGCGTACACCGTTGGGCGTAGCTGCGGTTATTTCGATTTTCTTTTTGCTTATGTTTAGCCGATAAGCTTCTTGGCTCATAGTCGTGTCGATTTTTACGACCATCATATTTTTACCTTCTTTTTCGGCTATTTTTAAGTCCTTGCCGGCTGTTTTACCGAATTGCTCTGCAAACTGAGCCAAGATTTCATTTACTTCGTCTCCACATTCCGGTGAAATAAAAATCTGTGTGTCGTCATCGAAAGAAAAGCGTCCCGACATCTGTTCCATGTCATTGGGATAGGGTATTAATTCATAACGGTTTGGGTTGTCTTCACTTTGGCAGGAGATTAAGGAGATTATCAAGGCCACAAGTGAGAGATAACGATTCATATTTTTCATAACTGTTTGGATTATGTGATGTTAATATCTGATTTCGTTTATTGTTTGACCGGGGTGTTTCCCATTTCCATTACAATTTTTCCGCCTTTCATAATGTCGCTATGCATGAAGAAAGGAGATTCGAGCAAGATATTATCAAGGCGAATGCTCTGTATATATTTATTGGTTCGGGAATTGTTGTTGGCGATAATTTCGAATACTTTCCCGTTGGGTAGATTTATGGTTACCTTATCGAAGATAGGACGACCGACAGAATATATGGGCGATCCGGGACATACTTGATAGAATCCCATCGCATTGAGCACATACCAAGCCGACATTTGACCGCAATCTTCGTTGCCCGACAATCCGTTGGGGTTGTTGAAGTATTGGGTATGGAGAATCGTATCGATCAACTGTTGGGTTTTCCACGATTGATTCACGTAGTTGTAAAGGTGAACGATGTGATGGCTAGGCTCGTTTCCGTGCGCGTATTGTCCGATGAGCCCCGATATATCCGAAGATACGAGAGGGCCTTCTATCTTTGATTCGGCGATAAAGAGAGAATCGAGTCGACCAATGAATTTTTCCTGACCTCCCATCAAGGTGATAAGTCCTTCTATATCGTGAGGAACGAACCAAGCCCATTGCCAAGCTGTCCCTTCGCAATAATCGTCATTGCGGTGGTCGGAGTAACGGGGATTAAATGGAACGTGCCAATTCCCTTTCAAGTCTTTGCCACGCATGAATCCGGTTTGCGAGTCGTAGTAATTGATGTATGATTTAGAGAGTGCCTTGTATTTTTCGTAAGTGGCCGTATCGCCAATTTCTTCTGCCAATCGAGCGATGCACCAATCGTTATAGGCGTATTCCAAACCTTTGGCTACCGACTCGTTTTCTTTTTCGTAGGGAACATAACCTATTTTATTTTTGTAGTATTTAGAAATGGGAACCAACCCGTTGACCATTCTGCTCGATGCGATAATACCGGTCGTATCATATACCGAGCTGCGGATACAGGCTTCGAGCAGTTCTTTTCCATCGATTTTGTCGAATCCCTTCATATATGCGTCGACGATTACGGGGATAGCATGATAACCAATCATCGTAGCCGTGTAATTCCCTGCTAATTCCCACATGGGCAGAATACCCCCTTCGTGGTATTTTTGCATAAGAGACATCACCAATTTTTCATTTAAATCGGGTTTGATGATGGTCAATAGCGGATGCAATGCACGAAAAGTATCCCATAGGGAATAAACCGTGTATATTTCTTTGCCGGATTTGGTTTGATGTATCATTTGGTCGAGCCCACGATAGCGTCCGTCCGCATCGGAAAAAAGGCTGGGGTGTATAGCCGTGTGGTATAGTGCTGTGTAGAATATCTGTTTTTGGGTTTCGTTATTGCCTTCGACTTGAATGGTTTCCAAGTAGTCGTTCCACTTATTTTGTGTAGCGGTCATTATACTGTCGAAGTCCCAAGATGGAATTTCGGTTTCGACATTCCGCTGTGCTCCTTTTATATCTACGGCCGATATACCTACTTTTACAAGCACTTCTTCGTTTTGTGCCGTCGGGAATTGGAGCAGGGCTTTTTTCTGTTCCATTTTACAGGCTTTCCCATCGCGCACGATATCGATGACTGTGTCGATGATGTGGCAAGTGAAAGGTTTTGAAAATTTCATGTAGAAACCTATGCATTGGTTTTCGGCCCAGCCTTTGGTTTTTTTCCAGCCCACGATTTCGGTATCGCTGGGGGAGTCTATTCTCATGTCGATATTCTCTTGTCCTTGCAGACTATAATCCAAATCGACGATAAATCCAGCTTCTTTACTTTCGGGGAAACGATAACGGTGAAGGGCCGCCCGAGGTGTAGCCGTTAGTTCGGCAGTCACGTGGTAACGTTCGAGTTCGACCGAATAGTATCCCGGTTTTGCCACTTCTTTGTAGTGCGAGAACGTTGAGGCATAGGCGGTTTGCTGGCAACCGTATCCCAAGTAACGATAGTTTTGTTTTCCTACGGTGGGCATTAACAGAACGTCTCCGTAGTCTCCGCAGCCCGTACCGCTCAGATGGGTATGAGAGAATCCGTTTATCGTACTGTCGGAATAGTGATACCCCGAGCAAGCATCCCACCCGTATATGCGGGTATCGGGGCTGGGCTGTATCATTCCGTGGGGGACGACGGGGCCGGGGAATGTGTGCCCATGGCCTCCCGTTCCTACGAACGGGTTTACATAGTCGATATATTGTAACTGCGTTTCTGTGAGGTTAGAACAGCTTGAAAAAAGCAGTAATCCCAAACCTATCCATAGCGTTGTTCGTTTCATGTCCTTTGTTTATATGTGATGATCTTTTTGTTCTATCTTTTTGCTTTTATCGTATTATTTTACAGGTCGATAAATTCTCGTTTGTATGCATAACTTGCACGATTAATATTTGTGGAATATTCGAGCCGAATGTTGTTTCAAAGATACATTTATTCACGTTAAAATGGTTTATTGTTTTTCCGTTTAAGTCGAATAAAATTATATTTTGTATCATATCGTCCGATTGTACGATCAGCCGATTATTGTTTGTATATATGGTTAGACCGTCTTTTTTCATGTTATTTATGGCGGTGGGTTTCCCCGGTTTTTCTACATAAGGAGTCCCAACGGGAAGTATTTCGTAAAGATTGGGAATATTCTCTTTGTTCCACTCTATTTTCACGGCTGTTACCGTATCTATTTCGTGGGTGTCTATGACTGTGCACAACGGTTCCAAAGACCCTTTTTCGATCCATTCGGAGCCATTGTTGACATATATTGACGGGAGTTTGCTACCGGAATCGAATACTGTATTATGGAAAATTTCAATCGACTCTATCGTTATATTTTCGATAAAATGGTGTTCGATATATCCTGCTTCGCCAGCTTGGTAGTTGGTCGAAAGGTCTTTGTCGGCGAGGGTGGCTATTTGCACTCCGCTTTGGTCGGTCGTTTGGGTGTATTTTTCAGACATATCCGCTTTAAATTCGGCTACTTGTAACCAATAGCTACCTACGGTATTACGAATGATAAAGCGAACGTATCGTGCCATGAGTCCGTTGGCATTGCAAGTAAACGAACGGGTAGAGTCGAGATGGCCGTTTGTAAATTCGGTTACTGTTTGCCATTGGTCGTTATCGGCGGAGACTTCTATCGCAGCGGTCCCTGAGAGTTGGTCGGTCTCTGTGAATGTGATGCTTATCTCGTAAATGGGTTGAGCCGAAGGGTAGGTGAGGAGAATATAATCGTCTGCGGCTTGTGCTTCGCTGCTCCAAAAGAATGTCGAAGGATTTCCATCGATGACGTTGGTTATGGAGTGATATTCATACTGCGACATATTGGTGGATACCTCGGCCGTGATTTCTACGGAGGTGAGGATCCGGGAAACCGATAGTTGGTTAAAATCTACGGCGATTTTTTCTTCTGAAATATTTTTAATTCGGATATATGCGGTTTTTTGTTCTCTGATGGGTAATTGTATCGGAGTCCACTGTTTTCCGTTTTCCGAAATCTCCACTCGAAGCGTTTTGTCGGTCGTGATTTCTTTCACATTTATTTTTTCGATGTTTCCGAAATAAATACCTACGTATTCGTCTTTATCGAGATCGAGTCCGTTCAATCCGGCTAATCGGATCGTTTCGTTCTGAGCCGTCAATTCTACACCTTGCAAATTCTCGATGTTGGTAATTATTTGCAAACTGTCTTTTGCCGGCCATACTCCAGGCATGCCGTTACCAACTTTCTCTACTAGAAAATTGGTGAAAGGGCGTAGGTGGCTTTCGCCGGGTTTCACTTCGTAAAATACCTCCCGAGTGGAAGTTCCATATCCTTCGAGTGCACTGACCAAGTAGGCCGAATCGGCGCTCATGCCCGCATAGAGTGATTTCAGGCGCAGGTATTTTTCCCAACCTTCGGAGCGGGACATGGAGTTTCCATATTCGAGCATATCCAATGCGTCGAGCGCTATCGTACTTATGTTTTTCAACTTGGCGTTCCAACAGCGAATGTCCTCATACATCAATCGGTAATCTCTGTGCGGACTGTCTTTTAGGGTTTCGATGTACGTGCAAGCCTGTTTAAGATTTTCCAGTTCGTTTCGCAGCTTGTCGGATTCCGGCGGGAAACTTTCGCCGCCGAATTTCTCCATGAAATTGTCATAGAGCGTTATCATTTCTTCGTCCTCGACCAACGTGTTCGAGAAGCGGGCGAAGCATTTGATCGCTTCGGCAGTCTGCGTATCGCCGGGATCGGCTATTCGGTGAAATACTTCTTCCCAGTTTTTATGAACGTCGAAAGCGTTGGGATTCCAACTATAATCGGCCGCTCCGAACAAAGCGATTTTCGAAGCCTGTGCTTGGTTCATCGGGTTCAGAATAAGCCCGTTGAGCGTATTGATTGCTCCGGTTTTTTCAATTGTCCAGTGAGTTGTTAACTCCCGCATGTAGATGCGGTCGTCATGATCGTCGTTTACTGGATTGTTCCACCACATGACCGGATTTCTTCCCACGCGTCCGGCCATATCGTCGATGGCCGAGGGGCGGATATTGGAGAAGCAGTCGTATCCGGTAAAGGCGATGACTACTTCGCTATCGACTTTTTTCAGGTTGTTTAGAGTGTAGGATGCTCCGTAGTTGAGAGCGTAAGCCGTGGGGACGAAAAAAAGAGGTGCTACTTGGTCGTCGGTGTTGTCGGTAGTGTATCGTTCGCGTATTTTTACTTGCACTTCGTTGGCTAAATGAGCTTGCATGTCCCCACTGGGAGTGTAGGTCATGTCGTCGATGAAAACACCGAATCCTCGTACACCGAGGCTATAAAGGTGATCGAATTTTTTCATGAGGGCGTCGATTCCGGGAGCCATAGCCGATTCGTTCGAAAAACTGATTCCTTGTTGTAATCCGGGGTGTGCTGCCCAGATGAAATCGACGTTGCATGCTTTTGCTGCTTGCACCATTGTTTTCAAATCATCTTGGGTAATCATACCGAAAAACCGTTGCTGTTCGGTGAGCGAGGTAGGATAATCGTCCCTCCAATTACCGAGGTGGTAGGGATCCGATTTCGGTCCATACACGAATACGTTCATTTTGAATCGTTTACAAAACTCAAAAAGACTGATACGGTTTTCCACCGAGTAGGGGTGTCCGTAGAATCCTTCCACGATTCCCCGATATTGAGTGTGTGAATAATCTTCGAAAGTAATTTGACGGATCGAGTTGCCGTCGGTTTGCTCCAAAATTTGTTCGAGCGTGGCAAAGGCATAAAATTCGGAACCTTTATCATTACCCAGAACGACGATGTCTCCGTGAGGGTGTAGGTCGTTTATTTGCAGGAGATAGGGGTCGAATTTATTATCTCCCGTGTCAAAAACGGCAAGGGGCAAATTGTTTTCTACGGCATAGCGGTCTGCTGCGCCGTCTGAGCCGTTGATTCCTATGTAGAGGTTCGTATTCGTCTGCGACGGGTTTGTAGAGAATGCGATGGTATATCCTGCTTCTTCGAGTACTTCTTTCATGCGGTTGCGGGTCACTTCTCCTATTCCACTTTCGCAAATGACATTTATTTGTTGCGTCAATTCGATAGCCTCTCCGGTTTCGACAACTTTTTGCGGAGTGGGGTATATGGAGTATGTTTGAGCATGGTTTTTACTCAGTATCGTACCGAATACCAACAAAGCAAGCAGGGTGAATATGTTTCTCATCGCTAAATGTGTTTAAGCAAAAAGCTTTTGTTTTTGATATAAAAAAGATACAGACTATATTTTGTGTTTCATGGTTCGGCCGAATTGCGATATAGACCGGTAGGGTGTATTAAATCCCGACGAAATCGGGGCGAACCGTGGTATTTTTTGAAAACACCCCGCACTCACACGAGGCAGGCGGGTACGGGGTGTGGCCATGAAAACCTAATTATTTTTTGAAGCGAATGATTGTTGTGTTTTCGCCCATCGAAACCTTAGCCAGATAAATGCCGGCAGGAAGATTTTCGAGATTGGTAGTCATTTCGGTCGCTTCGGCAACCGCCGTTCCCAATAAATTATAGATAACAGCCGTTGCGCCTTGCGGCATATAGAGTACCTTGTCATTGTAGTAAGCAGTAGCCTCGGCCGTTACGTCTTCGATGCCCGTAGCAAGTTCGAAAGTCGCATTTACCGTTAAATTTTGGTCGGTAACTTTAATCGGGTCGTTTATGTTTTCGAGAGGGGTATCGTTTACTGAAACCGAAGCAAATTTATATTTTTCACCGAGGTTAACAGCATAGAGGTTACTGTATGTTTTTACCGGGGCGGGAGATTCACCGATAGCAACATCGAAACGACGAAGTTCATAAGCTGCTTCTTCCTCGACCGGGGTGTTATAAGTCACTTCTACCGTAGAGCGCCCATTGGTTTTTTGCAAAGCATCTGCTATTGGGAAGTACCACTGGTAACGGTTCCATTTTTACGATAATAAGCGTCGATGTCACCAGCGAGATTTTCAACCGTCGTGGCATCGGCGGACTCGGGTAGGTAGTGGGCTACCAATCCTTCGGCATCGGCTTTGGGTCCGAACATCGAGGCTTCTATTTCCTCGGGGGTGAGGGTTTTGTTCCATAATTGTACTTCCTCTACTTTACAAGGCATTTTGTTGTATTTGGAATCCCCGATGGCGAAGTCGCAGGCGTCGTAAAGCAACGCCAAACCTCCGTCTTCTACTTCTTGCGAGATAGCCTCTTCTCCGTTTTTATATACTTTGAACGTTCTTCCGTCATTGCTGGTTACCAGCGAAATAAATGCAAATTCACCCGGATAAAGCGTCGTGTTCTCAGATACGGCCGGAGTGGGAACACCCGGACAACCAGTCGAGTTTCCGTCCCATTTGCGATACCAAACGGCGAGTTTACCGTCTTTTACTCCCACGCCGTAGGAACCTTCGACAGCCCAAGTGATACTGTTTTGAACATGCCCCATGAGGACTCCGTTGTAGCCCATAGGAGAAATCCAAGCCGAGAAGGTGTAATTACGAGACCGTTGGTCGCTCTCCACTTGATTTTTGTCGGTGTTATGAGAGCCTAAAACAGTATCGCTGAACCGTAACTGACAGTCTCCTGCCTCACCGTATCCGGGAGCCGACATCAGCATGGCATCGCCGGTACTGGCGAGCTTCTTGAATTGTGCGGCGAAATTGGCATCGGCGCTAGCTACGAAGGTTTCGCTTGCATATATTTCGTCATTGTTTTTTATCGATACCAGTTCATAACCGGTCGAGGGCGCAGCTGCGACAGAAAGAACAGTACCTTCGGGTACTTGGGCTCCCGATTCGATCGGAGTCTCGCCGTTTTTAATCGTTAATGTTCCGTTTTCAGGGGTAGCGATGTTTATCGTATATCGTTGGATATTGTTTTTTACGGTTATTTTTATATCGTGATATATCCCTTCCTTGAAAGAAGGAGCATATGTATTAATATCGTCCATCGTCGTAAATATCATACGGAACAGATAGACAGTTCCTTCTGCGGCATCTTGGGGTATGGTAATACTGGGAAGAGTACCATCAGGAGTAGGATTCGGATTGTCTTCTGCGTGTACAAGTACTCCGTTTGTCTCGTCATTATAAGGATTGCTTGGTCCCGGAACTCCACATTGCAAAAGCCGGGTTATTTCTTTTGACGAATTGGCATCGGTGAAGATTGCAAAACGTCCCCAATACGTGGTTATTTTAATAGAAAATTTTACTTTGGCTCCCGGAGCGACGAAAAGTTCCTGTTCGATTTTTCCTGTTGTGAGATCTTTGAGGTCGGTGTAGTTTTCCAATGCACCGGAGGTGCTAAGTGAAATGACTTTTCCACAGTTTCCCGGAGCTGTAAACGACGGGGCCTCATACCCGTCGAGGGGCTTTTGAGCGTTTGCTATGGTACTCCCTAACAAGAGAGCCGCTAATGTAAAAAGATAATTTTTTTTCATAAGATGATACTAAATAATATTCTGATTGATTTAATAACCCTCCGCACAAGGCCTTGTGCGGAGGGTTTGAATGGCCTTATATTATTCGGCTACCACTTTGAAAGATTTCACGCGTTTGCCGTCTTTCGACACGACTACATAGTACATACCTTTGGCAGCATTTACCGTGAGCGTGCAGATTTCGCCGGTCATAGCTTGGTGCTTTTTGGTAGTTACCTGACGACCTTGTGCGTCGAAGATGTCGATAACGTAGTTACCGTCGGCTGCGAATTGCAGGTTGACATTTTCGATGAAGGGGTTGGGATATACCGTGAGGTTATCTACCAAGTTGCCATCGATACCCGAAGAGGGGAGAACTACGATATACTCTTCTTTCGTCTTCGTATCCGAGCCCCATCCGTTGGCAAGCGTCAAGGTGACGTTATATTTACCGTCTTTGTTGAATGTAACCGATGCGTTGTCACCGGTGTTTTGAACTTCGGCATCGGCAACGGCGAATGTCGATGTCGTAGTGATGGGCAATGTACCCGACATGGCCGGGTTACCTTGAATAGCGATATTGGCCGGTAATATGTGTTCTTCGTTTGCAGAGGTGTTTTCACCGCCTGCACCTTTCACTTCGATATAGGCAGCCTTGTTGTCGGTAACCAAAGTACCTTTGTTTTCAAACACTTTTTCGCCTTCGTTGTAGTTGTCCGATTCGAACGTCCAGTAACCTTTCAGGTCAGAGGGGATTTCTTTACCGTCGTAACCTTTCATGGCTTCTATTACTTCGGTATCGCTCAATGCCTTGTGCCAAACTTGTACATCGTCGATGACACCGGAAAATCCGGCATAGTAAACGCGAGAACCACCGATGTAGATGTTTGCAGCTTTAACGTTTCCAGTTCCACCGTTATTATCGTTGTAATTGTATTTTGAAGCATTACCTTCTCCTACTTTCTTACCATTGAAATAGATTCTTTGTTTGCTGCCGTCGAATGAAATGAGGACGTGTGCCCATTGACCTTCGGATAAACTATAAGATTCGGTTCCGGTACGGTTACCGTCTGTACAACAAGCCAAGTTGGGAATTTCGTGTTTGTTGTTGTTTCCGTTGAAATAGTATTGCGATTCATTTCCCCACATAGTATAAGAAATGATATTGTTATCCAAAATGCGTTGTCCTCCGTTGTTGAATGTCTCAGGCCATACGTCTACCCAAAGGGCTCCCCAGTTATTATCGGGCCAGTGGATATCCATATTGCGTTGCTCGATCAATCCCATACCGAATTTAGCGAACGTGAATTTTTCGGGTTTTATCCAAAGACAGATTGAATATTGATTTTGATTCATCGGCAAGAAATCCGATGGAATACGGAACATATAGGGGTCGTCTACCTGCAAACCACGAGAAACCGTACCTTCGTTCTTTTTGCCGGTGTAGCTGAGTGTTACTTCGGCAGTACCGTCTTCGAGGGTTACGTTGGTGTCGGATGCTGTGAAATCGGTAATCGAAGGAATTGCACCTGTGCTTTCGGGAGAAATTTGTACATAGCCGCGATAAGAGAGTACACTCAAATCTCCTTTGGTGAGTTTTACATCGTAATAACCTTCCTCTGACAGTGAAGTGGTTATCGAACGACCGCCATCTTGGGTGAATACGGCATTACCGCCGGTGGTTGCGTTAAAGATTTCCCAAGAGAAAGGTTCTTCTTGGTTGGGGTCGATCAACGAGAGGGTAAATTCCTCGCCGGCTTTGATTACCGCTTTGTTACATTCGATACCGTCGACGAGTGTGAGGTCGGTAGTCAGATAGCTGGTCCATGTCGTTTCGCTCTTCGTTTTTCCGTCGGGAGCTACGGCACAAACACCGATTCGGTAATCCGAGATTTCGTTGTTGGCCGATACCGGAGCGCCTACTACGTAGTGTGCCCAAGAAGAAGTCGTTCCGCAAAGAACGGGCTCTCCGTCTTTTGCTTGTACGTAAACTTCGAAGTACCAAGTATCTACATCTTCGTTATAAACGGGTATGGAGGGATCGGAATCGTTTTTGGAGGATTCGCAATCCCAGCTAAATTTGAAATCGATCGAGTTATAAGTACGTTTTTTCAAGATTTTGCTTTCTTCGGTAGTGATGACCGGTTTGATCGGTGCAAAAGTCTTTGCCGGAACAATAGCCATTTCGCCGATGAATACATCGTAGTTTGTCGGGGTATTTTCGAATTTGAGACCGATGAGGGCTACATTTCCGTTCATACCGATTTCAGAGGCTTTCTTGGAGAAGGTTGTCCATTGTCCTTCTTTGGCTCCGGTAATGTCGCAAGAGTGCAATGTAGATTCCGACCCTACGAACGACCAGAAGAGTTTCATGTGCGTATCTTCGCCGCTATTTAATTTGAAAGTCATCGATACGTCGTCGGTTTCAGAAACGTCGAAGTTGGTCTTGAAGAGACGAACGTTGGATACTTTCGTAGCTCCGCTCATGTGTAGGGCCGAACCGGCATACCAAGCATCTTCGTAAGTGAATCCGCATTCGATACCGTCTTCGGGTACGTTATTGCTGTCGTCTGTAATCCACCAGCGCCATGTGGGCAGGTAGTCCTGTACACCTACGTTGAACCATTTGTTCCCGAAGGTTACTTTTCCTTCGTTACGGAAGGTTTTTCCGTTACCGAGCCCGAAACGGGTTACGAAAGGCAACTCTTGCAGTACGCTTCGGGCGGGCAGGTATTCTGCTATACCGTGAAAGTTGTTCATAGCCGCTTCGCTGGAACTGGAAATTCCGTCTTTAATAGCCGGGCGTTTTGCCGGGTTCCGGTTACCGCCGGAGAATACTTGCTCTTGCTTTTCGAGGTAACAGGCTTGTACAGCTTCGTCACCCGAACCGAATTCGGAAGAGTTCTGGTAAATCATATTGGTGGTGTGGTTTCCCCAAAATGCGATAGACATTTTGGTGTTTTTCAACGTAGACCACGGACCTCTTGCCAACCAGTTTCCTTGAATGTCGTAACCGGCATAAAGGGTGTAGGGATTGGCTCCGATTTGTTCGGCGTAGCTAGCCGAACTGCTTGCAGAATATCCCCAATCGTAGTTGAGCATATACATGTCGACTACTTGTTTGTTGTTTTTCCACAACCAATCTTGTTTGCTACTACCGAAAGAGGAACCTAAATCCATAGATCCTCCGTTAGAACCTACTCCATACCAATATACGTGGAATTGCCAACCGATCGATTCTGCATATTCCCGACATTGGGAGAAGAAGTCTTGCAAAGCAGAGGCTTGGGGAACCGGACCTTCGGGGTTGATACCGACACCATCGAGACCATAATAGCGAAGGAATTTTACGAATTTTTCTACGTATTTGAATTTTCCGCCTTCTTTTTTCACCAGCATATTTACATTAGCTGTTGGGCTGGTGTTATCGCCTCCCCAAGAGTCGAAGAAGATGAGACCGCCGCTATTGGCTACACCGTTACGGTGAGTAACGTCGCTGTATGCACCCGGTACACGTACCCACGGGAGAGACCAGCCGCCTTGCGAATCCACGTAGGACCACATACTGAAATTATCGCCGTCGAATACATATCGCGGTAGCGATTGCCAGTAAGTGTCGGATATACCCATCGGCGTCCACATACTGAATTTGCGGTCTTGCGTCATGGTGGGATCTACCTGTGTTGTCGTGTTCACGAAACGTTTTTTCATGGGGACACGGGCGATGTAGAAGTTCTCGTCTTCGGAAAGGGGGACTCCCGGTTCCCAAGATTCAAAATAGTCATAAAAATCGAGATAGACTGTTTTTTTATCACCTCCGGCGATAGAAATTTCTTTGGTCGGTAAGAGTTCTACATAGGGAGCGTGGGTAGGAATGTTTTGTGCATAGTTTCCCACAACTACCGAACAAGCCAATACCGATAATACTAATTTCGGTGTTTTCATGTTTTTTGTTTTTAAGTTAATAATAGGATCTCAAAAAAGTTGTTTTTTATTTTAGGGGAGAGAGTGTACGTTTCTATACGCTCTCTCCGATTAAATTTTTAGTTAGAAACTTCGGTTTCCCAACGACGATTGTCGCCCAATCCGGCAGGGTCTTCTACGTCCCACCAAAGGGTAGTACGCATCAGGTTACTTCCTCCGAGGGCTTGGATCCCCGACGTATTGACATCTTGGGCGGCTGCCGCATCGGTCATGTTCCACGGAATACGGCGAATCATACGACCTTTTCCCAACGAGCCGTCTCCGATATCGTTGACGGGGAATATGCGAGGATAACCGGTACGGCGCAAGTCGTTCCATGCTTCAAGTCCCATAGGGAACTGAGCGAGCCATTTTTGGGTGATGATTTTTTCGAGCTTTACTTTATTGTCGTCGCTGTTGTTGATTTTTACTCCTACGGTAACCAGACCTTTGGTGTTGTTGCGTGAGTTGTGCGGATCCACATAGTCGATAGAAGTATCTGCCGATTCTTGATTCCAATAGGTTTGGAAGTCGGGTTCGGTTTGTGCGATGTCGTAATCGTCGAACATGGCAGCAACACCTCTCAGATAGTTTGTATTGACCGATCCGCCGATATTCCATCGAAGGGCTGCCTCGGCTTGCAGAAAGTAACGCTCGGAGAGTTTGAAAATGGCGAGCGGGAAATTTGCGAAAGCACTTGTGACACCTGAAAATTTGGTGTATTGGTTATTATCGTCCCGAGGTGTGAGTTGGATTCCCGTGCGGACTCCCACAATGTCTTGTTGTGCTTGCCACGTCGTTTCTCCGTTTTCGTCTCGTATGGCATCGCTATTTTTTTCAAAAATTTTATCCATGAAAGGTACTTTGAGTCGTTTCATGATGTTTTCGAGCGAAGCGTTTATACGTGTGTCGTTCCAAAGAATGGAGATGAATGCCAACGGGTGATTGGTTCCGTTATTAACCATCGTGTTGTACTCGATGCTTTTTTCGATAAGTCCGTCGTCGATAGCCGATTGCGCTTCGGTTTTAGCTCTATCGGGATTGACGTTGGACATACGCATGGCCATGCGCAGACGAATGGAATTGGAGAATTGTTCCCATGTTTTTACATCGCCGCAGATTTTGTCGTATTGAGCCAGAATCTGATTAATGGTATCTTGATGTTCTTCGGAGGTAGAGGTAAACTCTTTCAATATTTTCCCCGCATCTTTGAGATTGACGAACAGGGAGTCGTAAATTTGATCCATCGGTTCGTAGGTTACGGGAGGTTCCTGCACATCGTTTTTATAATCGGTCCACGGGAAAGGTCCGTACACATCGGAAAGTTCCAATGCAGAGAAACAATACATGATGTTGCACATGGCTCCGATTTCTCGCAGATTGAGGTCGGCAGCCGAGCGCATTACAGGTAAGGCTGCTTGTGCTACGTTGAAAAAACTGGCTTTGGGACCATCGCAGTATTGCGCAAAATACCGGTAGGTAGAGGGCAGGTTCCCGCTAAAATTTTGTGTTCCGGCCATGTATCCCGAATAATTGTCGATGTGAATGTTGAATTGTACTTGATAGACGTGTGCACCGTTCGATGCTCCGACATCGTGCATTTTTTGCTGTGCCGTCAGGAACATACCGGCTGCCTGTTCATAGTTCTCGGCAATAGAGAGGTCGCCCGAACCGACTTCGATGTTGGAGTTCAGATCGTCGAGCAGAGGGTCGCCGCAACCGATTAAGGAGATTGCCGCGGCAAAAACGAATGCTGATAAATATACTGTTTTTTTCATGATGTTATGTTTCGTTAGAATGATGCTTTAAGTGAAATACCGAAAGAACGGGTAGTAGGCATACTGAAAATATCTACGTTACCCAGAGCATTTTGTGTACTCAACGAAGTATCGGGGTCGATGGGTGCATCGATGTACAAGAAGAACAAGTTACGGGCATTGGCCGATACCGTGAGGTTCTTGCTTTGTCCGAAGAGATTGCGGAACGTATATGCCAATGAAATCTCACGAAGACGGAAGTTCGTAGCATCATATACGTAGTTGCGTCCTACGGGTGATCCACCGCCGATGGTCTGATAATATTGGTCGACCGGAACGACTTGGTTTGTTCCCGGGATATACATGCCGGGCTTGGTGACAACACCGTCCTCGGAGGTCCAATAGAGGTTGTTGTTAAGTGCATAATCTCGTGCATCGGCCGTACGTTGCGATGTGCCGAAATAGTCGAGGTATGCCTCGGTGAAGGAGATGACTTTACCGCCAATTTTCCCATCGATAAGGAAATAGAAGGAGAAGTCTTTGTAATTGAAGGTGTTGGACCAACCGAGGGTGTGCTTGGCATTCATGTTGCCGAGGTATTCGTTGGCTTGTCCATTGAGTTTGAATGGAGCTCCGGTTTGAGGGTCGACAACGATTTCTCCGGTTATTTCGTCTCTCATAAAGTCGACGGCATAGAGGTCGCCATAAGAACCGCCTTCTTCGAATTTGATTTTCAGACCGCTGAGGTTACCCATATCGATTTCGTGGATATATTTTTGTCCGTTTTGCTTACGGGCCACCGTGAGGATTTTGTTGTCGTTGTAGGCGTAATTGAAGTTGGTAATCCAACTGAAATTGTTGTTGGGAGCGAAGATATAGGATGCGGTTAACTCGATACCTTGATTCCGTACCTTACCACCGTTGATATATATTTCCTTGCCGGCAGCACCTTCGTATTTCATGAATTGGTTTTTCATGATGGCGTTGTAGTAGGTGGCTTGCAACGAGATGGAGCGATCGAGCAAACTGATGTCGAAACCAGCTTCGAACGATTGTGTGGTTTCGGGTTTGGGATTTTTGAAGTTAATGATCGCACTGCTGATGTAGGCTCCTGTCGCCGGATTACGTTTTGCCGATGCGAGGAATAGGTTATTAGGAATAGAGTTACCCACCTCGGAGTACGAAGCCCGTAGTTTCAATTCGTTGATTTGTTCGGGCAAAACAAGTATCTTGTTCATTTGAGCGGATGCACCTGCCGAATAGTAGGCAAAGTGGGGATCCATATCTTTGAACTGTGTGAAGGCGCGATACCAGTCGTCTCGGTAACTACCCTCGACCGTTACTTTGTCTTGCCAAGTAACTTGTGCCGTAGCGAAAATGGCTCGTTCCCAGTTTTTGGTAGTAAGTCCTCCGTAGTTTTCGCTACTGTTGAGATAAATATCGGAAAGAACGAATTGGTTGCACGAGAGGTCTTCGGTATAGGGTGCTCCTGATTTGGCAATAGGAGTAATCATCCATTGATCGTAGGAAGAATTCATCATGCTACCGCCGGCATTGACCCCGATGGTGAAATCTTTGAATGTTTTGTTGTAGCTTAACATGAAGTCGCCGTAGAAGTCTTGCGACTTGGTATGGTCGAGAATAAGACGACCCCGGTCGATCATTTCGGCATTACCCCATGTGGTGGCGTATTGTCGGTTTTCGTCGTTGCGTTCGTTGTAATCGTATTTGATACGAGCTTGCAAATTGAGGCCGTCGATGATTTGCCAGTTGGCAGCAATACTACCGAATGTGCGGTTAATCACTTCTTCGCTGGTCATACGGTTGAGCAACCACCACGGGTTATTGAGGTTGATGGCATCGGTGAACCAAACTTGTTTGCCATAGTTGGCATCGGAAAGGGTAGATGTCTTGCCCGATTGTATTACCGATATGGGTAACCCGTCTGCTCCGATTTCGGAAGCGATGTAGCTATATGGATTGGACTGCCATGTTGCACTGGTGTCGTAATAGTTTTTGCGATACCAATTCATATCGATGTTACGCGGTGATGTATATACTTGATAGATGGGGTTGAAGAACGTACCACCGGTGGGACGGTTTTTTGTTTTTTGATTGATGTAATTCGCCGAAATATCGATTTTCAGTTTGTCCTTGAAGAAGGAGAAGTTTTGCCTCAACGAGATGTTGTGCCGTTCGAATTTATTGGTTTCGACGATACCGTTGGCTGTGGTATTTCCGTAAGAGAAATAGGTTTGTGCCACTTTTGTACCTCCGCTCAATGCGATGGAGTTGTTGAAGTTGGTTCCTACCCGGTAGAAGTCGCTGATGTCGTAAGCATTGCGGGTGAGGTGATAGGGGGAGTTTGCGGTGTCGTAATATTCGTCACCGAGAGTGTTCATGCGTTGTCCCCAGCTATTAGAGTTCATGGTGAATCCGTTTTCGACCGACCCGGACATTTGTGCTCCATATCTGTTTTGTAACTTGGTGAGTTTCAGAGGAGTCTCGAATGTCGTACTGCTCGATACATCGATACGGATTTGTCCTTCCTTACCTTTTTTGGTGGTAATCATAAGTACGCCGTTAGAGGCGGCACTACCGTAAAGGGCTGCGGAGTTTGCTCCTTTCAGCACGGTAATCGATTCGATGTCGTCGGGGTTGAGTTGGGAAAGGGCATCGCTACTTTCTTTCGAACCGTCGACCATCATCGTAGCACCGCCGCCGTCCATGTCCATTTGTCCGGCCACGCTGTTTTGCATGGGCACACCGTCGATTACGATGAGCGGCGAGTTGTTACCCAACATAGACGCATTACCCCGTAGAAGGATTTTGGAGGCTCCACCGGCTCCGCCGGAGTTAGGCGTGATGACCAAACCTGCACTTTTCCCTTGCAACGAGTTGATGAGGTTGGCTTCTTTTGCACGAGTGAGCTCGTCGCCTCCGACGGTTTGCGTCGAGTAGGAAAGGGTTTCTTCTTTACGAGCGATACCCATAGCCGTGACTACGACTTCGTCGAGCAACTTCGTGTTGTCTTGCATCACTATATTGATTTTGTTTTGTCCGTTGATGGGGCGTTTGATAGTTTGGTAACCGATGTAGGAAAATTCCAATTCATTGCTTCCTGCCGGCACTTTGATAGAGTAGTTACCATCGATATCGGTTGCCGTCGCTACACTGGTTCCCGCAACCTTTACGGTGAGGCCGATGAGTGTTTCGCCGGAGGCATCGGTAACGTTACCGGTTATAATTTTCGTGTTGGCACTTTGAGCCATGGCACTTGCGCTGGCGACATTTCCTTGCGCAGATGCGGCTTTTTTCGACAACATGATGTTGGGGTTCTGTATCGAGTAAGAAACGTCGGTCCCTTTGAACATGATATCGAGTATTTCGCTGACCGTCTTATTTTGAACGTTAAGGTTTACTTTGCGTTTCGTGTCCACTTGGGTGTTGATAACAAACAGACACTGAGCTTCTTTCTCGATTTTTTTCAAAACTTCGTCTATCGGAGTATTTGCCTCGGATAGGGATATGCGTGAATACGCATCGGCACTTGCTTCGAATGCGTAAGCCAGTGCTAAAACTGCAATAATTGCTTTTAAACTTTTTCTATACATACGTGTGTTTTGTGGTATTCAAAAGTTTTGTAACTGAAATAAATAAATTGTTGATTTTAAAATGATAGATAAGAGATGGTGTGCTTTTATGTATTCATAGGCTTTTGGATATTATTTGTGTTTAGAAGTGATTTGTATTGTATTGAGTTCTTTATCCCATTTGAAATCGAAGTTGAAGTCGTGTTGAAGAGCCTGCAACGCATGTTGAATGCCATTGTAGCGATAGAACTTACCGGTGTAGCGCTCGGTGCTTTTGATGTCTTTGTCGATACTAATTTTTACACCGAAACATTTTTCAAATCCTTCCATCAATTCGCCGAACGATTTGTCCTTGAAGTAGTAGATGCCGTCTTTCCACAACTCGGTTTCGAAGGTGCGGATTACCGATTGCTTGAACTCGCCGTCTTTGAATTGTGCCCGGTATCCGGGTTTGAGCATCGCGCTTTTTTCGCCCGACGATATTTTTACAGAACCCTCGATGAGCGAGACCATGAAGTCTTTTTCTTTGAGTGTGGAAGTCACGTAGAATTTGGTTCCCAACACTTTAACTTTTCCGTTAGGCGTATTTACGATAAATGGTTTCCAACGGTTGTGGGCGACTTCGAGATAGGCTTCGCCTTCTATTTCTATATTGCGTTGCATTCCCAAGAACGACGAGGGGTATTTTATCGTGGAACCTGCATTGAGCCATACTTTTGTACCATCGGGCAGGAGCAGGGTATTGCTGTTACCGGCCGGTACGGTCAATGAATAGAGGGGAACGATGCGATCGCCCATCGTGAGATAGAAACTGCCGAATGCTACCGACAACAATAGTATGACAACGGCGGCGATACGTAGAAGTTGTGCACGGTAGTGGCGGCGGAAGTCGTATTTGGTACGCTGTATATTGTCGGTCGATAATAAAATGGCATTGTATATGTTGCGTTCACGACAGAACTCTTTGAGGTTTTCGGGAGAGGCTTTTGTCCACTCCAAAACTTGAATGCGCTCCTCTTCGGTTGCGCAATTTCCGAAATATCTATATAATGTTTTCTTTTCCATACATTATATAAACCGAAAAACAGGGTATATCCCTAGTAATAAAATAAAATTTTTTTGAGAAAAATGAAGTGTGGATTTGTGTTTTTATAGTTTGTTGGTTGATTTTCGTGGTATTTTAGTCGGATTTCGTTACAGCGTGTACAGCGTGGCTCGGAATTTTTATAAATAGTCTTTTAATTTTTTTCTTAGGACATTCAGGCTTTTTGTGACATGGAATTCTACGCCTTTTACCGAAATCCCGAAGTTTTCGGCAATGGTTTTGTAGGATTTTTGTTCGAGGTATCTTTCGTAAAAGATTTCACGGGTGCGATTAGGGAGTGTTTTGATAGTATCGTTTACTATATTTTCTATTTCGCTGGTGAATAGTTCGGAGGGATCGCATCCTTTCAATGAGGATATATTGAGTTCTATTTCACCTATTATGTGTTTATAGAGCTCGTCATTTTTTTGTAATAAGTATTTTCTCTCTTCCAGAATATCGATACATCGGTTTCTTATAATTGTAAAGATGTATCCTTTTATATTGGAAGTTTGGAACGTCGCTTTGTCCTTGTTCTCCCAATATTGGATATAGGACTCCATGACTACGTCTTCTGCGTCTTGCATGTTTCCAAGATAGGAATATGCAAACTGGATAAATCCATTTTTAGAACTTCTAAAAATGTTTGTGAAATCACTATCTTCTTGAGTAACTAATGTCATTCAACTTTAAATTAAAATAAAATGTATAGCTTGTCTGAAAAATAGTATGGAGACAATAATCGTGTTAAATATGGTTTTTGTTACATGATATTCAGTTGTTTAGGGCTTTATGAGTAATGAGAAATAAAGAAAATCGCAGTGCTAATATACTAATATTATAAGATAAAAAAGAAAACTTACATTCTTTTTTTATAAAAA
>OLNP01001362.1_pt1 | contig 21011 bp, 14 predicted proteins | sample 1671951 | NCBI WGS metagenome assembly OLNP01 (sample SAMEA3136629, study PRJEB25190) | human gut metagenome | biome: human gut; feature: human-associated habitat; material: faeces | place: Austria | collected 2013
GTTCTTAACATAGTCAGCATGGCCGGGGCAGTCAACGTGTGCATAGTGACGGGTCGCGGTCTGATATTCTACGTGCGCAGTGTTGATCGTGATACCACGCTCTCTCTCTTCAGGAGCCTTATCGATGTTTGCATAATCGACGAACTCTGCGTCGCCCTCGAGGTTGAGGACCTTCGTGATCGCAGCGGTCAGCGTGGTCTTACCATGGTCAACGTGGCCGATGGTGCCAATGTTAATATGCGGTTTGGATCTTTCGAATTTTGCTTTTGCCATTGGGATTCTCCTCCTTTTTATAATACAGATCAGAGATTTTTTAAAGTTAGAACTATGCTATCATTTTACCAAGGACATGGCGAAAAATCAAGCACATTTTGTAACTTATTCAGCCTTTTTCCCGCGTTCGCTGATGATGGAATCCGAAACAAACTTCGGAACTTCTGCATAGTGGTCAGGCTCCATCGTATACTGGCCTCTGCCCTGCGTCTTAGAACGCATGTCGGTTGCATAACCAAACATCTCGGACAGCGGGACCATCGCGGTGATCTGCTGTGCGCCGGAAACGGCGTCCATGCCCTGGATCATACCGCGGCGGGCGTTCAGGTCACCGATAACGTCGCCCATATAGTCCTCAGGCACCGTAACAACAACCTTCATGATCGGCTCCAAAATCACTGGGTCAGCTTTCTTCATAGCCTCTTTAAACGCCATGGAACCGGCGATCTTAAAGGCCATTTCAGAGGAGTCAACCTCATGATAGGAACCATCATACAGCGTAACCTTTACATCCACAACGTTGTAGCCAGCCAGTACGCCGGAGAGCATTGCTCCCTGGATACCTTGATCGACTGCAGGAATGTATTCCTTCGGGATCGCGCCGCCAACCGTTGCATTGACGAACTCGTAACCCTTTTCCGGGTTCGGCTCGATCTTAATCTTAACATGACCATACTGGCCTTTACCACCGGACTGTCTTGCATACTTGGTATCCACATCCGCCAGCTTGCGGATGGTCTCCTTGTAAGCAACCTGCGGCTTGCCGACATTCGCTTCCACCTTGAATTCGCGCAGAAGTCTGTCTACGATGATTTCCAGGTGCAGTTCGCCCATGCCGGCGATGATCGTCTGGCCGGTCTCCTCATCGGTATATGCCTTAAAGGTCGGGTCCTCTTCCGCCAGCTTTGCCAGCGCAATGCCCATCTTCTCCTGGCCAGCCTTTGTCTTCGGCTCAATAGCCACACGGATAACCGGCTCCGGGAATTCCATGGACTCCAGAATAACCGGATGCTTTTCATCGCACAGGGTGTCGCCCGTGGTGGTGTTCTTCACACCGATTGCCGCGGCAATATCACCTGCGTAGACAATGTCGATATCCTGGCGGTGGTTCGCGTGCATCTGCAGAATACGGCCGATTCTCTCATTGGTATCCTTCACCGAGTTGTAAACCGTGGCGCCTGCACTCAATGTGCCGGAGTACACACGGAAATAGCACAGCTTTCCAACGAACGGGTCGGTCGCAATCTTAAACGCAAGCGCAGAGAACGGCTCGCTGTCGGATGCATGGCGGTCTTCTTCCTCGCCGGTCTCCGGGTTTGTACCACGGATTGCGGGGATGTCGGTCGGGGCCGGCATATAATCGACAATTGCATCCAGGAGCTTCTGCACGCCCTTGTTCTTGTAGGAAGTACCACAGGTTACCGGCACCATGGTGTTGGCAATCGTGGACTTACGGATCGTACGGACGATCTCTTCCTTCGTGAGCTCTTCACCAGAGAGGTATTTCTCCATGAGCTCGTCGTCCTGCTCAGCGACATGCTCAAGCAGTGCATTGTGATATTCCTCAGCGATATCACGCATATCCTCCGGAATATCCTCGACGCGCATATCTTTTCCCATGTCGTCATAGTAGACGTCAGCCTTCATATCGATCAGGTCGATGATCCCACGGAAGGTATCTTCACTGCCGATCGGAAGCTGAATCGGAACGGCGTTGCACTTGAGGCGTTCCTTCATCATTTTGACGACATTATAAAAATCAGCGCCCATGATGTCCATCTTATTGACGTACGCCATACGCGGAACATGGTATTCTTCCGCCTGACGCCAAACGGTTTCGGACTGGGGCTCAACACCGCCCTTTGCACAGAAAACGGTTACAGAACCGTCCAAAACGCGCAGGGAACGTTCCACTTCTACGGTGAAATCCACGTGGCCGGGGGTGTCGATGATGTTGATACGGTGGCCCTTCCAGAAGCAGGTTGTTGCAGCGGAGGTAATGGTGATACCTCTCTCCTGCTCCTGCGCCATCCAGTCCATCGTCGCAGCGCCATCGTGCGTCTCGCCGATCTTATGGTTAACACCCGTATAGTACAGAATACGTTCTGTCGTCGTTGTTTTACCGGCATCGATGTGCGCCATGATACCGATATTGCGGGTCATTTCGAGTGATACCTGCCTTGGCATAGTTTCCTCCTTAAAGTTCTGAGAATAGTTGACAGCTTGCGCCGATTACCATCTGTAATGTGCGAAAGCTCTGTTAGCCTCTGCCATCTTGTGCGTATCATCGCGCTTCTTGGCAGCACCGCCAGCACCATTAACAGCATCAAGGATCTCGCCAGCAAGTCTCTCCTTCATGGTCTTTTCAGATCTGAGTCTGGAATAGTTGGTCATCCAGCGCAGGCCCAGGGTCTGTCTTCTCTCTGGACGAACCTCCATCGGCACCTGATAGGTAGCGCCGCCAACACGGCGGGCCTTGACTTCGAGCTGCGGCATGACATTTTCCATCGCCTGCTCAAAGACCTCCAGCGGCTCTTTGCCGGTCTTTTCACGGATAATGTCGAATGCACCATAGACAATCTTCTGGGCAACGCCCTTCTTGCCGTCGTACATGACATTGTTAATCAGACGAGTTACAAGCTTCGAATTGTAAAGCGGATCGGGCAAAACATCACGTTTTGCGATATTTCCTCTTCTTGGCACTTTACTTCCCTCCTTCACAGAATGATATCATAGGTACTCGAAAGCGACAAACTCCCGTTGGCCAATACAGAGGCGTCCGCTATAGAAAATCTATATAAAACGCCGCTGCATTGTCATTCATGTTTTACATGCAGCCGTTCGGATATTGTCAAATTAGAGTGTGGGGGCCGGCTTACTTTGTAGCCTTACCAGCCTTCGGACGCTTCGCACCATACTTGGAACGAGCCTGCATACGCTTGGCAACGCCCTGCGCATCCAGCGTACCGCGGATAATGTGATAACGAACGCCAGGCAGGTCCTTAACACGGCCGCCGCGGATCATCACGACGCTGTGCTCCTGCAGGTTGTGGCCCACGCCAGGGATATACGCACTGACTTCGATTCCGTTGGAGAGCCTTACTCTGGCAATCTTACGAAGTGCGGAATTCGGCTTCTTCGGGGTAGCCGTCTTAACAGACGTGCAAACACCACGCTTTTGCGGGGAATCCTGATCGATCGCAATGCGCTTCTTGGAGTTCCAACCCTTCAAAAGTGCAGGAGCCTTCGCCTTCTTTTCGCTTACCTCACGGCCAGTATGAACTAACTGGTTAAATGTTGGCATACGACACCTCCTCACATAAAAGTTAATATATGTTAAGCGGAAAACCGCTAAACACCAAATAAAAAGGGATTAAACACAATTTTATCCTGTTCCAGAAAAGAAATTCCTGGAACAGGATAAATTTTTATAAACTTCACAACACGGGGGCAAAATATGCTGAATTTCCCCAGCATTTCCTGCGGATTTTATTCATCCTTTCCACAAACTGTAGCATTTGGAAGAATCTTCTCCAGCCCACCGTTACAATTGAATATTATAGCGCTAAATGGCCTGATTTGTCAAGTCCTCACCTTCATGCTGAATCTCGACGCCACTGTAGCATTTCATGCCCGTACCGGCCGGGACCAGCTTGCCGATGATGACGTTTTCCTTCAAGCCGAGCAGCGGGTCCACCTTGCCCTTGATTGCAGCATCGGTGAGCACGCGGGTCGTCTCCTGGAAGGAAGCTGCGGAGAGGAAGGAATCGGTTGCCAAAGACGCCTTTGTGATACCGAGCAGCGTCGGCGAACAGGTCGCTTCGCGGAGATCGGTCTCTCCGGCGGCAATGCGCTCGCGGACAATCTGATTCTCCACTTCAAACTCGGTTTTTTCCACCAAAGAGCTGGGCAGCAGCTTTGTATCGCCCGGATCTTCGACCTTGACTTTCTTCATCATCTGGCGCACGATGACCTCGATGTGCTTGTCGTTGATGTCAACGCCCTGCATCCGGTAAACACGCTGCACTTCTTCGATCAAGTAATCCTGCACGGCATGCGTGCCGCTGATGGCCAACACATCGTGCGGGTTGACCGAACCTTCGGTGATCCGGGTTCCCTTTTCGATCACATCGCCTTCGTTGACGATGATCCGGGAGCCGAACGGGATCAGGTAGGACTTGCTCTCGCCGCTCTCCTGATCGGTCACGACCACATGGCGGTTTTTCTTGATGTCCTCAAACGTCACCCGGCCGCCAATCTCACTGATAATGGCCAAATGCTTCGGTTTGCGGCCTTCGAACAGCTCTTCGACGCGGGGAAGACCCTGTGTAATATCCTCTGCGCTGGCGACGCCGCCGGTGTGGAACGTTCTCATGGTCAACTGCGTACCAGGCTCGCCGATGGACTGGGCCGCGATGATGCCGACCGCCTCGCCGACCGTGACCGGCTGGCCGTTTGCCAGGTTTGCGCCGTAGCACTTCTTGCAGACGCCGTGGCGCGCGCGGCAATTCAGGATCGAACGCACCTTGATACGCTCCACGCCGTGCCCAACGATGATGTCCGCATCGTTGTCGTCCATCATCTTGTCCTTGGAAACAAGCACGGCACCCGTCTCCGGATCGACAAAGTCTTCCACCAGGTAACGCCCGATCAAACGCTCGTGCAGGGACTCGATGGACTCCTTGCCTTCCTTAATATCAAAGACCTCCAGGCCGTCGGTTGCGCCGCAGTCCTCTTCGCGGATGATGACATCCTGCGAGACGTCAACCAGACGGCGGGTCAGGTAACCGGAGTCCGCTGTACGCAGAGCGGTATCTGCCAAGCCCTTTCTGGCGCCACGGGAGGAAATGAAGTATTCCAAAATGTTCAAGCCTTCACGGTAGTTTGCACGAATCGGGATCTCGATCGTCTTACCGGAGGTGTTTGCAATCAGGCCGCGCATGCCCGCGAGCTGACGGATCTGGCTCATGGAACCACGAGCGCCGGAATCCGCCATCATGAAAATCGGGTTGTAGCGGTCCAGGCCCTTCTGCAGGGCGTCGGTTACATCGTTGGTCGCCTTTTCCCAAGTCTTCAGTACGGCGTTGTAACGCTCGCTGTCGGAAAGCAAACCGTTCTTAAACTGATCGGTGACCAGGTCGATCTTCTTTTCCGCCTCGGAGATGATCTCCTTTTTCTGCGGCGGGATCGTTGCATCGCAGACAGCAACTGTGATGGCGCTCTTGGTGGAATATTTATATCCCTGCGCCTTCACCGCGTCCAGCACTTCCGAGGTCTTCGGAACGCCGTGTACCTTGATGCATTTATCAATAATCTTTCCCAGCTGCTTCTTGCCAACCAGGAATTCAATCTCAAACTTAAAGCGGTTCTCCGGATCGGAGCGGTCCACAAAGCCGAGGTCCTGTGGGATCGGGCGGTTAAAGATCATGCGTCCCACCGTGGTATCCACCAGGCGGGAAACCATCTTGCCGTCGATCTCCATGGTGCGGCGGACCTTGATCTTCGCGTGCAGGCCGACGATATGCGCATCATATGCCATAATCGCCTCGTCGAAGTCGCGGAAGACTTTACCTTCGCCCGGCTCGCCGTCCTTTTCCAAGGTGAGGTAATAGGAACCCAGGACCATGTCCTGCGTCGGAACCGTCACCGGACGTCCGTCGGAAGGCTTGAGCAGGTTGCCAGCCGCCAGCATCAGGAAGCGGGCCTCCGCCTGCGCTTCGGAGGACAGCGGAACGTGCACAGCCATCTGGTCGCCGTCGAAGTCCGCGTTATACGCCGTACATGCCAGCGGATGGAGCTTCAGGGCGCGGCCTTCCACCAGGACCGGTTCGAACGCTTGGATGCCCAGTCTATGCAGCGTCGGCGCACGGTTGAGCAACACCGGGTGGTTCTTGATGACGATTTCCAGCGCATCCCACACCTCTGGCTTCGCGCGCTCGACCGCCTTTCTTGCCGCCTTGATGTTGCCAGCGGCGCCGGTTTCCACCAAGCGCTTCATCACAAAGGGCTTGAACAGCTCCAGCGCCATCTCCTTCGGCAGGCCGCACTGGTACATCTTCAATTCCGGCCCAACCACGATAACCGAACGGCCGGAGTAGTCCACGCGCTTGCCCAACAGGTTCTGGCGGAAACGTCCCTGCTTGCCCTTCAGCATGTCGGAGAGGGACTTCAACGGGCGGTTGTTCGGGCCCGTCACAGGACGGCCGCGGCGGCCGTTGTCGATCAAAGCGTCAACCGCCTCCTGCAGCATGCGCTTTTCGTTGCGGACAATGATATCCGGCGCACCGAGTTCCAACAGGCGCTTCAAGCGGTTGTTGCGGTTGATAACACGGCGATAGAGGTCGTTCAGGTCGGAGGTGGCAAAGCGGCCGCCGTCGAGCTGGACCATCGGGCGGATGTCCGGCGGAATAACCGGTACCACGTCGAGGATCATCCACTCCGGGCGGTTGCCGGAGAGACGGAACGCCTCCACAACCTCCAGGCGCTTCAAAATGCGCACACGCTTCTGGCCGGAAGCCGTCGCCAATTCGTCCTTGAGTTCTGTGGACTCCTTCTCCAGGTCGATCTCTTCCAGCAGGGTCTTGATCGCCTCCGCGCCCATACTGGCCTGGAAGTCGTCCTCATACTTTTCCCGCAGATCGCGGTACTCTTTCTCCGTCAGGAGCTGCTTCTTCTGCAATTCCCGGACATTGCCGGGATCTGTGACGATATACAGGGCAAAGTAGAGCACCTTTTCCAGCATACGGGGGGATATATCCAGAATCAAACCCATACGGGAGGGGATTCCTTTAAAGTACCAGATGTGCGATACGGGCGCTGCCAACTCAATGTGGCCCATACGCTCGCGGCGGACCTTGGACCGCGTGACTTCCACGCCGCAGCGGTCGCAGATCTTGCCCTTATAGCGGATGCGCTTATACTTTCCGCAATGGCACTCCCAGTCCTTCTGCGGTCCAAAAATGCGTTCGCAGAAGAGGCCGTCGCGCTCCGGCTTTAGGGTACGATAGTTAATCGTCTCCGGCTTCTTGACCTCGCCATAAGACCACTCCCGGATCTTATCCGGCGAAGCCAGCCCGATTTTTATTGATTCAAATTCGTTGAATTCCATTTTGTGACCCCCTTCTCTTTATTCCTGCTCGCCGTCTACATCAGAAGAAATGTCAAAGGGTTCCTCCTTTTCAAAGAGGTCGTCGTCCCCATCGGACGGGAAATCGTCCCCGCCGAAGAGGTCGTCGTCCTCATGTTCTTCCGTCGAATAACCGTCCAGTTCTCCATCCTCCACGATCGGCTCGTCGAACAGATCGTCCGAGGGGGTGAAGCCCATGTCGTCATCGTCGTCGAAGTTCTGCTTGAGGTCGATCTCTTCGTTGTTCTTGTCAAGCACCTTGACGTCCAGTCCCAAGGACTGCAATTCCTTGATCAAGACCTTGAAGGACTCCGGAACACCCGGCTTCGGGATATTCTGTCCCTTCACAATCGCCTCGTAGGTCTTGACGCGGCCGACCACGTCGTCCGACTTGACCGTCAGAATCTCCTGAAGGGTATAAGCAGCGCCGTATGCCTCCAGCGCCCAAACTTCCATCTCGCCGAAGCGCTGGCCGCCGAACTGCGCCTTGCCGCCCAACGGCTGCTGCGTAACGAGCGAATACGGGCCCGTGGAACGCGCGTGAATCTTATCGTCAACCAGGTGATGCAGCTTAAGGTAATACATATAGCCGACTGTGACCGGGTTGTCGAAATATTCACCTGTACGGCCGTCCTTCAGCATGATCTTGCCGTCCTCACGCATCCCCGCCTGCTTAAAGCACTCGCGGATGTCGTCCTCATGCGCGCCGTCGAAAACCGGCGTCATGATCTTCCAGCCCAACGCCTTGGCCGCCATGCCGAGGTGCACTTCCAAAACCTGACCGATGTTCATACGGGACGGAACGCCCAGGGGGTTCAACACAATATCGAGCGGAGTGCCATCCGGAACGGCATATCCTCCACCGGCAGGATGCGGGACACAACGCCCTTGTTGCCGTGACGGCCTGCCATCTTATCGCCGACGGAAATCTTTCTCTTCTGGGCAATATAGCAGCGCACAACCTTGTTGACGCCGGGGCTCAACTCGTCGTGGCTGTTCTCACGGGTAAAGACCTTGACATCGACCACGATGCCGTATTCGCCGTGGGGCACGCGCAGAGAAGTATCGCGCACTTCGCGGGCTTTTTCGCCAAAGATCGCGCGCAGCAGGCGCTCTTCCGCGGTCAGCTCCGTCTCGCCCTTCGGCGTAACCTTGCCGACCAGGATATCGCCCGCACGCACCTCTGCACCCACGCGGATGATACCGCTTTCGTCGAGGTCGCGCAGGAGGTCTTCATTGACGTTCGGAATATCTCTGGTGATCTCCTCCGGCCCGAGCTTTGTATCGCGGGCCTCGGTCTCGTATTCTTCAATGTGGATGGACGTATAGACGTCGTCGCGGACGATCTTCTCACTGATCAGAACCGCGTCCTCGTAGTTGTAACCTTCCCAGGTCATGAAGCCGATCAGGGCATTTTTGCCGAGGCTGATCTCGCCGTCCTTGGTCGCCGGCCCGTCTGCGATGACGTCGCCCTCCTGGACGCGGTCGCCTACGCTGACCACCGGAACCTGATTGACACATGTTCCCTGGTTGGAGCGCATAAACTTGATGATGTGGTAGGTATCGATCTCGCCGTCGTCGCGTGTCACGCGGACTTCATCCGCACTGACGCTGCGTACCACGCCGGCGTGCTTTGCCAGCACGCAAACGCCGGAGTCAACGCCCGCCTTATATTCCATACCGGTGCCCACGATCGGGGATTCCGTCTTGAGCAGCGGAACCGCCTGCCGCTGCATGTTGGAGCCCATCAGTGCACGGTTTGCGTCGTCGTTCTCCAGGAAGGGGATCATTGCCGTTGCCACGGAAACAACCATCCGCGGAGACACGTCCATGAAGTCCGCACGCTCGCGCTCTACTTCGACGAACTCGTCGCGGGAACGGGCATTGACCTTTGTATGCAGGAAGCGCCCGTTTTCATCCAGCGGTTCGTTTGCCTGCGCAACGATGTATTCGTCCTCCATGTCTGCGGTCATGTAGACCACTTCGTTGGTGACGATGCCCGTCTCCTTGTCCACCCGGCGGTAAGGCGCCTCGATGAAGCCATACTGGTTGATCCGGGCAAAGGTAGCCAGATAGGAGATCAAGCCGATGTTCGGACCTTCCGGCGTCTCAATTGGGCACATGCGCCCATAGTGGCTGTAGTGTACGTCGCGAACTTCGAATCCGGCGCGGTCTCTGGAAAGGCCGCCAGGACCCAACGCGGAAAGACGGCGCTTATGCGTCAGCTCCGCCAGCGGGTTGGTCTGATCCATAAACTGGGACAACGGCGAAGAGCCAAAGAATTCCTTGATCGCAGCCACCACGGGACGGATGTTGATGAGCGAATGCGGGGTCAGGACCTCCAGGTCCTGCGCCTGCAGGGTCATGCGCTCGCGAATAACACGCTCCAAACGGGAAAAACCAATACGGAACTGGTTCTGCAGCAATTCGCCCACCGAGCGGATGCGGCGGTTTCCCAGATGGTCGATGTCGTCGACCGTGCCCAGCCCAACCGCCAGGCAGTTCATATAGTTGATGGACGAGAAAATGTCGTCGATGATGATGTGCTTGGGGATCAGTTCGTCCTTGCGGGAACGGACCGCGTCCTTGAGCGCTTCCTCGTCGTCTCCGCACTCGCCGAGAATCTCCGCCAAGACGCTGAAACGAACGCGCTCGTTGATGTCGCACTCCGCAGCTGCATCAAAATTCACGAACTTCTGAATATCCACCATGCCGTTGGAGATGACCTTGACCTCGCGCTCGTTCACGGTGACATAGGCCACGCTGACGCCGGCGTCGTCGATCTCTTTTGCCAGCTCACGGGAAACGACTTGGCCCTCTTCCGCCATCAGCTCGCCGGTGAGCGGGTTGACGATCGGGCGGGAGAGCTGCTGTCCGGTGATGCGGCCCGCAAGGTTCAATTTTTTGTTGTATTTGTAGCGGCCCACGCGGGAGAGGTCGTAACGGCGCGCGTCAAAGAACAGGCCGTTGATGTGGGACTGTGCGCTCTCAATGGTGGGGGGCTCGCTCGGGCGCAGCTTCCGATAGACTTCGAAGAGCGCCTCTTCCATGTTCTTGCAGGGGTCCTTTTCGATGGTTGCGTTGATGCGGTCGTCGTCGCCGAAGTACTCGCGGATCTCCTCGTCACTGCCCAAACCCAGAGCGCGGATAAAGACTGTCACAGGGATCTTGCGGTTCTTATCGATGCGGACATAGAACACATCATTGGCGTCGTTTTCGTATTCCAGCCACGCGCCGCGGTTCGGAATAACGGTGGAGCTGAACAATTCCTTGCCGGTCTTGTCATACTCCATCTTGTAATAGACGCCGGGAGAACGAACCAACTGGGATACGATGACGCGCTCCGCGCCATTGATCACAAAGGTGCCGCTTTCCGTCATCAGCGGGAAATCGCCCATAAAGACCTCGGATTCCTTGATCTCTCCACTCTCCTTGTTCAAGAGGCGGGCGGTCACCCGGAGTGCAGCCGCATAGGTGGCGTCGCGCTCCTTGCACTCTTCCACGCTATAGTTCGGCTTGTCGACATCCAGTTTGTAGTCCACAAAATCGAGGACCAGATTGCCCGTATAGTCCGTAATCCCTGAGACGTCCTTAAAAACTTCCTTTAAGCCTTCGTCCAGGAACCACTTATAGGAATTTTTCTGGACCTCGATCAGATTGGGCATATCCAGCACTTCGTCAATGCGCGAGAAGCTCATGCGGACATTTTTGCCGACCTGTACCGGTTTGACATTCACCATTGGCTCAATCACTCCATTCAAAAATTTACCATCCTGATTGTGGCATCTATAATGGGAAACACAACTCTCTTGCAAGAGGGGCTTGCCTTTTTGGGGGAGTTGTGATATGATAAGCAAGCATGGATATGCGTATATCTTTCCATGATGATGCAGTTTAATATTTTATAACAATATATAGTGTTTGTCAAGGTAATTTGTGGTTTTACCTTGACTTTTTTGTTTTTTTATGTAGATACAAACTTTCCACCTGCTTTTCTGTACAAAAGCTCTAATTTTCTCGAAGGTTTTCCCCATCTTCTTTACAAAAAAAGCCGTCCCGGCGTATCCAAACGGAGCTCCGGGACGGCCTTTTTCTGTTATTCAAGCGATGAATCGCTCCTGTATGGTACAAAATACAATCCCCAGTCCTGCTGAGAATAGGATCAACAGGATCGGGTGCGGCTTTTTCCAGAGCAACAGTGCCAGCGCCAATGCAAAAATGCAGACACCAATCCAATTGACCGCAGTGAAACTTCCTTCTGGAAAGAAGCTGGTCGTACAGACGGAAAATGCCGCCGCCGCGATCAACCCCACTACGGCGGGCCGCAGACCATACAGCGCCCCCTGGACAAAGTGGTTTTCCTGCATGGACAAGAACCACTTTGCCACCAGCAGGATGATGAGAAAGGACGGCAACACGACACCGGCCGTCGCGCAGACCGCTCCCAAAATCCCCGCCGTCTCCGCACCGATATACGTTGCGATATTCACCGCAAACGGCCCTGGCGTGGATTCGCTCACCGCAATAAAGTCGATCAGATCCGTGGAGCTCAGCCAGTGGTTCTGTAGGACCTCCTCCTGAATCAGCGGGATCATCGCATATCCGCCACCGATGGTGAAAAGCCCGATTTTAAAGAACGTTAGGAACAGATGCAGCAAGATCACGGTGCCTCTCCCCCTTTCCGCTTTTGCCAAAGCTGAAAGGCAATCCCGGCAACCGCAGCGCATATAATCACAACAATCACGTTCAGGCTGAACAGTGCCACCAAGATAAAGGCCGCTGCTGCCACCACGATCGCAAACACATTCTTCGGGCATTGTTTGGACAATTTAAAAACCGCGTTTATAATCAGCACAGCTACCCCGGCGCGAACACCTTCAAAGGCATAGCTGACATATTTCAGCTCCTTAAACTGTTCCAAGACCCCTGCCAAGAGCAGGATGACCAGAAAAGAAGGCAGCACCACACCGATCGTGGCAAAAAGGGCCCCTAAGAACCCCGCCACACGGTAACCGACAAACGTAGCGGAATTGACCGCAATGGTCCCCGGCGTTGACTCTGCAATCGCTAACATATCCAGCAGATCCTGATCGTCAATCCAATGGCGCGACTCAATCGTCTCCCGTTGGATCAGCGGGATCATAGCATAGCCTCCCCCAAAGGTAAACGCGCCGATCTTCAAAAAGGTGACAAACAGCGCCGCGCACCGCCGTCCAAGAGATTCCTGTTCCATCCTATACCCTTCCCATTTCCATGTTTTCTTTCATTATATCTTGGGAAGGCCCGGCAAACAATGCCATTTTGGTTAAATCGTGTTTTCTTGTGCTAGAAAATGCTCCAAATTCTGTTCGTGGAACGGGACGTCGTACTGCCCAAAACCGCCCCAATAGTTGCGGATCTCAGCGCGCAAGGCCGGGTCGTCCGTCTCCTGGTAGAGCTCCTTGACATAGGGCAGGGAGGCTTCCGGCGTGGCATATAGGGCTTCGAGGTCCACCGAATCCAGTGTCCCCGCCTGATAGCGGCCGATGTTGTACCGTGCAATCAGGCCGTCCACATTGCTGTAGCACAGGAGCAAAAAGCAGATGGAAAAGGCGAGCACCAATGCCTTGGCCAGATTAACTCTGCGAAATTGCGCGACGATCACGATGGCAAAAACGATGAACAGCAGAACCATAAACCAGCTGGTGTACACGCGCAGGAGGGTCAATCCATACTGTTGGATGTATAAGACCATCTTGCTCAGAGCCGTCACAATCAACAGAAGGGTTTCCGCGGAGAGCAATACCGAGAACACGACCAGCGGGCGCACCGGTTTTTCTCCCTTTTTCACGGTGAACAGGCGCACGCCTCCCAACACCGCCAGATTGATCATCGCCACCCCGCAGAGCTCAAAAAAGCCCTGGCGGGCATATTCGGCATAGGTAAGCCCCTCCGGACGCACGCCCGCAAATGCAGAAAACAGGGTGGCTGCCTGGGCGCCAAAGAACAGGAGGTAAACCCCGGTGAGCAGCGCCAAGACCGTGACCGTCATCGCGGGCGGCAGCTTGCGGCGCTTCTCACGGGCTTTTTCCACATCTTCTTTCCCGCGGACCGCTACAAAGCGCTTTTGCAGGTTTCCGTAGAACATTCCAAAGAAATAGCATCCCACCAGCGCCGCCGGAAGCAGCCGCAGCAGGAACTCCAGCAACCGTTCCCCGAATTCCGCGGTCATTTCCTGCACCATCCGCGCAAAGGTTTGGTCCGCCCTTGTCAGCAGCGTCCCCACAACCATGACGAGGGGGATCGCCACCAAAATGCCCAAGACGGCTGCCAGCGCATTTTTGCTCCGGCGGCTTTTGCCCGCTGCACCGCGCAAAATCTTGGGGCCACAAGTAAAATTGGAAAAGGGAATCCGAAACAATTGATCCAGCAAGTCCGGCACAACAAACCGACCGAGGGAGGGTTCCAGCCGGGAGCCGCACGCCGCTGCAATCCAATACACCGTCACGATCATGCAAAAGAACAGGTTGAAAAATTTCAACACTCCATTTGAGAACAGCGCAAAGTAGAGTGTGGAGACCATGGAAAGTCCCAACCAGCCATAGCTGCTCTTGGGCGGCGAGATCTTCTGTTTCCGCATGTAGAGTAAGGCCGTCGTATAGAAACAGGCGGCGAAGATTGTAACGCCTACGCCGAGGGAATACGGCGCTAAGAGCGCCAGTGGGTTTACCAGCCAGACAAAGAGATACCCGCACACCAGTGCCAGGATCGCAAAGCAGGCATCCACCCCTGTGAAGGGAATCGACGGTTCTTTTTTGTCCTTGAGGCCGGCAGGCGCCGAAGGGTCCTGATAGACGCGTTCCGCCGGCAAAATGGGCGCACCAGTGGTTTGGGGTACGCTTGCCGCGCCCTCATGATTCGGTTCCATATGCATTTGTCCGATGCTCCTTTCCGTATGTTTCTTAAGATTCTCGATATTCCAGAAGATCCGCCGGCTGGCAGTCCAGCGCGCGGCAGATCGCTTCCAGGGTTGAAAACCGGATCGCCTTGGCCTTGTTGTTTTTCAAGATCGACAGGTTTGCGGGGGTGATCCCGACCTTCTCCGCCAACTCTCCCGCCGAAATCTTCCGCTTGGCCATCATGACGTCCAGATTGACAACAATCGGCATGTCGCTCTTCCTTTCATCGCCCGTGGGCGTCAAATGGTGTAATCGTTTTCCGTCTTAATCTCAATGGCCTGTTCAAATACATTCTTGACCACCCGCACAATCAGCCCGCAGAAGGCCGCCGCAGCCGCCACCAGAAAAAACGACGTGTAATAAAAGCCGGAAACCAGGGTCACCACCCCCACTGCAATGCACAGCCAGGAAATTGCCCGCAGCAGCGTGACGTTCTCCTGCTCAAACACCCTCTCCCGGCGAAGATTGCGCAAAAGGCGGTGTAAACACAGAAGCAGAAATAGGCCGGGTACCGCACAGCAGTAAATCGTAATCCGGAACGCCAGATGGATGGCTTGTGCGTCCGGCGATTCCCCAAAGTACCAGGCCACGATCTGCGGGGCAAAGATCACCCCAGCCACCAACAATACCAAAAACAGCCTGGTGCAGAAGATGGACAACATAAGAGATTTGGATTTCGTCCACATCGCGGTTCCTCCTTTGTTTTTCTGCTTCTATTCTAGCACGCTTGAAATCGTTTTGCAATATATTTTTATCGTTTTTCAATAAATTTATACTGATATTCAAAAAGAAAAGCCCGCGGAAACCCGCGGGCAGTTGCAATGCGTATAAAATTTGGAAAGACAAACTCAATATTGGTCGAACAATCCCGTAAAATCAAAGGTGGCAAAATAGTCCTTCGGCGTCTCCGCGCGGCGGATCAATTGGGTGGTCCCGTCCTCCTTCAGAAGGACCTCCGCAGAGCGGAGCTTGCCGTTGTAATTGTACCCCATCGAGAAACCATGCGCCCCGGTGTCGTGGAAAACAAGCAGATCCCCCATGTCAATCTTCGGCAGCATACGGTCGATGGCAAACTTATCGTTGTTCTCGCACAATCCCCCGGTGACATCATACTGGTGGTCGCAGGGCTGGTCTTCCTTGCCCATCACCGTGATGTGGTGATACGCGCCGTACATCGCCGGGCGCATCAAATTGGCGGCACAGGCGTCCACGCCGATGTACTCCTTGTAGATGTGCTTCTCATGGATGGCCTTCGTCACCAGGCAGCCGTTTGGCCCAAGCATATAGCGGCCCAGTTCTGTAAAGATCGCCACGTCGCCCATTCCGGCGGGAACCAAGACCTCTTCATACGCCTTGCGTACCCCCTCGCCCACGGCCAGGATATCCACTTCCTGCTGCTCCGGGCGATATGGGATTCCCACGCCGCCGGAAAGGTTGATAAACGCAATATGGGCCCCTGTCTTTTCTTTCAGCTCCACCGCCAGCTCAAACAAAATGCGCGCCAAGGTGGGGTAGTATTCGTTTGTCGTGGTGTTGCTGGCCAGGAAGGCGTGGATGCCAAAATGCTTTGCACCCAATTGCTGCAATTTCTTGTAACCTTCGATCATCTGCTCCTTGGTAAAGCCATATTTCGCATCGCCGGGATTGTCCATGATCGTATTGCTGATTGCAAACTTCCCGCCCGGGTTGTACCGGCAGCTGATCGTCTCCGGGATCCCCACCAGGCTGTTCAAAAAGTCGATGTGGGTGAAGTCGTCGAGGTTGATCGTCGCATGCAGCTTTGCCGCATACTGGAAGTCCTGAGCCGGCGTGTCGTTGGAGGAAAACATGATGTCGCTTCCGGAGAAGCCGCACGCTTCGGACATCATCAGCTCGGTCAGCGAGGAGCAATCGACGCCGCAGCCCTCCTCCTGCAAAATCTTCAAAATGAACGGATTCGGCGTCGCCTTTACCGCAAAATATTCCTTGAAGCCCTTGTTCCATGCGAATGCCTTCTGGAGATTGCGTGCACGCTCGCGGATGCCCTTCTCGTCATACAGGTGGAACGGCGTCGGATATTCTTCGACAATTTTTTGCAATTGTTCATTGGTGACAAATGGCTTTTTCATCTGGCTCCCACTTTCCTCATTCATTTCCGCGCCGCAAGTTAGCGCAGATTAACTTTCAAAATTGACGTTTACAGTATAAAAAAGATTTGTTTTTTTGTCAAGTCAAGCCGCATAAAGCAATATGCGCGGTCAATCGACCATCTGGAGGAACTCCTCTTCTGTGAGGATCGGAACGCCGAGCTGCTGTGCTTTTGTCAGCTTGCTTCCGGCCTCCTCTCCCGCAAGGACATAGCTGGTCTTTTTCGAAACGCTGCCGCTCACTTTCCCGCCGAGCTTTTCGATCACCGCCGAAGCCTCCGCGCGCGTCATTGTCGGGAGCGTCCCCGTTAGGACAAAGGTCTTTCCCGCAAACCGGGTATCGTTCACCACGGTCTTGCTCAGCAGGTTCACTCCCGCATCGCGCAGGCGCCCAATCAAGTGCGCGGTGCTGGAAAGATCGAAGAATTGCCGGATACTCTCCGCCATGATGCCGCCGAAGCCGTCAATCGCGGCAATCTCCTCCGCACTCGCTTGGAAGATGGCATCCATACTGCCAAAATGGGCGGCCAGCAGTTTGGCAGCTTTCAGGCCGATGTGCGGGATGCCCAAGGCGTAAACCAGCCGGTAGAGATCGTTTTCCTTGCTCCGTTCAATGGCTTGCAGCAGATTTTGCGAGGACTTCTCCCCCATGCGCTCCAGCTCCTGTAGCTGCGGCTGGGTCAGGCGGTAAAGATCCGCTGGGGAAGCCACCCGTTCGCGCTCCACCAACTGTTCGATCAACGCCGGGCCCAGCCCGTCGATGTCCATGGCGTCACGGCTGCTGAAATGGATCATGTGGCGCACCAGCTGTGCGGGGCACTCCGGATTTGTGCAGCGTATAGCGGCCTCGCCCTCTTCACGGGTGACCGGGCCACCGCAGGAGGGACATACCTCCGGGATACGGTAGGGCTCCGCATCCGGGTTGTGCGCGGCCACGGAGACCACCTCCGGGATAATCTCCCCCGCCTTGCGCAGGACAACCGTGTCCCCAATGCGGATGTCTTTTTCTGTGATGAAATCCTGGTTGTGCAGCGTCGCGCGGCTGACGGTTGTGCCCGCCAGCGTGACCGGCTCAAAGATCCCGGTCGGCGTCAGGACGCCCGTGCGCCCGACATTGATTTCGATTTCCAGGAGCTTTGTCTCCTTCTCCTCCGGCGGATATTTAAACGCCTCCGCCCATTTGGGGAATTTCGCCGTGCTTCCCAAGAGGGAACGCTGCGAGAAGTCGTCCACCTTGACGACGGCGCCGTCGATGGAATATCCCAGGGAACCGCGCAGTTCCCCGATGCGGCGTACCTCTTCAATGACCTCCTGCATGGTAGGACAAGCTTTGTAAGAGGGCGGCACCGGGAAGCCCAGCTCCTTCAAAAAGTCCAGTGATTGCTTGTGGGAATGCAGTTCTTCCCCATAGACCTGCTGCACATTGAATACAAAGATATCCAAGGTCCGTGTCGCAGTAATGCGCGGATTCTTCTGCCGCAGAGAACCCGCCGCCGCATTGCGCGGGTTTTTAAAGGGCTTTTCATCGTTGAGCTCCTGGCGCGCCGCCAACTTGAAAAAGCTCTCATGCGACATGTAAACCTCGCCGCGCACCTCCAAATACGGAACTGGGCGGCTCAGCTTCAAAGGCACGGTCCGGACCGTCCGCAAATTTTCAGTGACATCCTCTCCCACCAGGCCGTCCCCGCGGGTGGAACCGCGCACAAAGAGGCCGTCGCGATACTCCAGGGAAACGGATAGCCCATCAAATTTTGGCTCCACAATGTAGACCGGATCGCTCACGACCTCGCGCACACGGCGGTCAAAGTCCATCAGCTCTTCCTCGGAAAAGGAATCGTGCAGGCTTTCCATAGGGACCTCATGCTCCACCTTTTCAAAGGTGTTCAAGGGCGCACCGCCCACGCGCTGGGTGGGAGAATCGGGTTGAATCCACTCCGGATGGTCGTTTTCCAGCTGCTGCAATTGCCGGTACAGCATATCGTATTCATAATCATCGATCTCCGGAGCGTCCTCCACATAGTATTTTTGGTTATGATAGTTGATCTGTGCGATCAACTCTTGCATCTGCTGCTTTACCGCTTGTTCTTCCATGGCTTTTTCTCCTTCTTTTGCGCGAGCATTTTCCACGCACCCGCCGTCAAAGAGGCCGCCGGCGTATCCCGCCCGGCGGCCCGTTTTCGATTAGTTTGATTATACTCCATCCAGCCTATACGCGTAAAGGGATGTTGGGAAAATTTATGCTTGAATATTCGCCATCAATTGAGGAACTTCCCCAATAATCACCGTTTCCGCCACAGGGATATCGGTTGTAATCTCGGTCGTGCCATTGTAGGCAGGCGGCAAAAACGAATAGATGCTGGCATGCACCCGCAGGCAGATGCGGTGTTTCGTCTGGTTAATCCCCGCTGATTCAAATGTACTCTCAAAATCCGCCGTCACATTGCCGGAAAGGGACAGGCGCACAGGGATATTGGGCCCACGCCCATGCAGCAGTTCACTGCCGAGCAGCGTTCCCAACGGCACACCGGTGTCCAAATGCTCCCCCAATTGTTCCTGCACTCTCTGCAAGATCGATGCTTTGAGTTGGTTCATCTGATTCATGTCGGTCGTAACCGCTAAAATCTGCCCGGACTCTGCGCGCTCGATGTCCACCAAGTCTGTGTAGGAGACGGAATTTGCAGTCAATTCCTCCATGACCGCCCCGTTAATCGCCTCCACCGAGGTGATCCGCGCCTGATTGGTCACCATGGATTCGACGACCGGATGCAATCTCCAATCCAGAAACAGGAAGATTACGCCCAACAGTGCTACGATAGCCACCGCTTTTCCGATCCACCCTCCACGTCTGTGGCGGCGCGGCCTGCTTCTTCTCCATCGTCTCACGGCGCATCCCTCCTTTTGCTTCTTTTCCATCATACGCAAAAGGAAAAAAGCTGTGCAGACTTTTTCTGATTTCAGAGAAACAAAAAGGCACAGGGGGAAAACATCCCTCTGTGCCCGAAAAATTTTAAAAACTTATTCTGCATCCGCAGCCGGAGCTTCTTCCTGTGCAGGAGCAGCCGCTTCTTCTTCAGCAGCCGCCGGCTCAAGCAACGCACGGATGGAAAGGCTGACGCGCTTCTTCTCGAAGTCGATGTCGGTGATCTTCGCCTTGACCACATCGCCGATCTTCAGCACATCCTGCGGCTTCTCGATTCTGTGATCCGCAATCTGAGAGATATGAATCAAGCCATCGATGCCCGGGATAATTCTTGCGAACGCACCGAAGGTGGTCATGCCAACCACGGTGACATCCGCAACCGTGCCGACCGGATACTCGCGCTTGAGGATCTCCCACGGGTTGTCCTCTGCACGCTTGTAGCCCAGGGAAATCTTGCCCTTCTCGCGGTCCAGACCTTTGATGTATACCTTTACGGTGTCGCCCACATTGACGACCTCGCTCGGATGCTTAATTCTGCTCCAGGACAGCTCGGAGATATGGATCATTCCGTCGATGCCGCCCAGGTCCACAAACGCGCCATAAGCGGTCAGGGACTTCACAACACCGGTGTACTCCTTGCCGACCTCTGCGGTCTCCCAGAACTTGTCCGCCAGAGCCTTGCGCTCGTCCTTGAGGACGGAACGAATGGAACCGACCGCACGGCGGCGGTTGCGGTTGACCTCGATGATGCGGAAGCGGACTTCCTTCTTCAGCAGATCCTCCAGAGGATCGTTGCGGGACGCCGTTGCCTGGGAAGCGGGGATAAACACGCGCACGCCGTTGGTCACAGCGATCACGCCGCCCTTAATCACTTCGGTTACAACACCGGTCAGAATCTCCTGGCTCTCCTCTGCAGCCGCGACGGTTTCCCAGCCCTTTGCTGCGTCGAGGCGCTTCTTCGAAAGCATGATCGTACCTTCCTGATCGTTGGTGCGCATGATCAGGAGGTCCATTTCGTCGCCGATTTTTACCAGATCTTCGGGTTTTGCATTCGGGTCAGCAGACAGCTCGGCAACCGGAATAAATCCGGCCTGCTTTCTCCCAACATCTACATAGACCTCGTTGGGGGCAATGCCGACAACCACACCGTGTACCTTCTCATCTGTATTTAAACTTTTGAGGGATTCTTCAAGCATCTCCTCAAAGCTCGTATCGGCATTCTCCGTTGAATTCGCACCTGCGTTTTCAATAATTTCTGACATGGTAACTAGTACCTCCTTTATAATGCTTGCCGGTGTTGAGGCGCCGGCAGTAATGCCAACGGAAGCGGCTCCCTTCAGAGCCGACAGCGGAAGCTCCTCCGCTGTTTCGATGAGATATGTAGTGCAGTTCTGCCTACAAACATCGCGGAGTTTCGCAGTGTTTGAACTTTGCCTGCCGCCGATGACGATCATCGCATCGCAATGCTCGGACAATTCGACCGCTTCAGATTGACGCTTTGCAGTAGCATTACATATTGTATCAAAAATTGTGGCATTTGTATATACCTTTTTTATGATTTCCAAACAATTTTCCCATTCCGCCACGCTAAAAGTCGTCTGTGCGACAAAACATGCCGGTTTATTTTT
>OLNP01001382.1_pt1 | contig 20753 bp, 19 predicted proteins | sample 1671951 | NCBI WGS metagenome assembly OLNP01 (sample SAMEA3136629, study PRJEB25190) | human gut metagenome | biome: human gut; feature: human-associated habitat; material: faeces | place: Austria | collected 2013
GGTGCGGCAGGGTCGGCGTCCGGCGTCAGCCCCTCCCCTTCCAGAATCTTGCGGGCGGCCTCGGCAGGGTCGCCCAGCTCGGCGGCGGTGGCGTCCTCGTTGTCGGGGCCTGCGGCGTCGAAGTATTCCTCATAATAATTCAGTGCGTCGCGGCGCGCATCAGCAGGCAGGGCAGACAGCCGTTTTTCCAGCTCGGATAAGTACTCGTATTTTTTCATTGCTGCTCCCCCTTAAAGAGCTTGTTGATCTTTGTGGTGTAGGCTTCCCACTCGGCGGTAAACTCTGCCAGCCGTGCGCGGCCTGCGGGCGTGATTTGATAGTAGCGGCGGTTGCGGCCATTGAAGGCTTCGTCATGGACGGTCAGGCAGCCGTCCTTTTGCAGGCGGCGCAGCACCGGGTACAGCGTGGATTCCGACAGGTCCAGTACCGTGCGGACCTCCTGCGTGATCTTATAGCCGTAGGTGCCCGTTTCCTCCCGCCCGACGACAGCCAGCACAATGGCATCCAGCAGCCCCGCCGTGGTGTTGATGGCCATAGGGTGCCCCCTTTCCGGGTGTATGGTGTATAGGGTTATATATTATATAGCATATAATATTGTAGATTGCAATAGGCTGCCGCAACAAAATTATGTAGGGGCGGACATGGTCCACCCCCGGTCTCGTGTGGCAGTACATACGCTTCCGCGCCGCCGCATAGTAGGGGCCGGACATGTCCGGCCCTGGCGCTATAAGGTATAGCCGCGTTTACGGGAAGGCCGCGGGCCGGGCATGCCCGGCCCCTACAGGGCTGCACGCCCGGAATCGCGCGGTTACCGCAGCGTCGGCAGACAAACAAGATTTGCCCGTCCGCCTTCACTTCTCTATTTCCTTATATAAATACCCCAGCGCGTCTCTCAGGCCGCCCAACTCGTCTATGAGTCCCTCCTCCACGGCCTGCCGGCCATCCAGGACCGTGCCCATGTCCATGACCAGTTCCCCCGTATTGTGCATGAGCTGGGTGAACCGCCGGGCCGTTATTTTGGAGTGCTCCGTCACAAAGCTGACAATGCGTTCCTGCATCTGCTCAAAATAGCGCAGCGTCTGCGGCACGCCCAGCACCATGCCGGAGTGGCGCACCGGATGGACCGTCATTGTCGCGGTGGGCACAATAAAGCTGTGCCGCGCCGCGACGGCCAGCGGGATGCCGATGGAGTGCCCGCCGCCCAGCACCAGCGTGGCGCTCGGCTTGCTGACTCCCGCGATCAGCTCTGCCAGCGCCAGCCCGGCCTCCACGTCACCGCCGACAGTGTTCAAGATGACCAGCAGCCCCTCGATCTCGGGGTCCTCCTCAATGTCCACCAGCTGCGGGATGACGTGCTCATATTTTGTCGTCTTTTGCGCATCAGGCGAAAGGGTGTGCCCCTCGATCGTGCCGATGACCGTCAGGCAGTGGATGGCGTGGCGGCCCTTCGTCGCAGGCACAATGCCATCGTCGGTGATCAAATCGTGCTCCAGACGCTTCAGCGCGGCGTTTTCGGTGGGGTTTAGCTTGGGGCGGGCCTTGGCTTTGGGCTTTTTTGCGTTCGCTTCCATTCCTGCTCTCCTTATAACAAAAGTAGCTGCACAGACTAAGTCTGCGCAGCGGCAATGCAAAATATGCGCGGTTTCGGGTGACGGGCCAATGGGGTTTGTCGATGTTGTCAAAAAGTTTCAGGTTATTTTTGTACAACCGTCTAATATTTGGAAAATCAGCCAAAAACTTAGACAAAAAATTGACAATTGGTGCGGCGCATTTTATAATAGTTATAAATGAGTATTGCAGATGTGAGGTAATCGAGCATGGCTGTTCAAAACAAGGTGTCGCTTCCGGTCATTAAGCGGCTGCCGAAATATTATCGGTATCTGACCAATCTTTCTGCCGACGGCAAGGACAAGATTTCGTCCAGCGAGCTGGCCCACATGATGGGCACCACCGCCAGCCAGGTGCGGCAGGATTTCAACTGCTTTGGCGGGTTCGGCCAGCAGGGCATCGGCTACAAGGTCGATGTGCTGCGCGCCGAGATCGGCAATCTGCTGTTTGGCGACGGCGAAAAGCTGCCTACCATTTTGGTCGGTGCCGGCCGTCTGGGTTCTGCGGTGTCCAGCTTCATCAGCCGCGACGCCAACGGCTACAAGCTGCTGGGCGTCTTTGACGTCAACCCCGACCTGATCGGGAAAGAAATGTGCGGCGTACCTATTCTGCCGCTGAGTGACCTGGACAAATTCTGTGCGGAGCATCACCCCGAGGTGGCCGTGCTCTGCGTGCCGCGCCAGAGCGCCATGGATCTGGCCGGGGAACTGGTGAACCAGGGCATCAAGGGCTTCTGGAATTTCAGCCACTACGATCTGTCCGTGGAGTATCCCGACGTCACAGTGGAGAACGTCCACCTTGGCGACAGCCTGATGAGCCTGGGGTACAGGCTGAGAAATCAGGAAAAGTGATATCTCTATAAAAAGACCGCCTTGTAGGGGCCGCACATGTGCGGCCCTCAGCCTACTGGTTGACGCGCGATTGCGGGAAGGTTGAGGGCCGGGCATGCCCGGCCCCTACGGTTATCAATAAACCGATAAGGAGTCATCATGGCAAAGCTATATTTCCGATACGGCGCAATGAACAGCGGCAAGACTACCGCGCTCATGCAGGTCGCCTACAATTATAAAGAGCGCGGCATGCGCGTGCTGATCCTGAAGCCTGCCATTGACACCAAGGGGCAGGACTCGATCATCTCCCGCCTGGGCATCAGCTGCAAGGTCGATCAGCTGGTCACCCCCGAGATGGACGTTGTTGAGCTGGTCAGGACCAATGAGGCCGCCCATGGCAAAATTGCCTGTGTGCTCTGCGACGAGAGCCAGTTCTTCACGCCCGAGCAGGCCGACCAGCTGTTTCTGGTCACGGTGGACCTGGGTATTCCCGTTATCTGCTACGGCCTGCGGGCTGATTTCATGATGCGCGGCTTTCCCGGCTCGACGCGGCTTCTGGAAATTGCGCACACGATTGAGGAACTCAAAACGATTTGTGCCTGCGGACGCAAGGCCATCTGCAACGGGCGTAAGGTCAACGGCGAGTTTGTCTTTGAAGGTGCGCAGGTCGCCATCGACACGGTGGACGATGTGGAATACCAGAGCCTCTGCCCCCAGTGCTGGTACCGCGAGTACCGCGCATTTCTGGCACGGCATCCCAAAAAGTAAATATTTTGCGCTGATTTTCCCGCCGGGTGCTGCCCGGTGGGATTTTTTTGTGTGATTTGCATCATTTTTCTGCAAATAGCGCACTTATCTTGCACCGCACAGATTCAGATGCAATAATATTTGCAAAAACGCAAGTTTTTTGCAACGATACTGCATATTTTGCGGTTTCAGGCGTATTCCAGCGTATTTTGCAAGGTAAAGATAGTTGCGTTTGCTGCGGTGTCCGCGCGGCGGCGCAGGGGTGTACCTAGCAATATGCACAAACGCCATTTACAGTATTCGTAAGTTTTGACGGTGATGTCAAATTGGTTACAGCCAACATGGCAAGAATTGTACGTTTCCCTGCCGTAACGAGCCAAAAAAGCTGTTTATTTTCTGTGAACGATTTGTTATCATATAGACAAGCGAACAGCAGATGGTGTGGTACGGTATCCCGCACACAACGGTCTGCAAGAATAAATCGCACAGCAATTTTAGGAGGACAAAAACATGAAAAAGGCAATCTCTCTCGGTGTTGCCGCCGCCATGGCCGCCACTCTGCTGGCTGGCTGCGGCACGGCAGCCAGCAGCGCCGCTGCTTCCAGCGAGGCCGCAAGCACTGCGGACAGCGCCACTGCCGAGTCTACTGCTGCTTCCGAAGCCGCTCCCAGCGAGGCCCACGAGATCAACACCACCGATCCCATTGAGCTGACCATCAGCTGGTGGGGCGGCGACTCCCGCCATGAGGCTTACCAGAAGGCTCTGGAAGCTTTCCATGAGAAGTACCCCAACATCACCGTTTCCCCCACCTACGGCGCATGGTCCGGCTGGGAGGAGAAGCAGTCCACCGCGCTGGCTGCCGATCAGGGTTCTGACGTCATGCAGGTCAACTGGAACTGGCTGTATCAGTACAGCCCCACGGGCGAGAAGTTCGTCGATCTGCGCGAGTACAGCGACGTCATCGACCTGAGCCAGTGGAGCGATACCGCCAAGAACGCCTGCATCGTTGCCGACAGCCTGCAGGCAGTGCCCATCTCGATGACCGGCCGTATCTTCTACTGGAACATGAACACCTTCAAGCAGGCCGGCATCGAGGCGGTTCCCACCTCTTATGATGATCTGATTGCCGCCGGCAAGGCCTTCCAGGAGAAGCTGGGCGATGATTACTATCCTCTGGCCATCGGTCAGTATGACCGCATGATCCTGATGACCTTCTACCTCGAGTCCAAGTACGGCAAGGCCTGGGTCGAGAACAACGAGTGCCAGTACAGCGAGGAAGAAATCGTTGACGGCCTGAACTTCATCAAGTCCCTCGAGGACAACCACGTTATCCCCACCCGTCCGACCATGATTGCTGCAGGCTTCGACTCCATCGATAAGTCTCAGGAGTGGATCGACGGCAAGTACGCCGGCATCTTCGAGTGGGATTCTGCCCCCTCCAAGTACCAGTCTGCTCTGGCTGACAACTCCGGCTTCACCGTCGGTGAGGAGATCAAGTTCGGCGACAAGGCCAACGGCGGCTTCTCCAAGGTCTCCATGGGCATGGCCATCACCAAGTCCTGCCAGCATCCCGTTGAGGCTGCTGCCCTGATCGACTTCCTGTGGAACGGCGAGGGCGCTGCCATCATGGGTTCCGAGTGCGGCATCCCCGCCTCCACCGCCGGTCTGGCTGCCGCTCAGGCTGCTGACGCTGTGAAGCCTCTGGTCCTCGAGGCCAACACCAAGGTTCTGGCCTTCGTTGACATGCCGCTCGACCCGTACTACGAGTCCAGCAAGCTGAAGGACACCACCGACGGCGTTTACACTGATGTGTTCGACGGCTTCAGCTACGGCGACTACGACGCCGAGGAGGCTGCCGAGATCCTGCTGGACGGCGTTTCCGGTGTGCTGAGCGCCAACGCCTAAGAGCAATCGAAATCCTTTAAAAAGTAAAGTTTAGCCGGCTCCTGCCCCGTTATCACGCATGGCGGGGCCGGCTATTTATGTTAAAACGCAATACAGCAATTTGTCGATAGGAGGTTTTTGGATGAGCTCTGCAGCCCCTAAAACGGTTCAGCGCACCCCGTTCAAGCGCTGGTGCGACGAAAACACCGGTCTTTTCTTCCTGATTCCCTGGATCCTCGGTTTCCTGATTTTCAAAGCCTATCCGTTCGCCAGTTCTCTGGTGTACAGCTTTACTGACCTGAACTTCTTCAAGGGCATCAGCCAGTACGGCCTCATGAACTACGTCGAGATCTTTACCAGCCGCAAGACGGTCTCCGTCCTGCTGACCACCGTGAAGTATGCTTTCATCACGGTGCCCCTCAAGCTGGTCTTTGCGTTGTTCATCGCCTACATTCTGAACTTCAAGATCAAGTTCGTCAACCTGTTCCGTACCGTCTACTACATCCCGTCCATTCTGGGCGGCTCTGTGGCCATTGCCGTTCTGTGGCGTGCCCTGTTCAAGGACACCGGCGTCGTCAACACGATCCTCGGCTTCTTCGGCATTGCCGGTCCCGACTGGCTGGCTGACAAGACCTGGGCGCTGTTCGTCATCTGCCTGCTGCGTGTGTGGCAGTTCGGTTCTGCCATGGTTCTGTTCCTGGCTGCCCTGAAGGGTGTGCCTGCTGATCTGTATGAGGCTGCCACCATTGACGGTGCCTCCAAGACCAAGCAGTTCTTCTCGATCACCGTGCCGATGATCACCCCCGTTATCTTCTACAACCTCGTCACCCAGATCGCACAGGCGTTCCAGGAATTCAACGGCCCCTACATCATCACCCAGGGCGGCCCGCGCAATGCTACGACGCTTGTCTCCCTGCTGGTCTACAACTACGCCTTCAAGTCCAACGAGATGGGCATGGCGTGTGCGCTGGCTTGGGTCATGTTCATTGCCGTCGCCCTGCTGACTGTGATTGCCTTCACCAGCCAGAAGCACTGGGTCTACTACGCTGATTAAGGAGGAATGAAAAATGAAACTTTCTACCGCCCATAAAATCGGCCGTTTCTTCCAGTACTTTGTGCTGATCCTTGTCGGCGTCATCATGATCTACCCGCTGGTCTGGATGGTGGGTGCCACCTTCAAGTCCAACGCCGAGATCTTCGCCGGCATCGGCTTCCTGACCGCGAACCCCACGCTGCAGGGCTACATTGACGCCGTCACCCAGAACTACGGCGGCGACATCAGCATCTGGCGCGCCTTCATCAACACCTACAGCTTCGTTATCCCCAAGGTCATCTTCACCGTTATCAGCTCGGTCATTGCCGCTTACGGCTTCAGCCGCTTTAAGTTCAAAGGCCGCGATATGCTGTTCGGCATCATGATCTCCACCCTGTTCCTGCCGCAGGTCGTTCTGAACGTTCCCCAGTACCTGATGTACAACTCCTTCGGCTGGATCAACAGCCCGTTCTACCTGCCCCTGTGGGTGCCCAGCCTGTTTGCGACGGAGACCTACTTCGTCTACCAGTTGGTCCAGTTCATGCGCAGCATCCCCCACGATCTGGACGAGGCTGCTGCCATTGACGGCTGCGGCCCGGTCAAGATCCTGTACAAGATCATCGCCCCGATGCTGAGCCCCTCTCTGGTGGCCTGCGGTCTGTTCCAGTTCATGTGGAGCTGCAACGACTACATGGGTCCCCTGCTTTACGTCCAGACCCCCAGCAAGTACCCGATGTCCATCTTCGTCAAGCTGTCCATGGACGCTGACAGCGGTTTCAACTGGAACCGTATTCTGGCACTGTCCCTGATCTCCATCATCCCGCAGTTGGTCGTTTTCTTCTGCGCACAGGATGCCTTCATCGACGGCATTTCCGCCGGCGCCGTGAAGGGCTAAACGCCGCTTTGGCAGTCCAAAATCTATTGTAGCACACGGCTGCCCCGTACCACAGGAATGGGGTACGGGGCAGCCTTTATTTTGAAAACCGGACTCCCCTGCCGGGAGTTGTTCCTATATAGAAGCTTGCCGGGGCGTCGGGGACGCCGCCCCCTACAACGCTGCTTGTCCCGCCGGGATGCGGTTCTCCGTAGGGGCGCATTCTATATGCGCCCGCGGAAGTCTGCGCCGCCGCAAACGGGCACGGGCGGATATAGAATCCGCCCCTACGGCATTCCCTAAAAAGAAAAGCCGCCCCAAGACAGGGCGGCGGATAGTTCTGGCTTTACTTATTCACTCTCTTATAATACTGCCGGTACTGCTGGGGCGAAAGGCCCGTGGCATCTTTAAAGACGCGGCGGAAATGCGCCGTCGTCATAAAGCCGGTCTTTTCCGCAATGTCCGAGATGCTCTCGTTCGACTTCTCAATGAGGTTCTGCGCGGCCTTGATGCGCACGCCGTTGATATACTCGATGAGCGAGAGGTTGATGGACTTCTTGAAAAGGCGGCTCAGATAATACGGGCTGATATAGAACTGACTGGCGATGCCGGTCAGGGTCAGCTTCTCGGCGTAGTGCTCGGCGATATAGGCCTGGATCTGATCCACAATGTGGTTGCTGACGCGGCCATTCTCGCCGCCCTGCTCCTGCTGCTGGCGGCAGAGGTCCTTGAGCTCCAGCAAAAGCGTGGCCAGCAGCATCTTGCGCAGTGCATCGGATTCCGGGGAGGTTTCCTCCTGCAGGGCCAGCAGCTGCTGCAGCAGGCCCTGGATGTGGTTCTGCTGCTTGACTGTGATATTTGACAGCAGGTGGTTATGTTCCTCACTCAAGAAGGAGAAGAAGTCCACCTCCGGGAAGATGTCCATAATTTTGTCGAGGTACTCGCGGCTGAAATTCATCACGATACGGCTCGAGGCTGTGTCGCCGAGCGAGGCAGTCTTGTGGATCTGGTTTTCACCGATCAGCACCACACATCCCGCGTTGACGATATAGGCGGCATCCTCAATAAAATAGCGGCGGCTGCCCTCTATCTCATAATAGATCTCGTATTTATGATGGATATGGAAGCTGGCCATCTCATACCCGGAGTCACGGTCCACGCGGTCAATAAAAAAGTCAACGTGGGGCGAGTAGACATATTCCGAAACCATAACGCTGCTCCTCACTGCCGTGGTGCGGGGCACCCGGCGATTGGTTATTGTTGTCTTTTTTAGAATAGCACATTTTTTGCTGTTTTTCAAACTATTTTTATACTATTTTTGAACACTTGGGGGTTCACACATGAAAATCACGCTTGTACGTTCTATGGCGCGCAGCGCAGTGTTTGAGCTGGTCAACTCCGGCTGCTACCGCGCCCCGGCTCCTTATACAGTCTCATTGGACGGCGCCACAGTCTGTGAGGGCGATACGAATGTGTTCTCACTCTATTCGCTGGAGCCGGGCCGCAGCTACACGCTGGCCGTCACCCTTGACGGCGTGACCGATACGCTGGACTTTACCACCGCGGAGGAGAGCTTCTTCGTGGATGCCTCCCGCTACGGCCTCGTCGCCGACGGCGTGACCGACAACACGGCCAAGCTGCAGGCGGCGCTGTCCACCTGCCCCGCGGGCGGCACGGTCTACGTGCCCGCCGGCACCTACCGCACCCAAAGCCTGTTTTTGCAGAGCAACACGACGCTGTATCTCGAAAAGGGCTGCACGCTGCTGGGCGGCACCAACCGCACTGACTACCCCATTCTGCCCGGTGTTCTCCCCTGCCATAACGAGAAGGACGAGCACTACCTCGGTCTGTGGGAGGGCAACCCGCTGGACAGCTTTGCGGGTCTTATCAACGTCATCAACGCCGAGAACGTGACGATCACCGGCGAGGGCACGATTGACGCCAACGCCCAGAACGGCGACTGGTACCAGAACCCGAAGAAAAATAATATTGCCTGGCGTCCGCGCCTGTTCTTCACCAGCGGCGCCAAAAACGTCGTGCTGCACGGCGTTCTGGTCTGCAACAGCTATTCCTGGACCATCCACCCGACCTACTCCGAAAATGTGGACATCCTGAACATCCGCATCCGCAACAGCTCCACGAGCCCCAACACCGACGGCATCGACCCCGAGAGCTGCAAGAATGTCAACATCATCGGCAACCATGTACACGTCGGTGACGACTGCATCGCGCTGAAATCCGGTAAGCTGTTCTTAGGCATGAAGCTGCATGTTCCCTGTGAGAACGTTATCATCCGCAACTGCTGCCTGAGCCGCGGCCACGGCGGCCTTGTCATCGGCAGCGAGATGAGCGGCGGCGTCAAGAACGTCACCGTGACCCAGTGCCTGATGGACCATACGGACCGGGGTCTGCGTGTCAAGACCCGCCGCGGGCGCGGCAAGTACGCCATCATCGACGGGCTGGTATTCCGTGACGTCGTTATGGATGGCGTGCTGGCGCCGTTTGTCATCAACATGTTCTATTTCTGCGACCTCGATGGCCGCAGCGACTATGTGCAGACCCACGAGGCCCTGCCTGTCGACGAGATGACCCCGACACTGGGCACGCTGGAGATGGAAAACATCACGGCCACCGACGCCCAGTACGCAGGCTGCTGGTTCAGCGGCCTGCCTGAGCACCCGATCGAGGGTGTCAAGATGCACAACGTAAAAATCAGCTTTGCGCCGGACGCTAAAGCCGGTCAGGCCGCCATGATGTGCGGCGCGGATGCCTCCTGCAAGGTGGGCGTCCATGCCGAGAACGTGCAAAGAATTGAGCTGCACAACGTTGCGATCACCGGCTACGAGGGTGAGCGCCTGCAGCTGACAAACGTAGATAGCTTTGAGGAGGACTGAACCATGACCCATGAAGAGATTCTGACCACGCTGGGCCATTACGTGGACTACCTGATCGCAGGCTCCACCGCCGAGGCACCGCTCTGGAACATCGAGAAGGTCCGCAGCGGCAAGCCCAACAAGTGGAATTATATCGACGGCTGCATGATCACTGCCTGCCTGAGCCTGTACAAGACCACCGGCGACGAGAAGTTTTTGGACTTCTCCAAGAAGTTTCTGGACTACTTTGTCAAGGACAACGGCGTCATTGAGACCTACGACCCCGCCGAGTACAACCTGGACAACGTCAACCAGGGCAAAAACCTGTTTACGCTGTACGACCTGACCGGCGACCAGCGCTACCGCGACGCCATTGAGACGATCCGCGGCCAGCTGGAGACCCAGCCCCGCACGAAGGAGGGCAACTTCTGGCACAAGAAGATCTATCCCAACCAGGTCTGGCTGGACGGCACTTACATGGCCCAGCCCTTCTACATGGAGTATGAGACACGCTGCAACGGGATGCACGGCTGCATTGACAGCTACAAGCAGTTCATGAACATCCGGAAGCACATGAAGGACGCCAAGACCGGCCTGTACTACCACGGCTACGACGAGAGCCGCGAGATGTACTGGGCGAACCCTGAGACCGGCTGCAGCGCCAACTTCTGGCTGCGCGCCATGGGCTGGTTCCTGGTGGCCATGGTAGACACGTTGGAGCGGATGGACAACCAGCTTTACTACGAGTACCGCGCCATCATGGCAATGCTGAAGGACGCGGTGGATGCGATGATCGCCTTCCAGGATGCCGAGAGCGGCATGTTCTGGCAGGTCGTAGATAAAGCCGGGGTCGAAGGCAACTACCTTGAGACCTCCGGCAGCGCACTGTTCGCCTACGCCGTGCTCAAGGGCGTGCGTCTGGGCTACCTGCCCAAGCGCTACACGGCCTACGGTGAGAAGGCGTTCTACGGCACCTGTGACCGCCATCTGGGCGTGGGCGCGGACGGCGCTTTGCAGCTGGGCGGCATCTGTCTGGTAGCCGGTCTCGGCGGCGCGACCCGCCGCGATGGCAGTCTGGCGTACTATTTCAGCGAGCCCATCGTCGAGAACGACGCCAAGGGCGTAGGCCCGCTGCTGCTGGCCTACACGGAAATTCTGGCCGCACAAAAGCAGTAAGGAGGGCACACTATGCCGAAATTTATCGTCGGTGCCCGCCTGCACGACTACGGCAAGGGCAGCCCGGACGAGCTGTTCGGGCGCGTTGCCGCCGACGGCTTTGCCGCTGTGCAGCTGGCCTATAAAAAGTGTGTGCCGTCCGTCAGGAGCTATGCGGACGTGACCGACGCGCTGGTCGCCGAGACCGTCGCCGCCGAAAAGGCGCACAGCATTCAGGTGGCCGTGCTGGGAACCTACGTGGAGCTGGCCATCAACGATGAGAGCCGTTTGAAGAATGCGGCGGACTTCAAGAGCCAGCTGGCCGTCTGCAAGGCGCTGGGCGCCGGGTGCATCGGCACCGAGACGACCAGCATGGAAAAGCAGCCTGCCGGTACGACCCGCGAGGAAGCGCAGGAGCTGCTCTGCCGCAGTCTGGCGGACATTCTGCCCGCCGCCGAGGCACTGGGCGTGACCGTCGCCGTAGAGCCTGTGACCTACCACAGCATGAACTCCGCCGCCGCGACGCGGCATATTTTGGACACGATGCGCAGCCCGAACCTGAAGGTCATCTTTGACATGAGCAATCTGGTGGATGCCGGGAACGTCGGCGCGCAGGACCGCATCTGGAACGACGTGGGCGAGCTGCTGGGCGACCAGATCGTGGCCGTCCACTTCAAGGGGCAGGCCTTTGCGCCGGACGGCGGGCTGCTCCACACGAGCCTGGAGGACAGCCTGACCGACTACGCGGGCGCGTTCGCCATGCTGCGGCAGCTGCCGCAGGACGCTCTGCCCGTGCTGCGTGAGGAGGCTGTGCCAGCCCGCGCTGCCAGCGATATTGCATTTATGAGAGGATTTTTTTCATGACCGAAACGGAACGCAAAACATTAGTCGTTGACGAGAGCGGCGCGGGCGACTACCGCACGCTGACCGAGGCCGTTGCTGCCTGTGCGGCCACGCCGGACGAGCCGGTGCGGTTCTACATCAGGCACGGCATCTACGAGGAACGGCCCTTCATTGAGCTGGCGGACTATGTCATCGAGGGCGAGTACCGCAACGCGACAGTCATCACGGCGTCTGTGGGCGGGCGTGACCCGTGGCCGGGCGAGGTCAAGACCGGCACCTTCCGCAGCGCAACGCTGTTTCTGGGCGGCGGCAGGGCCGTTGTGCGTAACCTGACCGTGCAGAACAACGCCGGGGACGGCGCAAAGGCCGGTCAGGCGCTGGCCGTCTACGCCGACGCAAGCCGCGTGCTGATGGAGAATGTGAACCTCTACGGCAACCAGGACACGCTGTTTACCGCTCCCCTGCCCCTGCAGGAGCGCGAGCAGAACGGCTTCCGCGGCCCGCGGGAGAACACGCCCCGGCTGGACACCGTGCAGTACTACAAAAACTGCACGATCCGCGGCAACATCGACTTTATCTTTGGCGGTGCAAACGCTGTGTTCGACACCTGCCGCCTTGAGCCGTGGCACCACATCAGCGGCACCTGCTATATCACGGCTCCCAGCACGCCCGCAGGCAAGCCCGGCTACCTGTTTGTGAACTGCACCGTGCAGGGCAGCTGTGCGCCCGGCAGCGTCTATCTGGGCCGCCCCTGGCGCGCGGACGCGGCCTGCTACTGGCTGGACTGCGCGTTGAGCGACGAGGTCTGCGCCGACGGCTGGGACAACTGGCGTGACCCCGAGAACGAAAAGACCGCCCGCTTTGGTGAGCACGGCTCCACCGGCCCCGGCAGCGCCGCCAAGCGCGCCTTTGGCAGCGTGGATGACGATAACGAAGCGAACGCCCAGCGGGAGATGTACGCGCGGGTAAAAGCGGAATTTGGCGTGGAATAAGGCATAGAAAAGGCGGCAGACCGTTTGTGGTCTGCCGCTTTTGCTTTCCTAAGCCTTCCCCCTTTTACTGTGCGCTCGTCTCGCCGCCCTCGACAACGAGGCTGTCCTCGTAGTCAGTGCCGTAGGTGTCAACAAGAGTGGCCTCATAGTCGGCGTGGAAGAAATTCTCCTTGCCCAGAGCCTTGATCTCGTCGTTGATGGCATTCAGCAGCGTCTCATTGTCCTTGCTGACGGCGGGGGCAATCGTATCCTGACTGCCCAGGGACGGGATGCCGACCGTGTAGCCGGGGTTCTGGCTGGCAAACGCGATGACCTCGGTGTTGTCGTTGGCCCAGGCCACGCCGCCGTTCTCCATCGCGCTCTTGGCCGTGGCGTAGGAGTCATACTTCTGCAGCGGGATGTCCGGGTAGTTCTGGGTCAGGTAGGTCTCTGCGGTAGTGCCGGAGATGACGATCATCTGGTCATCGGCATTCCAGCTGTCCAGCGACGTGATGACATTGGAGTCCGGGGAAACGACGCCCAGTGCAACGTTCATGTAGGGCAGCGCAAAATCGACCTCCTCGGCGCGTTCCGGCGTGACCGTGAAGTTGGCCAGAATGACATCGACCTTGCCGGTCTGCAGGTACTCGATGCGGTTGGCGGCCTCGGTAGAGACGTAGTTCACCTTGACGCCCAGATCCTCGGCCAGGCGGTTGGCAAAGTAGATGTCATAGCCCTGATACTCGCCGTTTTCGTCGACGTAGCCGAACGGGTTCTTGTCAGAGAAAACGCCGATGTTGATCGTGCCGTCCGCCTTGATTTCGTCCAGCGTGCGGTAAACAACACCGTCGGCGGATGCCGAGGTCGAGGCAGTGCCCGTGGAGGCGCTGCTGCCGCAGGCGGCCAGAGACAGGCTCAGGGTTGCGGCCAGGGCCGCAGCGGTCAATTTGGTTGCTTTTTTCATGGTGATGTCCTCCTTTTTTCGTCTTTCGTTTTCCTCTATGTATTTCTTTCCACAAAAGGGAATCTATGGTATGCCCCGCGAAGCGGGCGCTTGCCTCCCCTAGCAGGGGAGGTGGCTCGAAGAGCCGGAAGGGTTGAACTTTGCCACAGTTCTAAATGTTTTGGGTAATGGCGAGGTTCTCTCCCCCACCCGCTTCGCGGGAGCCCCCTCGCAGAGGGGGCCAAGTCCATTACTTCACACTGTCAAAGGTGAAGGTGCGCAGGAACTTCTGCGCGCGCTCTGTCTTGGGGTGGTCGAAGAACGCCTCCGGCGTGCTCTCCTCGACGATTTTGCCGCCGTCCAGGAAGATGACACGATCCGCAATCGCGCGGGCAAACTGCATCTCGTGGGTGACAATGATCATCGTACGGCCCTGCTTCGCCAAATCGAGCATAACGTCCAGCACCTCGCGGACCATTTCGGGGTCAAGGGCCGCAGTCACTTCATCGAACAACAAAATTTCAGGGTGCATTGCCAGTGCGCGGACGATGGCAACGCGCTGCTTCTGGCCGCCGGACAGCTCCCGGGGGTAGCTCCTGGCCTTGTTCAGCAGGTTCACGCGGTCCAGCAGGGCCTCGGCTTCCTTCTGTACCTCGTCTTTGGGACGCTTGGCCACCTTGAGCGGAGCCAGCATAACGTTGTCCAGCACGGTCAGATGCGGGAACAGCTCATAGCTCTGGAATACCATGCCGATGCGCTGGCGCAGACTCGTCAGCCCCTTGCCGCCATAGGCGACAGTCTCATTGCCCAGGCGGACGCGCCCGCTCTGGGTGGGCTCCAGCGCGTTGATGCAGCGCAGCAGCGTGCTCTTGCCGCAGCCGCTGGGGCCTACCACCACGACGACCTCGCCGGGGCGGACGGAAAAGCTGATGTCATCCAGCACGGTATTTTCCCCATAGCCCTTGACCAGATGCTCTACGGTCAAAATCGGTTCTGCCATGGTTCCTTACCTCCATTTTTTCTCTAAGTACGATGCCAGCAGGCTGATGGGCCAGCAGGCGAGGAAATACAGCAGGAACACGACCAGATAGATGCCGAATGCAGCGTTCGGGCTGGCCATGCGGTTGGCCTCAATGATCTGCTGCGCGACCTTCAGCACCTCGACGACGCCGATCATCAGCACAAGGCTGGTGGTCTTGATCATGCGGGTGATCAGGTTGATGCTCAACGGGATCAGGCGGCGCACTGTCTGCGGAATGATGATGTACCAATAGGTCTGCGCCTTCGTCAGGCCCAGCGCCTCGCTGCTCTCATACTGGTGCTTCGGGATGGAGATCAGCGCGCCTCTCACAAGGTCACTCATCTCTGCCGTGCCCCACAGCACAAACACGATGACGGATGCCATCTCGCCCGAGAGGTCCCAGCCCCACGCGCGGGTCGTGCCGAAAAACACAAGGAACAGCAGCACCATCTGCGGCATAATGCGGATGACTTCGAGATAAACTCGCAGGATGGCTTTTACAACGGGATTTTTGCCGCTCATCAGCACGCCCAGCAGGATGCCCAGCGGGATGCTGATGGCGACGGAAAGCAGGCTGATGCGCAGGGCCACCCACAGGCCGCCCAGCAGGCGGGCCATGTTTTTGCCCTTGAGCAGTACGTTAAACCCCAAATCCGGCATAGCGCAGCCTCCTTTCCAGCAGAGACCCCAGCAGCGAAACCGGGAGCAGGATCAGCAGGTAAAAGACCACAAGAAGGAACAGGCTCTCGGTGGTTTTGTAGTACAGGCCGATGAGGTCCTTCGCCGTGAACATCAGGTCCATCAGACTGATAGCGCTGAACACGCTGGTTTCCTTTAAAAGGAAAATGACATTGGCAACGAACGCCGGGACGCTGGTGGACATGGCCTGCGGCAGGATGACGTAGCGCATCGTCTGCATCCGGTCCATGCCAAGGCTGTAGGCGCTCTCAGTCTGGATCGGCTCGATGGATTCCAGCCCGCTGCGGAACGCCTCCGCCATGTAGCTGCCACCCAGAAACGCCAGACCTGCAATGCCGCAGACCGCAGCGTCAGTCCTGATGCCGATCTTCGGCAAACCATAATAGAGGAAAAACAACTGGACCAGGAGCGGCGTATTGCGGCTGAGCTGGATGTAAAAGCCGACGACGCGGCGCAGCACAGGCACCTTATAATACTGGACCAGTGCGCAGACCAGCCCGATGACAATAGCCAGCGCGATACCTGCCAGCCCCAGACGCAGGGTCAGCCACGCCGCTTTTTCAAACAGCGGCAGGTACTGTGCGACCACATTCCAATCCACAAAAGTCTCCCCTTCCCTATCGGGTCACGAACAAATTTAGGTACAAAAAAATCCGGGCCTTCTCTGCGAAGGTTTCCGGACAAAGGTCAGGTTCAACACATGGGAGTTCTGGTAGGCCCCACAGACCATGCCCGGTGACAGCGCATACGACAACAACACATAGCGGACATAGCGGTATTCCCCTTTCCTGTTTTTGGTTTGCATTGTTCAAACCCGATGCCAGTATAATATACCCATCTACCTAGAATGTCAATAGGTTTTAGACTTTTTATTTGACTTTTTCTGCAAAATAATTGCGCCGCGTTTGTGTAGAGTGCACAAACGCGGCGCAATGTGTTTTATGATGTAGGGCGCACCAAAAAAGGGCGCTGCCCTTGCGGACAGCGCCCTTTGTATTGCTTTTCAGAGCAAGAAATTACTTCTCGATCTTGGAAACAACGCCAGAACCAACGGTGTGGCCGCCCTCGCGGATAGCGAAACGCAGGCCCTCTTCCATGGCAACGGGGGTGATCAGCTCAACATGCATATCGACGTTGTCGCCGGGCATGCACATCTCGGTGCCCTCGGGCAGGGTGATGATGCCGGTAACGTCGGTGGTGCGGAAGTAGAACTGAGGACGATAGTTGTTGAAGAACGGGGTATGACGGCCGCCCTCTTCCTTCTTCAGGACGTAAACGTGGCCGTCGAAGGTGGTGTGGGGATGAACAGAGCCGGGCTGGCACAGGCACTGGCCACGCTCGATCTGGTCACGGTCAACGCCACGCAGCAGGGCGCCGATGTTATCGCCAGCCTGAGCGAACTCCAGGCTCTTGCGGAACATCTCGAGGCCGGTGATGGTGGTGGTCATCTTCTCTTCCTTGAGACCGACGATCTCCATCTGGTCGCCGACGTGGGCAGTACCACGCTCGACACGACCGGTGGCGACGGTGCCACGGCCAGAAATGGTCATGACGTCCTCAACGGGCATCAGGAAGGGCTTGTCAGCAGCACGATCAGGAGTGGGGATGTAGCTGTCAACAGCGTCCATCAGCTCCCAAATGCACTTGTACTCGGGGGCGTTGGGATCGGTGCTGGTGGACTCCAGAGCCTTCAGAGCAGAACCACGGATGATGGGGGTGTTGTCGCCATCGAAGTCGTACTCGTTCAGCAGCTCACGGATCTCCATCTCGACCAGATCCAGCAGCTCCTCGTCGTCGACCATGTCGCACTTGTTCATGAAGACAACGATCTTGGGCACGCCGACCTGACGGGCGAGCAGGATGTGCTCACGGGTCTGGGGCATGGGACCATCGGTAGCAGCGACGACCAGGATAGCGCCGTCCATCTGAGCAGCACCGGTGATCATGTTCTTGATGTAGTCAGCATGGCCCGGGCAGTCAACGTGGGCGTAGTGACGCTTCTCGGTGTGGTACTCAACGTGAGCGGTGTTGATCGTGATACCACGAGCCTTCTCCTCGGGAGCCTTGTCGATGCTGGAGTAATCCATGAAGTCGGCGTCGCCCTTCAGAGCCAGAGTCTTGGTGATGGCAGCGGTCAGAGTGGTCTTGCCGTGGTCAACGTGACCGATGGTGCCAATGTTGACGTGCTCCAAAGAGCGGTCAAATTTTTCCTTTTCAGCCATTGGAAGTGTCCTCCTTTAATTAAAACATATTGGTAGTCTTGCGTAAGACTATCATACAAAATTTAAAGAGAAATTGCAAGTCTATTTTATGAAGTATGACTTATAAAATCAGACTTTGTGAGCGCGCTCGGCCATGATCTTGTCGGCAACGCTCTTGGGAACCTGCTGATACTCATCAGGCTCCATGGAGTACTGGCCACGGCCCTGGGTCTTGGAACGCAGGTCGGTGGCGTAGCCGAACATCTCGGACAGAGGAACCATAGCAGTCACGCGGGCGGTACCGTCCTGAGACTCCTGGTTGGTGATCTGGCCGCGGCGGCTGTTCAGGTCGCCGATAACGTTGCCCATGTACTCATCGGGCACGATAACATTGACCTTCATGATGGGCTCCATGATGACGGGATCGCACTTCTTCATGGCATCCTTGAATGCCATAGAACCAGCGATGGAGAACGCCATTTCAGAGGAGTCGACCTCATGATAAGAACCATCCCACAGGGTGACCTTGACATCAACGACGGGATAGCCGGCGAGAACGCCGGACTTCATCGCGCCCTGGATACCATTGTCAACAGCGGGGATATATTCCTTCGGGATAGCGCCGCCAACGACACCGTTGACGAACTCATAACCCTTGCCGGGGTTGGGCTCCAGCTTGATCTTAACGTGACCATACTGGCCCTTACCGCCGGACTGGCGGGCGTACTTGGTCTCCTGGTTGGCTTCCTTGCGAATGGTCTCGCGGTAAGCAACCTGGGGAGCGCCAACGTTGGCCTCGACCTTGAACTCACGGAGCAGACGGTCAACGATGATCTCCAGATGGAGCTCGCCCATGCCGGCGATGATCGTCTGGCCGGTCTCCTCATCGGTCCAGGTGCGGAAGGTCGGGTCTTCTTCAGCGAGCTTTGCCAGCGCAATGCCCATCTTCTCAGAGCCGGCCTTGGTCTTGGGCTCAATGGCAACGCGGATAACGGGCTCCGGGAAGTTCATGGACTCCAGAATGATGGGGTGCTTCTCGTCGCACAGCGTGTCACCGGTGGTGGTATTCTTCAGACCGACAGCAGCCGCAATATCGCCCGCGTAAACGGTGTCGATGTCCTTACGGTTGTTGGCGTGCATCTGCAGGATACGGCCGATACGCTCGTTGTTATCCTTGACAGAGTTGTAGACGGTGGTGCCTGCGTCCAGCGTACCGGAGTACACACGGAAGAAGCAGAGCTTACCGACATACGGGTCAGTCATGATCTTGAAGGCCAGAGCTGCGAACGGCTGGTCGTCGGAGGAGATACGATCCTCCTCCTCGCCGGTCTCGGGGTTGGTGCCCTTGATGGCTGCAACGTCGGTAGGAGCCGGCATGTAGTCAACAATGGCATCCAGCAGCTTCTGAACGCCGCGGTTCTTGTAGGAGGAGCCGCAGACAACGGGAACGATCTCGTTAGAGATGGTAGCCTTACGCAGAGCCGCCTTGATTTCTTCCTTGGTCAGCTCTTCGCCGTCCAGGTACTTCATCATGAGCTCTTCGTCGGTCTCGGCAACAGCCTCGATCAGCTTGTCATGGTACTCCTGAGCCTTCTCCTGCATATCCTCGGGGATAGGCTCAACGCGGACGTCATTACCCATGTCATCATAGTAGATGTCAGCCTGCATATCGATCAGGTCGATAATACCCTTGAAGGTATCCTCCTGACCGACGGGCAGCTGGATGGGCACACCGTTGGCGTGCAGACGATCATGGAGCATCTGAACGCAGCGGTAGAAATCGGCACCCATGGTGTCCATCTTGTTGACGTACACCATGCGGGGAACCTTGTACTCGTCAGCCTGACGCCAAACGGTCTCAGACTGCGGCTCAACACCGCCCTTAGCGGCCAGAACGGTAACGGAACCGTCCAGAACACGCAGAGAACGCTGAACCTCAACAGTGAAGTCAACGTGACCCGGGGTGTCGATGATGTTGATACGATGGCGGTTCTTCTTGAAGAGAACCGGATCGTGCTGGGTCTCGGTATGGCTCCAATAGCAGGTGGTAGCAGCGGAAGTGATGGTGATACCACGCTCCTGCTCCTGTTCCATCCAGTCCATCGTAGCAGCGCCGTCATGAACCTCACCGATCTTATGGTTGATACCGGTGTAGTACAGGATGCGCTCGGTGGTGGTGGTCTTACCTGCGTCGATGTGGGCCATGATACCGATGTTACGGGTCATTTGCAGAGATACATCTCTCGGCGTAGCCATGGCTTATACCTCCTCGACAGCGAATCAATAACGATAGTGGGCAAAAGCCTTGTTGGCCTCGGCCATCTTGTGCGTATCCTCGCGCTTCTTGACAGAGCCGCCGACACCGTTGGTGGCGTCGATGATCTCAGCAGCCAGACGAGCAGACATGGTCTTCTCGCCACGGGCGCGGCTGTAAGCGGTCAGCCAGCGCAGGCCGAGGGTCTCGCGGCGGGCAGGGCTAACTTCCAGAGGAACCTGATAGTTAGCGCCGCCGACACGGCGGGTCTTGCACTCGAGGTTAGGCATGATGTTCTCCATTGCCTTCTCGAACATCTCGAGCGGGTCGTTGCCGGTCTTTTCCTTCACGATGTCGAATGCATCGTAAACGATCTCCTGCGCAACACCTTTCTTGCCATCCAGCATGATGTAGTTGACCAGGCGGGTGACAACCTTGGAATTGTAAATAGGATCGGCCAGAACTTCGCGTTTCGCGACATTACCTCTTCTGGGCATCTTTCTTCCCTCCTTCACATAAATGATATCATCGGTACTCGAAAGTTAAGAAACTCCCGTTGTGCCACAAAAAAGGCGTTGGCCTATTTTATGGCGAAAAGATGTTTCCTTACTTCTTGGCACCGGCCTTGGGGCGCTTAGCACCGTATTTGCTGCGGGCCTGGTTACGGTTCGCAACACCCTGGGTATCCAAAGTACCACGGATGATGTGGTAACGGACACCGGGCAGATCCTTGACACGACCGCCGCGGATCAGAACAACGCTGTGCTCCTGCAGGTTATGGCCGATACCGGGAATGTAAGAGGTGACCTCGATACCA